>QWCB01006116.1_pt1 | contig 11757 bp, 9 predicted proteins | sample 1972511 | NCBI WGS metagenome assembly QWCB01 (sample SAMN09866719, study PRJNA288562) | Human gut metagenome isolate term5_stool, whole genome shotgun sequencing... | isolation source: gut | host: Homo sapiens | place: USA: California
ATCTCTATGGAGGAGATGCTCGTGCCTTGTATCACGCTCACGCCTCGTTAATACCATTAACTATATGCGTCTCACACTACAATCCCTTGCCGACCTCCCTCGCATAGCCCAGGAGGTACACACACGACTAGCCGACTACCCCGTCATCGCCCTTCAGGGGGATCTAGGAGCGGGCAAGACGACACTCGTTCATGAGCTGTGCCGTCTCGATGGTGCCAGCGAAGAGGAGGTGGTCAATAGCCCCACCTTTGCCATTGTCAACGTCTATACGACTCAGTCCGACGACACCATCTATCATATAGACTGCTATCGTCTGGAGAACCTAGCCGATGCCGACCAGATAGGACTAGCCGAGTATATCCGCTCAGGTGCTCGCTGCTATATCGAGTGGCCCGACGTCATCGCTCCCCTACTCCCCGAGGACACTGCCGTCATCCACATCGAGGCGCAGCCCGACGGCTCCCGCATCCTAACCCTCCTCACCGAGTAAACTTAATTCCGCAAACAACGATGATGTAGGGACGCAACACATCGGTGCATTCCTACATCATCGTTACACATTGGATTATTTCTTACCCCATTTGGTTCATAGGGGAAAAAGGTCATCGACTATTCCTTGACGAAGACTTTGCGAGTTTCGCCATTGCTCATCTCGATGATATTGATACCTTCGCGAGGTTCGGATAGTTGCTTACCTGAGACATCAAATCGTCGTACCTCCATAGGCTCAGTCTCTGTGCCGAGCGAAACGATCGTATTGGCATCGTCCCCCTTCTCGCAGATGTTTTTGAAGAGTCGCCACTGACTATGCTCTCTGTAGCGATCCTTAGTGCCGCTGGGCACGTAGAGCGTTGCTGCTGTATAGATAGGAGCATTCTCTTCAGTCTCGAAGGCTTCCGTATCGCTCGGATCAGTGATATGAGACTCGATAGAGGTCAGCGCCGTGCATCCAGAGAAAGTAAATGAGCCTATCTCAGACGTAGTACTGGGTATGGAGAGCGAGGTCATCGCTGCACACATAAAGAATGCAGAAGTACCTATGGAGGTAACCCCCTCAGGTATGATGATAGAGGTCAGAGAGGAGCACTCTTGAAAAGCGTACTGACCGACACGCTGCAAGCTCGCTGGCAGAGAGAGCGAGGAGAGCGCCGTACAGCCAGCGCAGAGGTAGTCGCTCACACTGGTAAGTCCCTCTGGCAGGACAAGTTTTTGTAGCTGAGAGCAACCATAGAATGCTCCATCGTCAAGATGGCCCATCTCCTCTGCCAGAGGGACCTCTGTGAGAGATGTACAGCTGAGGAAGGCATACTTACCTAGATTGCGTAGTCCACCCTCTGCATGAATGCTTTGTAGTGCCGTACACCCTGAGAAAGCATAGTCGTACAGTTGCTCCAAGCTACTAGGTAGATTGACCGTCTTGAGTGCCGTACAGTCTAGAAAAGCACTCTCACCGATGCGCTGCACACCCTCAGAGGCCGTTACTTCCGTTAGTGCTGCACATCCAGAGAATGCTCCTTGTGAGACCTCTGTGAGCGTCCCTGGTATGAGGATTTTGGCAAGAGATGTACAATCCTTAAAGGAGTAGATCCCGACATGACTCAATCCTTGAGGCAAGGCCAGCTCTTCGAGTGCTGCACAACCATACAAGGCATAATCACCTATCTTCGTCACAGACGAGGGTAAGGCTAGAGCAGTGAGGGCAGTACACCCAGCGAACATATAGTCGCCTATCTCCGTAAGCCCCTCGCCTAGGGTCACTGAGGTCAGGCTACCACAGGTAGCACACAGATTGCCCCCGAGATAAGACACGCTCCCAGGTATAGAAATATCTGTCAGATAGATACACTTGCTAAATGCTCCTTCGCATATACTGTCGACCCCTTCGGCTATGGCGACAGACTGGAGGCTGAAGCACTTGGCAAAGGCAGCCTCTCCGATCGTCTCCACGCTCCCTGGCACCGAGACACTCTTCAGTGCGGCACAATCATAGAAGGCATACTCGCCTATACGCCCCACCCCCTCAGTAAGAGTGACAGTCTGTAGATTTTCACAGCAAGAGAATGCGTGCCCCCCGATCATCTCCACGCTCTCTGGGATATCTATCTCAGAGAGTCCGACACAATCTCTAAAAGCATCGACCCCTATCTGCTTAAGCCCCACAGGGAGCGTGACCGCTTTGAGCTTAGAGCAGCCATAAAATGCTTCATAGTCGATAGCCGTCACCGTGTATGCGACCCCCTCGTGTGATACCGTAGCGGGGATGACAACCGATCCAGTATAACCTTCAGAGTTTTTCACCACAGAGACGGTATGCTCAGTCGCTGAGTTCACCTCATAAGCGATGCCATCTAGATTGAAAGTTTGTGCACTCAACCCTATCGAAGAGATGAGACAGAGGCTCCACAAAGCCTTTTTGATGTAATGATCTTTCATGCCTTTAGTATGTTTATTGAGCAGTATTTCTTGATGAGGTCTTCAATACTTGCGCATCTATTCATAAGAAGCGAAGAGCATCGTATGGGAGAGGATACCAATTGTTTGGCTTCTACCTTTTCTTGATAGAAGCCGTATGCTGTGAGCTTGCCATGAACGACTGTGCTAAAGTAATAAAGCTGTTGTTATAGCTTCCCGTGGTACACACTCCATTGTCAAGTGCAACACACCTGCAAATATAGGTAAAAGATCTCAACGAGTGCTTTAGCAGCAAGTTTTTGCAAAAGTGCGACGTGTACCCGTTTTGCCGTTTTCGGGTACATATCGATACGGCGCCATGTCGGGGAAAAGTGATTCCCACGTGGATATTTCGAAATCCCCACGTGGAGAATTTTTATTTTGTAAATAGGGATTAGAGATTAGGGCGGACACATTATATACAGTACCCTCATCTATTCCTCGCTTGTCGCTCATGTGTAGCTCCTAGCAGAGCGATTATAATGCGTCAGCCCTGGACAGACGACTTATTCCTATGGTAATTACAAAACATTACTTCCGCAGAGACAAGCATTGAGCAGATATACAGCAAGGCGGGCTAGACGCTATGGTCTAGCCCGCCTTGTCAGTTATTGCTATTTAGTGGCTAGCGGATCACTTGTGATAGACGCTGACCTCGGTGATCACACCCTGAGGAGTGATGTAGACGTACTCGTCACGGTCACCGCTCAGCTCTATCTCAAAGCGATAGTAAGAGCCTTGAGGCATCTCGATGAAGTCGATGTCGTCAATGCGTCCATTGGGATACTTCTGCCGGAGCGCTTGCATGACCACCTCGGGTACGTTTCGCTGGGCAACCTCCCAGCTTGTGGAGATCCACTCACAAGACTTTGTGAAGCGTACCTCCTTTTCCTTTTTATCGTGCCGTATCTCCACCTCGACCATGCCGTTGTCGTAGTCCACATCTAGGATGCGAGCGTTGGCATAGCGGTCATTCAGGGTCTTCATACATTGCTCACTGAGGTGCCAGTCCTTCGTTTGACCACAAGAAGCAAAAAGAGCTACACTGCATGTCAGCAGAAGCGCTACAAAGAGAGTCCTTTTCATAGATTTGTTATGTTATAGGGTTATTAGATTAGTAGTAGTTGAGAGCAGAAAGACACCCTCACGCACAAAGATAGAACTATTTTTCAATAGCTATCTGTCAGCCTGCGGGTTCGTCTAGAGTCGGAAGCGGTAGATGAAGTGCAGCATGGCGTAGCGGCCGAGACTGTTGGACCAGGTGTCGCTAATCTCCGTAGCGGTGACCTGACGCCAGATGCTCTGCTGCTGGTTGAGTAGATCATACACCTTGATGCGTAGGGTCGCTGCTTGATCCTTCAAGAAAGAGTAAGAGAGTCCAGCGCTCCACAGTACGGAGGCGACATTGTACGGCTCTTGGTATCCGACCCCTTGTGTGTAGATCGCCTCGCTCTCCACCTTGAAGCCTAGTGGGAGCGTCACCGACGCATCGCCTCCAGCACTCCAGTCGTAAGTGTGCGGCGAGGTGGCGATCTGTAGACTTTGGCTGCCGTAGTGGTATCTGAGTCCTCCCTTAGCGCGTAGGTAGAGCCAACTGTTTGAATAGGCTAAAGAGAGGTTCGGAGACAGCGTCCATGAGTGCGCCCCATTGGTCACACCATTGATGCGTCCTAAGCGGTAGTTATACGCCGAGCCGAGCGAGACCGCCAGCGACAGCGACTTAGTAAAGAAGGGCGTGGTAAAGGAGCCGTTAGCATGCACCATATACTCTCCCCCATCGGCATTGATGTAGGTGATCTGTCGGCGCTGCGTCTTGGCATCGACCGTCTGATCGCTGATCACAGCGTGGTGGGTATAAGCACCGAAGAAGCGTAGATTGATCGCTTGGCTCGTACTGGGGATGAAGGTGCGAAACATACCAAACAGCTGATGCTGGTAGCTGGGACGTAGATCCGGATTACCTACGATCGACTCCCGCAGATTGGTCGCATCGGGGAGACTATACATCTGTCCTGCAGAAGGCATCTCGGAGCGTCCCCAATAGCCTAGGCGAAGCATCGTTTGCTTGCTAGGCGTGTAGCGAAAGTTGAGTGAAGGAGCCCATATCGTCTCACGGCGCACGAGGGGCGCTTGACTAGCCAGCTGCGACTGCTCCGTAGTCATCCAGGTAGGGCGGATACGTAGTCCTACGGTCAGGTCGATCAGTTTGTTGGCCACCTTGAGGTCTACACCTCCACTTAGCGAGCTGAGACGGGTCTTCATCTTCGTATCCATCGTGGCATCTAGCTCTGTCCAGGAGCCCGTAGCATCGGGCGTTTTGTAGTCACGCTCACTGCTCCGTATGCGGTCGCTCCACTCTAGTTGTGCCTGTAGTGAGAGCAGCTCTGTAAGTGGCTCCACATAGCCCGTACGTATGCGGTAGTTGAAGGTCTGATCGCGATCCTCCAGGAGCGTCTGCTGTGACTGATCCCCCTCGACCGAGTGAAGCGTCGAGTGGCTCTCGGTGCTAGCGTTGCCACCGAGGAAGCCTCCGTTGAGTTGTAGGCTGAGAGTGCGTCCCTCGTCATTGAGCTTGTGCCCTAGGAGGAGCATGTTGAAGAGGCGTAGGCCACGATGCTCCCGAAGGTTCTCCTGGCTCCCTCGGTGCAGCTCGCTATCTGCGCTATCTGTGGTGCGATAGTTACGCTCCTCCTGATCTATGCCCCAACTGTAATGTACCGCAGGGCGGTAGATCAGCTCCGTGCGGTCCGTCGCTTGCCACTTGATAAAAGCATCGCCCCCTAGATTGTGTCCACGTCTGAGAGCCTCGGATGTCTCATTGGTAAATGTACTGGGGCTGTCAGGCAAGAGGTTCTCCGTCTCGGTGCGTGTCGAGAGATCGTTTTGGGTATATCCATAGCGTGCATTCGCATTGATCTCCAGCCGATCATTAGGTGTGTAAGTCTCATTAGCAGCGATCTGAGCAGAGGTGGTTATACCTTGATTTCCGAAGCCACCACCACGTCTACCGCCGCCACGCCCCCATCCACCAGAGCCACCGCCTAGGTCCAGGTCAGAGAGTCCCTGCCCGTTTGTATTATTACTGCCAGCGATGAGCGTCGTCTGGTGCTGCTTGGAGAAGTAGTTGAGCATCCCGCTAAGCTCATAGCGGTGGTCCAAGCCATAACCCGCCAGAGCGTGTCCGAAAGTACCCTGACGCATATCAGGCTTCGTGCGTATGTTGAGTACGGTCTGCTCCTCATCGTCGTCAAAGCCCGTGACGCGCGCCTCGTCGCTCTGCTGGTTTAGCACCTCCAGCTGATTGACCACGGAGGCTGGCAGATTACGCATAGCGACCTTCGTATCCCCGCTAAAAAACTCCTTGCCGTCGAGCATAATCTTCGCCACCTGCTGTCCACCGATGGTGATCTGACCATTCTCATCAATCTCCGCTCCTGGAAGACGCTTGACCAGCTCCTCAAGCATAGCGCCCTGTGGCACCTTGTAGGCATCAGCGTTGAAAGCGATCGTATCGCCTCGTACCGTCATGTCGGTTGCTTTACCCTCTACGACCACCACCTCGAGCAGATGCTCATCCTCCTTGAGCTGTATGACTCCTAAGTTTAGCCCAGCCGTGATCTTCAGGTTATCCTGGTAGTTCTGATAGCCTATGTAAGAGACCTCTAGGGAGAGCTGCTCTTGAGGCACTTGAGCTATCGCAAAGCGCCCCTTGCTATCGCTCGTACCGCCCGCTACGAGCTGCTTATCGCCTGAGGGTGTGAGTCGATAGAATGCCACGTTGGCACCCACCAGAGGAGACTCGGCGCCGTCCCGTACGGCACCTCGTACGGTCGTGACCACTTGGGCGGGTAATGTAAAGTATAAGACGTGCAGTATCAGGAGTAGGCAGAGACTCCGTAAAGGTATCTGTCGCATAGTGTGTCGTATGTGTGTGTGTCTCCGTCTTAGAGGAGCTAAACTGTCGAAAGATTAAACGGAGCCGTATCAAAGAGCCGATCCGAGACATCGCTTCTAGGGCCAACGTTCCCTTGTCGTATCGAAGAAATGCTGCTCTCCAGGTGGGGACTCCCAAGTCTCCTCATAGAGTTTAGCTTTTTCTGACAATCGCTACTCCGCTACTCGTAAGCGTTGCGGTGCTTGAGTAGACTCTTCGTTTACAAACATTCAGTACCTTTGGTTGTATAGTAGACTAATCTCATGAAGCAATACTACATCATTCGCAATGATCAGCCAGCTGGACCCTATACGATAGAGGAGCTTGCTGCGATGGGGATCAAACCCGACACGATAGTCTGGGCTGAGGATATAGCTGACTGGATACCCGCTTATCAGGTGAACGAGCTTAACTCGCTCTTTGCTTCCACTACTGCACAGGCTCCTCCTCCTTATCAAGTGCCATATCGTCAGGCGACTGAGGCTCCTAGCTACAATACTACAGTTCCAGAGGCTCGACCATCAGTTCGTCCTCCTATGCCACCGACCTATCTCGTCTGGAGTATCCTCGTGACCATCTTTCTTTCTCGCATCATAGGTATCATTGCGATTGTCTACTCTATACAGGTCTCCTCTCGCTACTACGCTGGTAACTATGAGGGTGCCGCCTATGCTAGTCGTCAAGCTCGCCTGTGGGTTAGAGTTCCAGCCTACATCTTTCTAGGGCTATTCCTAGTAGGTCTCATTGGAGGTCTACTTGGATGGATCATTAACAGATGAATCAATGGGGCGGGACGCATGGTGACGCAGTCACCTCTTTCATCTATTTGCTAGCAACTCCGAAAGTGCTACCTTTGTAGTGCAACAAACAAATCAATCTTCGATGAAGCAATACTATATCATTCGCAATGACCAGCAAGCTGGTCCCTACACCCTAGAGGAGCTGGCCGCGATGGAGATCACGCCTGACACGGTTGTCTGGACGGAGGGTATGACCGACTGGGCTCCTGCCCGTGAGGTGAGCGAGCTGAACTCGCTCTTTACAAGGAGCGCACAGACACCGCCTAGCTACAATGCGCCTAGCTATGGAGCCCCAGCAGCGCCGCAGTATCACAGAGAGCCGCAGTACAGTCGTCCCCCGCAGTACAACACGCCAGCCGAGCAGCCTCCTATGCCACCGACTTATCTCGCATGGAGCATCGCTGTGACGATCCTCTGCTGCCTCATCGGCGGTATCGTGGCGATCGTTTACTCTTCGCAAGTCTCCTCTCGCTATATCGCAGGTGACTACCAGGGCGCTGAATATGCTAGCCGTCAGGCTCGTATATGGATCATCGTCTCCGCCTGTGTTGGCTTTGCTGTGGGCATAGCTTACACTGTTTGGGCTATCTTTTTTAGCACATCACTGGCAGCTTTTTCTGGAGGGTACAATATCTAGAAGCCCCTATATAATTGAGATCAGGTCGTGGAGTCTACTACTCTGCGACCTGATCTCTTTTTAATCAGAGGGGTTCAAGGGGGAAATCTCTCGCAAATGTGTCGAAATCTTGTGCCAAAAGATACGTTTCTCAACTAAGCGGCGGACAATTTTGACTTAGTTGCGATCTATGGTACAACTTCGCACTAATTAACCCTTTATTCGATGACGGTTGCTTACATTTGCACGCGATAACGCAAAATGTAAGTATATGATGAACCTACGACAACTACTTTTTATTTCCTTGGCAAGTCTACTCTTCTTGCCACTACAGGGGGCTATCGACGAAATGCCTACTGTCGCAGACTCGGCGATGACCTACGAACTAGACGAGGTGAGGGTCCTAACCCATCGTCCTCTACTGCGCCAAGCGGGTCTCTTGATGAGTACTCCTGGAGCGATGAGTCTCGTGACCCCGACGATGCTTCGTGAGTATGACATAAAGCATCTGTCAGACTTGACGGCGGTAGTCCCTAATCTCTACATGCCCGACTACGGCTCGCGTCTCACCTCGCCGATCTATATGCGTGGTATCGGTACGCGTAGTGGCGGGCAGTCCACCGCTTTCTTTATCGATGGCGTACCCGTGCTCAATAGTTCGATCAATCGTTACCTCCTCGGCATCGAGTCCATAGAGGTGATGAGCGGAGCACTGAGCAACATCTACGGGCGCAACGCTATGGCGGGAACGATCCTCCTGACCTCTCGCTCGCCTATTGACGACCCCGCACTGGATGTACGTGCTAGAGCTGGTAATCATGGGATTGTCGAGGGAGCTGCGCGACTGGCTCACGCATTTAGCTCCAAGGTGGGGCTCGCCCTTGGGGGGTATTACAATAGAAATAACGGCTTCTATACGAATGCTTTCGATGGCACGCCAGCTGATGCTGAGGAGGCGTATGGTGCCAACATGCACTTCGAGTGGCGTCCTGATGCTTCGCAGAGGTTGCGCCTAGCAGGTGTATGGGATGGTGTACGGCAGGGTGCTTTCCCCTATGCGATGATCCATCCTAAGAGTGGCGAGACGATGCCGATCAACTACAACGCCCCTGGCTCCTACGATCGTACCGTCGGCGAGGCGCGCCTAGCTTATGACAAGAGCTGGGACGAGGTACGGCTAGACTTCACCACCAGCTACCAGGCACTGCGAGACAATATGCTGATGGATCAGGACTACACGCCTCGAGATATCTTTACGATCAACCAAAAGCAGCATCAAGATGCTGTCACGGCTGACCTCATCCTACGCAATAAGGAGCAGATGACCTACAACTGGACACTGGGTCTCAATGGTATCTACCAGATGAATCATCTAGAGGTACCCGTAGCGATACGCCCCGAGGGACTGATGGCTATGATACAGCCTGGACTAGATAGGGCAAACAAAAACGACAAGGTGCCTGTACAGATGATGGTCGATGCCTCTAAGGAGCGAGTCAATCACAACCTCTTTGACAAGAGCAGCTATGGCGTAGCTCTTTATCACGAGAGTAATCTGCATGAGCCGTTTGGCTGGACAGGCTTCGACCTTAACTTAGGTCTGCGTATCGATGCGGAGCGTCAGGCGATGGACTTCGACAGCGACTTTAGCCTAGGGCTGGAGGTAGCTCCAAAAGCTAAGCCTGAGGCAAAGAGACACTTTGACGTGACCAGTCGCTTGGTGGGTGAGGGTGACTATCAAGACTTCTTCCAAGTCCTACCTAAGCTCTCTCTGAGCTATCGCCCCACGGCTGGCAGCTACCTCTTTGTGGCAGCCTCTAAGAGCTACAAGACGGGCGGATATAATGAGCAGATGATGACCGAGGTGCTGATGCAGCAGGCACAGCGGGAGATGATGGCGCTCGTCATGTCGCAGGGCAAGCAGCAGCCACAGGTACAGACGGGCGATGCTAACCTAGCTGCCTTCAAGCCTGAGCATGCCTATAACCTAGAGCTAGGCGGACGTCTCCTGACGCTACAAGATCGCCTCTTCGTGTCGGCTACGCTCTTTGGCTCATGGATACGAGACCTACAGGTGGCACGCTTCGTGACTACGGGTACGGGACGTACGACGGTCAATGCGGGCAAGGCACTCTCGCTCGGTGCTGAGGCGAGTGTCAAGGCACGTATCTGGCGTTCGCTCACGATCTCTGCTCAGTATGGCTATACGCATGCGACCTTCCAAGACTACCTCACGAGCCGTGCTAATCCTAAGGGCGGTGCACCGATAGAGGTAAACTATGAGGGTAACTATATCCCCTACGTCCCAGCACACACCTACGCAACGATGATTCAGCTGAATGAGCCTATCCAGACTTCCTGGCTCAAGGGCGTACTCGCCTCAGTAGAGCTGCGTGGCAATGGCCCTATCTACTGGGACTCAGAGAATCAGCATCGCCAAGATCCCTACATGACGCTCGGAGCGCGCCTCGGCGTACGTCTTCCCTACGTCACCGTAGCCATCTGGGGACGTAACCTGACGGACACGCGCTATGCGACCTTCTACTTCCAGTCGTTTGGCAATTCGTTCCTCCAGCAGGCGCAGCCACGCACCTTCGGTGCTGACCTCTCCGGCGGGGAAGTGTAGCATGAGATTTGCGCTATGCGAGACAACACAAAAAAAGCTCCCGACGGGGCAAGGCCTCATCGGGAGCGTTGTATTAGGTGCGCTCTCAGTCGTAGTGAGCGCAGAGCGTCTGCGCTAGCGGACTTAGTTCATCGCCCAGATCTCCTCGTCGGTCGGCACGTGGACATGTGGCGACATGCGAGCGATGCGAGAGATGTTGAGTAGGTGCTTGTAGGTAAGGTTCTCCGAGATAGAGTTATTGCCCCAGCTACCGCAGCCTAGGGTTGTAGTCACGGAGAGACCGTTTTGGATCGATCCTCCAGCCGTGATCGAGCAAGGCGCATTGACGATCAGACGCGAGATGGTGATCTCGTCGCCCGCCTTGATGATGTTACCCTGATTGTTCGAGTGGATACCTGCCGTGTGGCCACTACCCTCCATCTTGAGGTTGGTATTGGCAATCTCAATAGCCTCGTCAAAGTGCTTGTAAGGCAGGCAGGTCATCACGGGACACATCTTCTCCTTGCAGATAGGATCGGCCGTGCCGACGCCCTTGGCAGGAACGATGAGCATACGGGTCCCCTCGGGTACGGAGATACCAGCGAGCTGAGCAATGTGCTGCACGCTCTTGCCGACGACGTCACGGCTGATGGTGCCGTTGACGAAGAGCGTATTGACCAGCTTGTCGTGCTCCTCAGCTGGTACGAAGTAAGCTCCGTGATCCTTGAAGGCCTGGAAGATCTCCTCCCGGTGCTGCTCAGGGTAGATGAAGCACTGCTCGCCAGAGCAGATGATGCCGTTGTCAAAGATACGTCCACGGATGATGGTCTCGGCAGCTTCTTTGTAGTCGATATGCTCATCGAGGATGACCTGCACGTTGCCAGCGCCTACGCCAAAGGAGGGCTTGCCCGAAGAGTAAGCAGAGTGTACCATGCCCATACCACCCGTAGCGACTACGACGTCGACAGCCGCCATAAGGTCTTGCGTGGCTTGGATAGAGGGCTCGGTGACGCACTGAATGAGGTGCTCAGGTACGTTGAACTCCTTAAGACGCTCCAGTATGAGCTGGATGGTATGTGCGGAGCAGTTCTTAGAGCGTGGGTGTGGCGAGACGATGATCGCGTTGCGTGTCTTGAGAGCGAAGGCGATGTTTGCCATCGGAGTGACGATCGGATTGGTCGTCGGAGTGATCGCAGCGACGACACCTACGGGCTTAGCGATCTTGATGAGGCCGGTCTTCTCGTCGATGTCCAGTACGCCCATACTCTTCTTGCCCTGGAGGTTGCTCCATACGCCTTTTGACTTGTTGCGGCACTTAGCTACTTTGTCCTCATAGACGCCCATCTCGGTC
>QWCB01010341.1_pt1 | contig 11745 bp, 19 predicted proteins | sample 1972511 | NCBI WGS metagenome assembly QWCB01 (sample SAMN09866719, study PRJNA288562) | Human gut metagenome isolate term5_stool, whole genome shotgun sequencing... | isolation source: gut | host: Homo sapiens | place: USA: California
GTAGTACCTTTAATGACCACGCTAACACCGATAAGTGGTTCCTGATCCTGATCGACCACTTTACCGGTAATCGTTACATTTTGCGCACCCACCTGAAGGGATAAAAACGCAAAGAGCATTACCAATAGTTGCCGGATGTTCAAGTTAGAAGTACAATTTGTTAAAAGTGTTAATTTCATTTTCGTATAATATACTTCATGTTATTGATAATCAGTAGGTATTGAAGTACTAAAACTTCAAGAAAAACACAACTGTCAATGCACAAAAAATAATGGGAAAGAAGAGATTCTGACCCGTTTAACACTTTTTGCATTGACTATGGGTAAACAATTAAATTCAAAGCATCGGCAGAAAATTGCCGAACTTCTGCAAGAGGGAAAGAATTTCAGAGAAATTGCTGAAATTCTGAAAGTAGACCGTACCACGATATTGCGTGAAATTAACCGCAATGCTGGGGATAACGGCGTGTACAATCCACAATTAGCCGAGTCTAAAACGAGAAGGCGTAAAAAACTCCAAGCGGTTTCTCCTGGAGCTGTCGCCAGACTTCCTCCCAACGTACGGGCGGAAGTTGAAAAGGTTTGGGCTTTTGAAACTCCAGCTGTCAAACGAAGGCAGTTGATTGTCGATAAGTACATAAAAGAGTACGGTCCAGTAATAGAGCAGAAACTCATTTCTCCAAGAGCAGCCATGTGTGCTCTTGCAAACGAGTTCTATATGAGCAGCAGTGCGATATACTATCTCTTGAAAAGGGAGGGTATCTATCGGGATGCAGCTCATCCTGTCTGTTTGTCTTCATCCATCTATAAAGAATAACCTTTTAATCTACTCATCATGTACTATATCGTAAAAGAAATTTATGTGAGCAAGAAACCCCTTTGGTTGGTTGACCTGCTCTTTCAGATAAATCCATCTTTGTATAGAGAGAAAGGTTCAAAAGAAATGATTGAGACCAAATTCAACATCATACTTTCTCTTATTTTGAATGCCAAGGTCAGATGGCATCACGGTAAATCCCTGCTATCTGCTATTCAAGTTGTCACTTATGATGAAACCTGTATTTGGGTAAAGGGAAACCGAGGAGTAAATTTCCTCTCTTTCCGCATAGAGTCAGATAATTCATCCCTAAAAACGAAAAACATATGAAAATCAACAACAATATAAAGACTATTACAACATTTGTCCTCGTAGACCCAAGCGGTAAAATCTTCAATGATTTCGAGAATATCAGTGAGAATACAGAAGTAAGGGCAATAGCCATTGAACCTCAAAATGACTTATAACCATGGGAGATTACAAATGGATCGGTCTTATCAGGAAGTTCTATAATTGTTCTTTCTATAACGACAGCAATGCTGTGCAAATGTTTTTGCACATATTTTTGAATGCTCAAAGAGAGGATAAACCTTACTTTGACCAAATTACGATGAGAGGACAATTTCGTACCTCTATTAAAGACATCATGCAATTCTTGGAGATAAGCCGAAAGTCTGCTCGACGTTCCTTGGACAAGCTGAAAGCAGCGGGCGTTATCCATGTAGTTTCCTTGAGACGCAATGGTGTTATCATCACCGTCCGTGATTTTTCAAAGTTTCTGGCTTTGGAAAATATAAGAGGTGGTTGGGTAAAGCTGTACTACGACCTTGACTACCAAGATTTCTTTGTGAATGCACAGGTTCTTCATGTTTATCTTCATATACTTCTTCATACCTACTCAGAAAATGAGAATTACGAGGATCCGTTTTGGTTTGACCTTAAGAAAATCAGTACTTCGACTGGCATCTCTGCCGTCAATATAAAAGATTGTCTTCTGAAGTTGCGCAAGCTCGGGATCTTGAATGTTGGCTATAACAACCAGAAAAGATTATCTTCCGTGCGTTTGATAGAGTTCTCTGATTACATTAAGGACACCTATCCAGTAGCATCTGTAGGCTCTTCTGTTGGATATGCAGCGTCGATTGAAGACACTGCAGGTTTTGACAAATCTTTCTCTGATGTAGCTCCAATGAAAGGCTCTGAAGAGGGGGACACAAAAACAGAACAAAAGGGGTTAAAAGAAGGGCCAAAAGATATGCAAAAGCCAACTTCACAAAACCGTCACGAAGTGTCTACCAATACTTTCGTAAATAACGCAAATACAGTTAGTTACGATACTGACGGTCAAAAAGAGGGCCAAAAGAAGGAACAAAGAAGTCCAAATGTCGAAGCTGCAAAAACGTCACCAAACGTTCAGCAAGGCAGCTACGCGCGCGAACATATCTTTAAAGAGAATAGAGATAAGAGAATAGAGAGTATTCATTATGATAATTATTCGCCGTCGCAGAATTTTTCATCCATCGAAGAATTGGTCTTTGATGACGAATGGGTGTGTTCGATGCAACAGCTTTATGGCTTTGCTGACAAAGGAACACTCTATAATGCCTTAACTTTATTTTTGGCAAACTTGAAGTGTCGCAAGGAAGAAGTCCCAGGAGACTTGAACATTTTCCTCGACTACTTCTGCAACTGGTACAAGAGAAACGAAAAGAGACTACAAAGCAAGTTGAAGGCGCAGATTCCTCCTAAGGACTATGCTAAAGTTCTTTGGGGCAAATGTATGTCAGCCTTTGCCAAGATAGTAGGCGAACGAGCTTTTGTTTCTGTTTTCCAACAACTCTCTTTTGATTCCTTTGACAATGCTGCCAAGCGACTGACCCTTTGCGTTCCAAACAGTCGAATATATCACACTTTGGAGGAAAATTACATAGACACTCTTTGCATTGTATTGCACAAATTCTTTGGTGTGGGGTTAAGTCTTCAATACCGTATTGTAAATTCTTAATCAATTTTCAAAGGTTTAGTTATACGTTTATGAATGAAGCACAAAAAATACTACAGATGACCAACGGTGGTTTGACTGTGTTCACACACTACCTTGGAGAAAAGTGTCTTTCCAAGACTTTCCGAAATCCTTTCAGGGATGATAGTAGGCCCTCGTGTCACTTGTACGCAAACAAAGGAAGATACGGCAACGGACAATATTACCTGCAAGATTTCGGTGACAGCAGCTTTTGTGGCAACTGTTTCACCATAGTAGGCAGACTGTGCAACGTCAATCCGAAAACCAACTTCCGTGAAGTTCTTCAAATAATAGACAGAGATCTTGGACTTGGGGTGTTTGAAGGAGAGAAAACCAGCCATCAGGTATTGATGAAAAGAGCAACCTCTTTCCAGCATAAGGAAGATAGTTCTTCCATTACCAGTTTCGAGGTTGAGACACAACCCTTTCAGTCATGGGAAGAAGCATATTGGAATCAATATGGCATTGGTTCTTCCATCCTTGAAAGGTTCAATGTGAAAAGTATCAAGAGCTGCACATTCACAAAATCGTCTGGCAATTCATTTGCCATTTACGGTTCAAAAGCTATTCCTACATACGGGTATTTCTTCGATGAAGGTCAAGGGCTGAAAATATACCGTCCCAAGGCAAAAAACCGCTTTATGTATGCTGGTCACCTGCCCAAGCCTTATATCTTCGGAATCAATCAACTACCAAGAAACAGTGAGTTTGTATTTATCACGGGAGGCGAGAAAGATGTCATGTCATTATCTGCACATGGCTTCCCTGCATTGGCATTCAACAGCGAGACCGCCAACATTCCAGAAGACATATTGGATGAACTTTCCAAGCGATTTCTATGTATCATCTTTCTCTACGATACAGATGAAACAGGAAAAAGGGAGTCGGCTTTACGGGTACGGCAGTATGGCAAACGGTATAGAGTACAGAAACTTGATCTGCCTCTGTCTGGTATAAAATCAGAAAAAGACATCAGTGATTTTTTTCGTTTAGGTCATACTACAGAAGAATTACAGGCTATGATTGAAACTTGAGGAATTTGAAAACCAAAACTAAGAACAATGAATAAACCTATATTCAAGTACGCAGCAGGATGCTCGGAAAACATAACGATTAGTGCATTGACAGATACAGAGTCATCCAGCATAATGGGAGTTGATCTAAAAGAATTACCAGAGATTCATTCGGTTTCCTGCCGTATTCTTTCCAAGACCTTTTATGGCATGGGAATAATCAATCAGAACAACGGAATAGAGTTTGTCAATCATGATTTGCAGGAGACTGTCACTTTAAGCAGTTCTGGCATAACCTTTATACGTTTGAAAAAGGAGTGCCGAAGCAAAAGATTATGTGTGTTCTATGACATGAAGGACTATTTAGCCTATCAGATATTACAGAAGAACGGCTTTGTCAGGCTTCCATCAGACTGTGATTTCATCATTATGTCGGATGTTAAGTACTTCATCCATATTTCTATCGAGGGTGACGACTATGAGACAGTTTATCTCTACTTCCCAAACGATGTCATAGGTATGACTATTACCTTAACTCTAAAAGATCGTTATGGTGGGCATGCCGTTGTGTGCAATCCTCTGTATAAGGGCTATGCTAATTTGTTGCAGTTTGTAAAAGCCATTGAAATTACCACCAACAATAAATAAGTAATTATGGAATATATTATCATTATCTCTATCTTGCTTTTAGCTTTAGGAGCTGCTGTCTATTATGAAATCACTCACAGCTACAATGATGACAAATTCAAGAAATAAAAAAATAACGGGATTGATGTAGGTGCATCTTTTATAGGGCACAGAACGAAACGTATAAAATGAGTTTAAGGTAAAAACGGCTTATTGCTTTATGTTTCAAAGAGTTATGCGTATCGGTAGAAGATAAGCCTGCAAAACGAAACGTTTACATTGGTTTAATTTTGGTTTACATCGAGGGGCTTTTCGTTTACATGAGGCTGGCGAAAAGTTTACATACATACGGCTGCACGTTTACGTGTGTGGCCTTTTTTATTGCTGTGCGTTGAAACCCCTTGCACACGGGCGCACAGGGCGTACAGGGGCTTTATATATGCCCAAATTTGAACCGTGTGAGAATGATATTAAAATGCGTTTGCAAGGATAGTAAAATTAAAGTGGTTATCACCTTTTTTTTCGTGCTTTGTGAGTGATTTTAGTTACTGGTTATGCAGGTGGTTATACAAAGTGGTTATGCAATTTTATAAAAGTGGTTATGCAAAAGTGGGTTTTTGAAACTCCACCTTATTAAATAGTGTAATATCAGGCACTTTGTCCAATTTTACGTCACAAAAGAGGGGGGAAGAGGGAGTTATGGGAGAAACTGAGGGGGAGTAGGGGGATCGTCTTATTCTTTCTTTTCTTTCCAACGTTTCCCTTTAATAACATGGAAGAGTTCTATCCGACGTTCGCAGCGTGTGAAGAGCGGGCATTGGAGGCAAGCCTTTCTTTTTCAATAGTTAGTTGGTGGACTTGCTCCTTGAGCTGTCCGATTTCCTCTGCTTGTTCTTTGATAGTGTCAAGTAATTCTTTAAGAAATGGGTCTGCGTCTTGTGCTTTCTGCACAGGAAAATATTTGGATCCGACTTTGCCTTTAGTAAAAACTGTAGTTACGGTATGTTCTCCATCTTCAGGCTCCCCCTCTTTTGGAGCTACTATTGTAAGATCTTTACGAATATTGATAAAATCACCTACTGGCTGGTTCTCAGTTCCAAATAGAATCCACTCTGCCGATATATTCGCATTTGCGCAAACTTTCCTCAAGACTTCATAAGAAGGGTTTCCTTTTCGTGTACCAACAATATTTTCAACCACAGTGGGGCTTACTCCTACTGCCTTTGCAAATGCACTTTTGTTATTATTGAATAGTACCTTGATGATTGTCTCAAATCTCTCATTTATGCTCATATTTTATAAATATTATCATTTGCGAATAAAATATTCGCATTTTTATTTTGAATATTCGCAAAAGCGTATTATATTTGCAGCGTGTTTAATCTTAAACACCGCTCAAAGGTACGGAAAAGGGGCGAGATTGACGAATTTAAAGGATTAAAAATTATGAGCAACAAAAAACTTTCAACTACTGAAATTTCAAGATTTCTGAATGAGCGTTTACAAGACAGTCGGGCAATTCGTAGCTCAGAAGTGTATGATATGCTTCAAACACCTGCTGAAGATGCAGTGCGCGTTGCATCCCGACGGAGATTAGCAGCGCCACGCGGGCGGTTAGTTTCTCACTGCCATCTTCTTGTGCGTATTGGCGCACAGAGAGCCGTATGTCAGTATTGCGGTCAAAGCTACCCTTTAACTCTTTCAGGCGATTTAGACAGGGATCAATTAGTTCAAGAAGCACTTTCTCGTCCATTGTTTGGTCGAGAGGGACAATGTCGATTGTAAGTAATACTGCTGGTACCATATTTATTTCTATTTGGAATTTGGCCATAAAGTTAGTGAAAATAAATGAATTAAAATAAGTGAGATATATTATGAGAAGGTACATTCACATCAAAAAAGAAGACCGTGAATTCATCATGATGACATTCAAGGTGTCTGAGCAGAGTGTTTTCAATGCTATTCGGTATGATACGAAGCGTGGTAACACAGATTTGGCTAAGCGCATACGCAAGTTGGCAATGGAGCGTGGAGGAATCCCTATGATAGAAGCTCCGGAATGGGAGACACTGCACGATGCTGATGGTTATATCCGCCAATATAAGGAAGGTGGTGTGCTGCTGGAAATTTTCAAAGAAGGAAATTGGTGCGATGTGTATAAGAATGGTAAGAAAATGCGCAGGTTCGAGCACTTGATGATGAGTGATCTTGACGTCATTCAGAGATATGCGGAAAGGTTGAGCTAAGGAGGCGATATGGAGTATTACGGTAATAGACTTTGCATATCATACAGCGAACTCGTAGATAGCGGAATAATGACCTCAGCTAACTACAACAGTCTGACCTATCGAAAGAAGGTGAAGGTGGTTCGTCGTGGTGGCGGTGCGAGTGACTGTTGTGCTCTGATTGCCGTAGACAGCTTGCCGAGTAAGTACAAGGAGGCTGTTGAGGAAAAGTACCCCGGCGGCGATGAGGTTCGCATCAAGGCATGGGTGCTTTCCAATTACGAAATGGATCAGGCAGCCATCGCCTTCTTCCATGACCGCAGCAAGACGGGTATCGACCTTGACGAGAAAAAGAAACGCGAGTACATTATCAACGCTTCGGTGCTGAACTGCTGTATCAAGCTCTATGAGCGCGCACGGGACAGCCAACGCCTGTTCGGCGGCAAGTATAACTGGGACATGATGGCCAAGACCATTGAAATCCTGCGCGAGGAACTGGGGCACACGCTTCCGACGAGTACGCTGCGCTTCAGGAAGAAGGTGAACGACTACAAGCGAGGTGGTTACGGCTGCTTAATCAGCGGCAAGTTCGGCAACCAGAGCGCAAGGAAAGTGGATTACAAGACCAAGCAGCTGGTCCATGGTTTGGCAGTCTTGCCGAACAAACCCTACAACAGCAACGTACATGAGATGTATATCAGCTTTGTCTGCGGTGAACTTGATGTATTTGACCCGAAGACCGGAGAGCTGTTCAACCCTGATGACTTCACGGATAAAAACGGTGATCCGAAGTATCTCAGCGAAAGCACCATCAACAATATACTGAACGAGCCGGCAACCAAGATGCTGATAGAGAAGTCGCTGTCGAGCTGGAGCACCTTCATGCACGAGCAAATGCCTTATATGCACCGCCATAGCGGACGCTTTTCACTGAGCCAAATCACGATGGACGACGTGGACTTGACGCGAAAGCTGAAGGACACGAAGCAGCGCGTCCATGCCTACTATGCCTACGATGTGGTGAGTCAGTGCGTGATAGGCGCCAGCTATGCGAGGAAGAAGGACGAGCGGCTCGTAGTGGACTGCTTCCGTGACATGTTCCGACTAATAGCGCTTAACGGCTGGGGCATTCCTGCCGGTATCGAGGTGGAGAACCACCTGATGAGCCAGTACAAGGAAGGCTTCCTGAAAGCTGAGACGGTGTTCCAGTTTGTTCGCTTCTGCGCTCCCCTGAACTCCCAGGAGAAATATGCCGAGCCATTGAATGGTGCGAAGAAGCGCAGCGTGATACACAAGAACCACGAAGGCATCGGCCGTTTCTATGGCAAGGGCAAGTGGCGTCAGGAGTATAAGAAGATCAGCGACGAGACCAACGAACTCTACGAGGACAAGGAATATTTCACTTGGGAGCAGTTGGTCGCCGATGACCGCAAGGACAACGAGGAATGGAACAACACATTGCACCCCAACCAGAAGATGTATCCGGGTATGACGCGCTGGCAGGTGCTGGAGGCAAACATCAACCCGAACCTGCTGCCATACGATGCGAGAACACTTGCCTACCATATCGGCGAGCGGGTGGAAACAAGCATTCGAAGGAACTCGACCATAAGAGTGGCACACGAAGACTGGTGGCTGAGCAGCACGAACGTACTGGAACGGCTGGAGCCGAACAATTACAAGGTTACCGCCTGCTATCTGCCGGACGATGAGGGCGCACCACAGGAGGTGTTTATCTATCAAAAGGGCAAATACATCGACACTGTGGAGAAAGTGACCACCTACAGCCGTGTGATGGCTGAACAGACAGAAGCAGACCAGACTGCGTTTGTGGAACAACAGAAGAAGATAGCCAAGTTCAACAAATATGTTGAGGACAACGCCATCGACAGATTGGGAATATTGAAGCCGAGCCAACAGGCACATCAAGAGGTACAGGAAGTAAAATTCTCCGTTCCTCAGAAATATGAGCCAAGAATGCCGTTGCCAAGCGCATCCGACAGAGCAGTCGCAGATATATAGAATAAAGTTAAAATGCCATTAGAATATGATTAGTGAGATGCAAAAACAGCGGATATTAGAGGCGATAGCCTCCAACCGCAAGAACTATCCGAGCGATGCGAAGCACGCATCGGCGCTGGGCATATCTGCCAGCGTGTACAACGGTTTGAAAAAAGGTCAGACGGAGAAAGCGCTGAGCGACGCCAACTGGGTGAACATTGCCCGGAAGCTGGATGTGAACCTACGCGAGACAATAGAGTGGAAAGGTGCACAGACGGAGACTTTCAAATATATCAGCCTGCAGTTGGGTGCCTGCCAGGAACGCAGCCTGAGCGTAATACTCTGCGACCTTCCGAACATCGGCAAAACCTATACTGCGCGTTGGTACGTAAAGGAACGAAGTATGGAGCGTCCATTGGTGGTGCTGGACGAAGCCGGCGACTTGCAGTACGAGGCTTTCCTTGAACTAAAAGCCTTGTGGAACGCAACGGAAATGTGCTGTGGCTGGTATATGATGGGAGCAGACGGACTACGTGCCAAAATCAACAGAATGGTGGAACATCAGAAAGTGGGCTATGCCGAGATATTCTCACGCTATGGCGGTAAGTACAGCCGTGTAACGCCTGACCAAGAAGATGACCGTAGGGAGTTCCTGCTGGAGCAAGCTCGTGCCGTGGCAAGCGTAAATGCCCCGAAAGGCACGGATATTGGTCAGATAGTGCGCAAGAGTGGAGGCGGACTGCGAAGAGTTTATACAGAAATCAGCAAACTTAAGGAAGGCGCGTAATGGCGAAACGAGCGTACAGTCCGAAAGATATTGCAGCCAAGAAATGGGTGACTTTGCCTTGGGGTGAGCAGTGGAGTGATCCGTTCGGTTTCCCTGCTGAGAATGCCTCTTGGTTTATCAGCGGCGCGAGCGCACAGGGCAAGAGTTCATTCGTAATGCAGTTGGGGAAGGAGCTGTGCAAGTATGGGCTTGTTCTTTACATGAGTTATGAGGAGCGCGTGAACCAGAGTTTCCAGCGTCGCATGGGCTATTTGGGAATGAACGAGGTGCAGGGCCGCTTCCGGGTCGTTACAGATGAGTCGATAGAGGAACTTGCCGAGCGTCTTGCCAAGCCAAAATCTCCGAAATTCATTATCGTGGACTCCTACCAAGTGGCATACGACGATTTCGGATGGACTTATCCTGCTGCTGTTGCCTTGATGCGCCGTTTCAATCGCAAGTGTTTTATTTTCATCAGTCAGGAAGACAAAAGTGAGCCCACCGGGAAACCGGCACGACGGCTGAGGTATATCTGTGATATGAAAGTACGCGTGATGGGTTATAAGGCCTACTGCTTGGGGCGGTCAATCGGTGAAGCTGGAAATCATTATGTAGTCTGGAAAGAAGGTATATTGAAAACAAGTAACAATCTGTGATATGGCAAGCAAACGAGACAACCTGCTGTACAGGTTGAGAAAGAAAGGAGTGAAAGTACAGACACGGAAACGCACGATATTCTTTGCGTACGATGGCGAGCCTTTCACTATCATACAGATACGGCGATTGTGCAAAGAGTATCATTTTAATGTACAATTAGAAATACGATAAAATATGGAGTATAAGATTGAGCGATGTTGTATCTGTGGCAAAAAGATACAGGGGATGGGTAATAATCCCTATCCCGTGAGAACGGAAGGACGGTGCTGCCGATATTGCAACTATACCGTAGTACTGCCCGAAAGAATAAGACTATCAAAACAAGATCGCTATGAGCAAGGAAAGACGGATGATTGAAATCACTCCGGGACGTATGAGTCCGGGTGGGCGTATGACAGACCGCATCGAGAGCCGTGGGCACAGTTGTCCTTACTGTCAAGGAAACGGCTACAATTGGCAGGAAGATGAGTGGCAGGAACGCTACAAGCAAGAGTGCCCGATATGCAAAGGCAGCGGCAGGCTCGACGCAGTGATAACCGTTGAGTGGAGAGCGTCAGACAATGTATAATCTTTAATCAATATGACAATGAGCAATTTTTTTGAAGAACTGAAAAGACGTATTCAAGTGTGGCACGAGAAGCGTGCGGAGCGTATTGAGGCGGAGCGCCAGGCTCAGCTCGATGTGGAGGCGCGCAATGCTGTGCAGGTAATGGAGTTTAACGGCGAGCTGTACGCCTGCGTGAACGGTGTACCCCTGTTCGGCGTCAGCGACATCAACGGCACTTTACCAGAGTGTGTTGCCAAAGCCCGCCAGAATTATAAAGACTGGAAGGAGGAAAAGCTATGGGAACGGAACGGAATTACGCGCGTTTCTACTGTCTGTTGAAGAAACTGCCTGGAGCAGACAAGGAAACGTTGGTGTCGAGCTTCACGAACGGCAGGACGGTCCACCTGCACGAGATGAGTGTGAAAGAATATGCCGCCATGTGTGCATCACTGGAGGAACATACCGGCTGGAGAGTGCAACTGAAGAAGAAACGCAGCCTGTGTTTGAAGCTCATGCAACAGGCTGGCATTGACACGACTGACTGGCAGCGCATAACTAACATTGGCAGACCTTGACTCGTTGCAGACAAAGCTGCGCGCCATCATGCGCAAGGGCGGCTTGAAACCACGCACGACACGGGAAGAGCAGAAAAGTATTAACTCATTTGTTTATGTCCCTATGGGCAATATAGCGGAATGTTAATGAATATGACACCAAAACAATTTGTAAAGCGTGCGATGGAAGACATTCGTGAACTCGGCAGGGAAATGAGCAATGAAGAATACTGTGACTTTTTGGAGGATCTGTCTTATGAGCTCGAGACCGAACGTGAAGATGTGAGCTGGCAAGAATTGACCAGCGAAGGAAAATTTATTTAAGACCTATTTGAAGCATCAACCCTGGTTGTTGATGTGATAGAACACGAGTTATCAACCCTATAAAAAGAAAAGACAATGGCAACAAGAAAGAAAAAAGTAATCATCACCGGCGTGAGCAGAGAAGCCGCCGATGAAGCGTTTGCAACCTATGCCAAGAGCGATGCACAGTTGCAGAAAATCAATGCAGATATT
>QWCB01006689.1_pt1 | contig 11736 bp, 13 predicted proteins | sample 1972511 | NCBI WGS metagenome assembly QWCB01 (sample SAMN09866719, study PRJNA288562) | Human gut metagenome isolate term5_stool, whole genome shotgun sequencing... | isolation source: gut | host: Homo sapiens | place: USA: California
CCTTCGGCTAAAAGTGCAAGTCAGATCAGTCATATAGTCCGCAGCGCCCATTCGCTCGCTAACACTTTGTTCTTGAAGGAAAAGTAAAAGCAGACAAGATCAATTGCCTGAATCCGCCTTAAACTATTACAATCTAATGAATATTTACGCAAAAATGCGGATTTTTTTTTGATATTCTCAATTTTATTTGTATCTTTGCAACGTTCAGTGGAATGAGGGGCTTTTCGGAAGTCCCTCATTTTTCATATTAAAACGCGTATGATAGATAAAAACGTTGTAAGAAAAATCGTTGACGAGTGGTTAGAGGACAAGGATTATTTTCTCGTTGACATTCAGCTGAGTCCCGACGGCAAGATTGTCGTTGAAATAGACCATGCCGATGGTGTGTGGATCGAGGACTGCGTAGAATTGAGCAAATTTATAGAGGAACGTCTCTCACGCGACGAAGAGGACTACGAGCTTGAGGTGGGTTCTGCCGGATTGGGGCAACCGTTCAAGGTTCCGCAGCAGTACATCAACTTCATAGGCAAGGAAGTGGAGGTGCTCGACAAGGACGGAAAGAAAGTGAAGGGCATCCTGAAGAGCGTTGACGGCAACGACTTCGTGGTGTCAGTCAATGAAAAAGTGCAGGTAGAGGGCAAGAAACGTCCAGTGAAGATGGATGTTGACCATGCCTACAAAATGGATGAGGTAAAATATACAAAATATATAATAAGTTTCAAGTAAAGCTATGGCAGCAAAAAAAGAAGAAGAACGTCCGAACATGATCGAGACTTTCAAGGAGTTTAAAGACACCAAGAGTATCGATCGCACGACGTTGATAAGCGTGCTGGAGGAGAGTTTTCGTAACGTGATTGCCAAGAATTTTGGTTCAGATGAGAACTTTGACGTTATCGTCAATCCAGACAAGGGCGACTTTGAAATCTACCGCAACCGTGTCGTTGTTGCAGACGGCGAGGTGCAGGATGAAAATAAGGAAATCAGCTTGACAGATGCAAGGAAGATAGAGTCGGATTATGAGGTGGGTGAAGAGGTTTCGGAAGAAATCGACTTTGCAAAGTTCGGCCGTCGTGCCATCCTCAACCTGCGTCAGACCCTCGCATCAAAGGTGCTGGAGCTTGAACACGACTCCCTATACAATAAATACAAGGATCGTGTGGGGCAGATCATCTCTGGTGAGGTCTATCAGACATGGAAACGCGAGGTGCTGCTCGTAGATGAGGAGAACAACGAGCTGATTCTGCCAAAGGGCGAGCAGATTCCGCGCGACATGTATCGCAAGGGCGAGACCATTCGTGCCGTCATCCTGCGTGTTGACAACGAGAACAACAACCCGAAGATTATCCTCTCGCGCACACGCGAACTGTGCAACGAGAACATCGACGTAATCAACTGGACCGACAACACCAAGTTGTTCATTCAGCGTGCATTGTCGCCAGCCAAGGTGAGCAGCCTGATGGTTGACGAGGAGAATAAGAGGGCTGAAGTGTATCTGCAGCCAGAAGAAGTGAGTCTGGCAATCGGACGAGGCGGTATGAACATCAAGTTGGCAAGTATGCTGACGGGCTACACTATCGACGTGTTCCGCGAGCTCGACGAACAGGAGTCAGAGGAGGATATCTACTTGGATGAGTTCTCTGACGAAATCGACAGTTGGGTTATCGACGCCATCAAGAACATCGGTCTCGATACAGCTAAGCAAGTACTGAACGCTCCTCGTGAAATGCTGATTGAAAAAGCCGACCTCGAAGAAGAGACGGTGGATAACGTATTGAACATATTAAAAGCAGAATTTGAGGGTTGATCGGCAACCGATGAACCTTGCAATCAAAAAAGAAAGATAAATATTAATGAGCATCAGATTAAACAAAGCAATTCGAGAACTGAATATAGGTCTCCAAACGGCAGTGGAGTTCCTGGAAAAAAGACAAGACTTGGGTGAGGTAAAGGACGACCTTGGCTTCAAGCTCAGCGATGAACAATACCAAGCGCTGGTGAAGGAGTTCAAGGGCGACATGGCTGTGAAGACCGATGCCGTCAAGATATTCCAGAAGAAGCAGAAGGAAAAAGAACACACACCAAAGTCAGTTGAGCACAAGGCTGAGGATATCCTTAGAAAGGATAGACCACAGTTCAAGCCTACAACCTGTGAGCGAGACGCCGAAGGTGGAGGCTCCAGTTCAAGAGAATGTCTTAGAAACTGAAAAAAACAAAAAGGAAATGGAGTCCGACAACAGTGGCATCTTCCAGACCTCTCATGAGAAAAAGATGCTCAACCAGCCGAAGGTGAATGTCTTGGGTAAGATTGACCTGAGTTCGCTGAACCAAAGCACAAGGCCTAAGAAGAAAACCAAGGAGGAACGTCGTAAAGAACGCGAGGATAAAACTGCCCAGAAAGCACAGGGCAAGAAGAAACGCGTGCGTATCAACAAGGAACGCGTCGATATCAATGCGGCAGCTAATCAACAAGGTGGAAGGCCTGGCTTCGGTAAGAAAAACAATAACAATAACAATAAAAACAATGCCGGAACAGGAAAACGCTCTCGCAACAATCGCAATCAGAGACCATTGGAAGTCGATGATGAGGCAGTAGCACGTCAGGTAAAAGAGACGCTTGCACGTCTGACCAGCAAGACGCAGAACTCAATCTGGTGGCTGAGGAGTTTGATTACAAGACGGAGTATGTCAGTGCTGAGGTACAGGAAGCTGTCAGCGAGGAGATTGACGACGAGAATGACCTTGTTACACGTGCCCCTATCGTAACGGTGATGGGCCATGTTGACCACGGTAAGACTTCGTTGCTCGACCATATCCGCAGCACCAATGTGATTGCTGGTGAGGCAGGTGGCATAACGCAGCACATCGGGGCCTACGGTGTGACGCTGGCCAATGGCCGTAAGGTTACTTTCCTTGATACTCCAGGTCACGAAGCCTTCACTGCCATGCGTGCCCGCGGTACTCAGGTGACCGATATCGCCATCATTATCATTGCAGCCGATGACTCGGTGATGCCTACCACTAAGGAGGCGATTGCCCATGCGCAGGCTGCTGGTGTGCCAATGGTGTTCGCCATCAACAAGATTGATAAGCCAGGAGCTAATCCTGATAAGATACGCGAGGACTTGAGCCAAATGAATTTGCTCGTTGAGGAGTGGGGCGGAAAGTACCAGTGTCAGGAAATCAGTGCGAAAAAGGGCATTGGCGTAGCCGACTTGCTCGACAAGGTATTGCTCGAAGCCGATATGCTCGACCTGAAGGCTAATCCAAACCGCAAGGCGACGGGAACAATCATAGAGTCATCGTTGGACAAAGGCCGTGGCTATGTAAGTACGGTACTTGTCTCCAATGGTACTTTGAATGTCGGCGACATTGTGATTGCCGGTACATCATGGGGCCGAATCAAGGCAATGTTCAACGAACGCAACCAGCGCATCGAGAAAGCTGCCCCATCTGAACCTGCTATCATCCTCGGATTGAACGGTGCTCCTACAGCTGGCGATACCTTCCATGTGATGGAAACAGAACAAGAGGCACGCGAGATAGCCAATAAGCGCGAGCAGTTGCAGCGCGAGCAGGGCTTGCGTACGCAGACACGATTGACACTTTCTGATATTTCTCATCGCATCGCACGAGGCGAGTTCCACGAAATGAACATCATTGTGAAGGGTGATACTGACGGCTCAATCGAGGCTCTGTCTGACTCGTTCATCAAACTGTCAACCGAAAAAGTGAATGTGAATGTCATTAACAAGGCGGTAGGACAGATTTCAGAGAACGATGTCATGCTGGCGGCTGCATCTGATGCGATTATTGTAGGCTTCCAAGTTCGCCCGTCGGCTGATGCCCGTAAGCTTGCCGACCGAGATGGAGTTGAAATCAACACCTATTCTGTCATCTACGATGCCATCGACGATGTCACTTCGGCCATGGTTGGTATGCTCGACAAGGTGAAGAAGGAGGTTGTTACTGGTCAGGTTGATGTGCAACAGGTGTTCAAGATTTCCAAGGTGGGTACTGTAGCTGGTGGCCTTGTTACCGAAGGAAAGGTGCATAGCAAGGACAAGGGTCGCATTATTCGCGATGGTATTGTAATCCATACGGCACCTATCAGTGCGCTGAAGCGGTATAAAGACGATGTGAAGGAAGTTGTAACAGGATTGGAATGTGGTATTTCGCTTGTCAACTTCAACGATATACAGGCCGGTGACGTGATTGAGACGTTCACCGAGATTGAAGTAGAGCAGAAACTATAACGTGCCAACCGCCTCTCTTCTCCGAAAGGAAAAGAAAGGCGGTTCGTGCCTGATGGCAACAATTGTGACCATTGTGCTCGTTGGCATGCTATTTGTTCCTGTGTGATGATGTGTAAAGGTCTTGTCAGACTCCGTCTGATAGGATCGCAAAGGTAAAAAGTAATGTCAGAAAAAAAGAATAACGAGTATGTAAAGAAGGTGGCCGAGCAGAAATACGAGTTCGGATTCACAACTGATGTGCATACCGACATCATTCCGAAAGGTCTGAACGAGGACGTCGTCAGACTCATTTCGCAGAAGAAAGGGGAGCCTGAATGGCTTCTCGATTTTCGTTTGAAGGCCTTTCGACATTGGCAGACGCTTGAAATGCCGACATGGGGGCATTTGCATTTGCCAGAGATAGATTATCAGGCTATTTCCTATTATGCTGATCCATTGGCAAAGAAGCCAAAGAACAAGGAAATGGATCCTGAATTAGAGAAAACTTTTGATAAACTGGGCATTCCCCTTGAGGAACGTTTGGCACTCAGTGGGACCGCCGTTGATGCCATCATGGATTCCGTATCGGTGAAGACTACTTTTAAGAAACAGCTTGCTGAGAAAGGCATCATTTTCTGTTCCATCGGTGAGGCGGTGAAAGAACATCCCGAATTGATTAGGCAGTATCTTGGTACGGTTGTCCCATATAAGGATAATTTCACAGCAGCCCTTAATTCAGCAGTGTTCAGCGATGGCTCGTTCGTGTATATTCCTAAGGGTGTTCGTTGTCCGATGGAGCTAAGCTCTTATTTCCGTATCAACGCAATCAATACTGGACAGTTCGAGCGTACTCTTATCGTTGCTGACGATGATTCATACGTTAGCTACCTCGAAGGGTGTACCGCTCCTATGCGAGACGAGAATCAATTGCATGCTGCCATCGTGGAAATCGTGGTGCTCAACAATGCGGAGGTGAAGTATTCGACTGTTCAGAACTGGTATCCTGGTGATGAGAATGGTAAGGGTGGAGTGCTCAACCTTGTGACAAAACGCGGTGATTTACGAGGTGTCAACTCCAAACTGTCGTGGACGCAGGTTGAGACAGGTTCTGCAATAACATGGAAATATCCATCATGTATTCTCCGTGGTGACAACTCGCAGGCTGAGTTCTATTCGGTTGCCGTGACAAACAACTACCAAGAGGCGGACACCGGTACGAAAATGATCCACATGGGCAAGAATACCAAGAGCACTATCATCTCCAAAGGTATTTCTGCTGGGCACAGCCAGAACTCGTATCGTGGTCTTGTTCGTGCTACTCCCAATGCCGATAATGCGCGAAACTACAGCTCCTGCGACTCACTGCTTTTGGGTTCGGAATGCGGTGCACATACATTTCCATACATGGACATCCACAACGATACGGCCATTATTGAGCACGAGGCCACCACTTCTAAAATTAGTGAGGACCAACTCTTCTATTGTAATCAACGAGGCATCCCTACCGAAGACGCCATAGGTCTAATAGTCAACGGATATGCAAAAGATGTGCTGAACAAACTCCCAATGGAATTTGCGGTAGAGGCTCAGAAACTACTATCGGTAACTTTGGAAGGAACGGTCGGATAATTATCAGAATATGAGAAAGATAACGATACTTGCAGCTTGTTTGCTTTTCGCTTTGATGTCGCAGGCTCAGTCATGGGATCTACAACCTTGGCAAAAGTATCTGATTTCAGAGAGCGTCAAGTTTGACACCATTAAGCAAGGCAATTCTCTTCTGTCGGTAAAGTTGAATTCCCCTCAGCCCTATGATACCAGACTCTTTCGCTGTACGACCAGTGCCACCTTTGACAAGGCACTGCCCAAATTCAAGAAACTCAAAAAGAGTAATTTCGGAGACGGCAACAGCGAGTCCATGTTTGAAGAGCAGGACAGACAAAGGGAAATGGAGAGGATAGCCCGCGAAGGCTACACCAAGTCAGATTTGATATGTGATATCCTGTCGGATATTGTGAATATCTTCCTACTTAAAAGTAAATAAAACAAGAACATTATGTTAGAAGTTAAAGATCTGCATGCTACGATTGCAGGAAAAGAAATATTAAGGGGCATCAATTTGACCATCAACGATGGTGAGATTCATGCTATCATGGGCCCAAACGGCTCTGGAAAGTCAACTTTGAGCGCCGTTCTCACAGGCAATCCCCTCTATGAGGTTACAAGTGGTACTGCGTTCTTCAATGGTAAGAATCTTTTGGAAATGAAACCAGAGGACCGTGCTCATGAAGGACTGTTTCTTTCGTTCCAATATCCAGTGGAAATCCCAGGAGTCAGTATGACCAACTTCATGAAAGCCGCCATCAATGCCAAGCGCAAATACGAGGGGTTGGAGCCTTTGAAGGCTGCTGAATTCCTGAAACTGATGCGCGAGAAGCGCGATTTGGTGGGCTTGGACTCAAAACTCTCACACCGTAGTGTCAACGAGGGATTCTCAGGTGGCGAGAAGAAACGCAACGAAATCTTCCAAATGGCCATGCTTGAGCCAAAGTTGAGCATTCTTGATGAGACCGATTCTGGGCTCGACGTGGACGCCATGCGCATCGTGGCTGACGGTGTGAACAAGATGCACAATGAAACGACGTCCGCAATCGTCATCACCCATTACGAGCGTCTGCTGGATATGATCAAGCCGAATGTCGTTCACGTTCTCTATCAAGGTCGAATCGTCAAGTCAGGCGGCCATGATCTTGCCAAAGAAATTGAGAAACGCGGTTACGACTGGATCAAGGAAGAGGTAGATGGCAAATAATTAGTAGGGAGTTTGACTGTTAATGGTTGGCAACTTACTGAAAGAATCAGCACCCTTGGCCACCAACTCTCAATTCCCAACTTTCAATTCAGTAAACAATGCAAAGCGAAAAACAATATATAGACTTATATGAGGAAAACCGACAGGTGATTATGCGTCATTCTGCCGATGCTTTGAATACGGTACGCGATAAGGCTTTCGAGGATTTCAAGACACAGGGATTCCCCACAAGGAAAGTGGAACGCTATAAATACACTGACATTCCTAAACTTTTTGAACCCGATTACGGACTCAATCTGCGTAGGCTCGACTTTCCGGTAAGTCCGTACAACACGTTCAAATGTGACGTTCCCAACCTGAGCACTTCCTTGTACTTTGTCGTCAACGACCAGTTCTATACCAAGCAGTTGCCCAAGGCACAGCTTGGCAATGGAATCATTGTCGATAGCCTGAGCAACGCTGCCCGGAACCATCCGGAAATCATAGCGAAACACTATGCCAAGATTGCCGATACTGAGAAGGATGCGCTCACGGCCTTCAACACAATGCTGGCCCAAGACGGCGTGTTCATCTATGTTCCCAAGAACGTCAAAGCCGACCGCACTATCCAAGTGGTCAACATTCTGCGTTCCGATGTCAATCTGATGGTCAACCGTCGTGTGCTCATCATACTTGAGGAGGGTGCCGAGGCAACGATGCTTTTCTGTGACGACACCGCCAACGACCTTGATTTTCTCACCACACAGGTTATAGAGGCTTATGTTGGCGACAATGCCAGTCTCGAATTGAATTGTCTGGAGGAGACCCACACCAAGAATGTGCGTATTTCCAACGTTTATATCGAGCAGCAGCGAAACAGCCGTGTCAACCATAATGTCATCACATTGCACAACGGTATTACGCGCAACAAACTCGATCTCGTGTTCAAGGGTGAAGGCAGTGAGTGCTTTTGCAACGGTTGTGTAATTGCAGACAAGCACCAGCACGTTGACAACAATACGGTTATCGACCACGCAGTCGGGCATTGCACGAGCAACCAACTATACAAATATGTTCTCGACGACCATGCTGTAGGTGCTTTTGCCGGACTGATTCACGTCGAAAAGAATGCGCAGAAAACCCTCTCTCATGAGGTAAACCAAAATCTGTGTGCGGCAAAGACAGCTCATATTTATACCCAACCCATGTTGGAAATCTATGCCGACGATGTGCAGTGCAGCCACGGCTCAACGGTGGGTCAACTAAACGATGCGGCTCTGTTCTATATGGAGCAGCGAGGAATCGATAAGCGTGAGGCAAAGCTCCTTCTTGAGTTTGCTTTCGTCAACGAGGTGATTGACAAGATGGAACTCATCCCATTGCGCGACCGCCTCCACCATCTTGTCGAGAAACGCTTCCGTGGAGAACTCGACAAATGTGAGTGCTGTCAACTGTGCAGATAGTTTCATAATACCGGTCTCCCTCAGTCAGGTGATTGAACAGGGAGACTTCCCATTTCTTATAAATATGTACGATATAAATTCCATCCGCAAGGATTTCCCGATTCTCTCACGCACCGTCCACGATAAGCCTTTGGTTTATCTCGACAATGCCGCCACTACCCAGAAGCCTCTCTGTGTGCTCGATGCCATGAGAGATGAATATCTGAATGTCAATGCCAATGTGCATCGTGGCATTCATTGGATGTCGCAACAGGCCACCGACCTCCATGAGGCAGCCCGCGAAACAGTGCGTAAGTTTATCAATGCTCGCTCCACCGCTGAAGTTGTGTTCACGCGCGGCACGACAGAAAGTTTGAACCTCGTGGCATCAAGTTTCGTCGAAGGATTCATGAAACCTGGCGACGAAGTGTTGGTGTCGAATGTCGAGCACCATTCCAACATCGTCCCATGGCAGATATTGGCCCATCGCAGAGGCATCGTGCTGAAAGTCATCCCCGTCTCCGATGAGGGAGTATTGGATATGGAGGCCTACAGTCGGCTGCTGACCGACAAAACCAAACTTGTCAGCGTAGCCCATGTGAGCAATGTTCTCGGAACCATCAACCCCGTCAGGGAAATCATCAAGCAGGCCCACGAGCGTGGAATACCTGTGATGCTGGACGGAGCGCAGAGCGTGCCGCATTTCAAGGTGGATGTTCAGGATTTGGATTGTGAGTTCATGGCATTCAGCGGACATAAGGTTTACGGTCCCACTGGCATTGGCATTCTCTATGGCAAGGAAGAATGGCTCGACAAGCTGCCACCGTATCAGGGTGGGGGCGAGATGATAGAGACCGTCAGCTTCAGCGGCACGACTTTCGAGCGCCCGCCGTTGAAATTCGAGGCTGGTACACCCGATTATGTGGCAACCCACGGATTGGCCACGGCCATCGACTATGTTACCAAACTCGGTATCGAAAACATACAGCGTCACGAACAGGAACTCACACGCTATGCCATCAGACAGATGCGTGCCATTCCTGTCAGACACCCGTTTTCTTGCACCTATACACGCTGACGGCAAACCACGCAGCAAAAATGGCCTTAGCCAGCATGGCATCCGTGCTTGTGAAGAGCGCCAGCACGAAAGCCAGCTGTGCTTGGGTGATGGAGGAGGCCTGTCGGTAGCTCACTTCTTTCTCCAGCACAGTGCTGTAGTAGCGTCGTAGCCATTCAGCGGGGGCTTTTGTCCAGTTGCTGACTAATTTGATACCTGAAGCCCAGTTGGAAGCCTCTGCTCTCATGCGATTGTCTGTTGCCAAAAGCGTCATTTCCTTTTTCATATCCTATAGTTTTGATTGTTTCTTGACTCTGGGGACAAAAGTAGAATGTAATAATGCACAATAAGTTCACTCGTGTAAATTTATTTGTTATATAAGATTAATATTTTGGCAATTCATCCTTAAACAATGAATATATGTTAAAAAGCTGTCATTATAAAAATCAGGTGGAAGCAGGTTGCGACGAGGCAGGACGTGGGTGTCTTGCTGGCAGCGTCTATGCGGCAGCTGTTATTTTTCCACCCGATTACACCAATGACATGCTCAACGATTCAAAGCAGTTGTCACCCAAAAAGCGTTATGCCTTGCGGACGGTCATCGAGCGCGACGCACTTGCATGGGCAGTGGGGGTGGTGACTCCAGCGGAAATCGACAAGATCAATATTCTCAATGCGAGCATTCTGGCCATGCACAGGGCGCTCGACCAGTTGACACTCCGTCCGGAGGCGGTCATCGTTGATGGAAACCGATTCAAGCCCTACCACGAATTGCCTTACACGACGGTTGTCAAGGGCGATGGGAAATACCTGTCAATAGCTGCTGCCTCCATTCTCGCCAAGACCTATCGAGACGATTACATGGACGCTTTGGCACAAGAATATCCCCAATACGATTGGCTATCCAACAAGGGATACCCGACACAAAAGCATCGGACGGCCATCAAGACTCATGGCATCACGCCCTATCATCGGCGTTCGTTCACCCTTCTCCCTCCCGAAGAGCTCACCTTCGATTTCTGAGCATCAACACAAATATGAATCTTGACAACACCGACCCACCACAATCAAGCATGCGCTTCGACAAACTTAAATCTCAATTGGAACTCATTCTCCTGCTGTCTAATCCGCGAGGCTACACGGTTGCAGAACTGTGCGACAAGCTGAATGTCTCAAGGCGAAACCTTTACTACCTGCTCGATTTTCTAAAGCATGCGGGCATGATTCTTTTCAAACAGGACAATTATTACCACATCGACCCCCGCTCGCCGTTTTTCAGTCAGTTGCAGACGAATCTACAGTTCTCCGATACGGAGATGCGCACCATCTACAGTCTGTTGCTTATGGCAGGAAACACAAATGAGACAGTCAACCAGCTTCGAAACAAGATAGACCATGCCTACAATTTCTCGCTTCAAATGGATAGTCCGTCGCGGCGACACCTTAATAATATAGTAAAAACCATCAGCCGGGCCATCGCAACCAAACGAATGGTGCGCTTCATCGGCTATTCGAGCCCTCACAGTCAGACCGTGAGAGATCGAATCGTGGAACCTTTCTACCTGATGAACAACCATCAGGATGTGCGCTGTCATGAAATTGAGTCGGGTATGAACAAGACCTACCGCATCAATCGCATGGATCGCATCGAGGTTTTGGACACCCCTTGGATTCATGAGGACAAGCATAGGCAGATGTTCACCGACATTTTCATGTTCAGTGGCGAGGAACGCTACAGGGTCAGACTGCTGATGGGGCAGTTGGCACACAATCTTTTCATTGAGGAGTACCCACAGGGGGCAAAGAATATAGTAGTGGCCGACGACACCCATTGGGAACTCGATATAGAGATTTGCGACAATCGCGGACTGGGACGTTTTGTTCTCGGACTTTTCACCGATATTGAAATCGTCGAGGGCGATTCGTTCAGACAGTACATCCATCAGCAACTGGAACTGATGACGCAGCACATGAGGCCCGATTCGGCTGGAGAGTGAAGCCGATGGATGGCCGATGCCCAGACATCGGCGGCTTTCGCACGACCGCTATGATGACGAAAAATCTTTACAACAGTCCCAAAATCTTGGCGATATTTGTAAAATAAACTATGGTCGGTTTCATTTGGCTGAATTTTAGACAACTTGCTAAATAATTGATAAACATACTGTTGCGGATAAGATGCTGGTTTTGTGCTCAGCCAAAAATAGATATCCG
>QWCB01003571.1_pt1 | contig 11730 bp, 7 predicted proteins | sample 1972511 | NCBI WGS metagenome assembly QWCB01 (sample SAMN09866719, study PRJNA288562) | Human gut metagenome isolate term5_stool, whole genome shotgun sequencing... | isolation source: gut | host: Homo sapiens | place: USA: California
TACGCCGAGTTACTGTATTCAATGAATGCAGTAACACAGCAGGGGCTTATAATCCCATTTTCTACATCAGCAAGGTGTGTCTTTGTACCACAAATTGCCATTTGTACCACAAAGACCCTTGCCCCGAAGGGGGATTAAATCACTCCAAAGTCGTGATTAGAAAACATAGAAACAATGAAAAGAAAGAACATAAACAAGCCTGATGGCAGATGTGCCACCTGCCCCAAATGGGACAGATGGCATGTCAGATTACCCAATCTCGAAGACCAACAGAAGGTTATCGAGCTATTTCAAAAGTCGGGAGCAAAAACTAAGAGCGATTATCTAAGGGCAAGATTACTTGGAGAGTCATTCAAGGTTATCACAGAAGACAAGTCAGATGAGAAATACTTGCGTGATCTCTCTAACATAATATCCCAAATTTACAAGATAAGTATTTTCTGTAATGAGGCTGTCAAGACGCTCAACTGTTATCACTCAACAGCTACTGCCCAAAGAATGCTCCACAAACTTGAGAGCTATTTTGAAGCCATCATCAAGCTGCAAGTGCAAGCGATAAAATTAACGGAGGAGTATTCCGATACAAAATAGTTATGTGTGTGCTGTAAAAATACCGTGAATTATCGCAAACTCACAGAATTAACAGCTGAAGTTCATCAAGTAGGAGTAAACTATAATCAGGTGGTTAAACTTCTACACTGTAATACGGCAGACAAAAGCGTTCAGGCTTTATTGAAAGAACTTATCAGATTGACAAAAGAACTTATCACCCTGCAAGAGAATACGGTGAGTTTAACCATTGACTATCGAGAGAGATAATGTAAGAGAGGAGATTATATTCCTACAAAATGTCCATTACGCCGTGTTTCCTTGGATTGCACAGCCTTTTTTGTTACCTTTGCAACTGTAAAACAGGGTTGCAATCGTTTGCATTCTACATTTTTCATTATTTTTCCCGAAATTGCTTGGAGTCTTTGAGAAAAATGACTACATTTGCACACTGCTTTCTAAAATTGAACTACAATACTCCCAAATCGAACAATCAAGGAGCAAAACGAAAGCAATAAGTAATTCCACGGTATATGAATAAATATCCGACAAACAGCCATTGCTGCCTGCCAGCACTTTCTTTCGCCTTTGCAATAGAGTGCGAAAAAATGCTGTATGTTATATATTTATTAACATCTTTTATTACCCCCCCGAGTATTTAACACTTTTTATTAAATTTCGATATAGTGCGCTCTGCTCATCTTCTCTCTTCGCAAGAAAAGACGTAGCAGGAGTGTCGCCTTTTCCGTGAGCATCGTAGACTTTGCGTGCCATAGTCTTTCAGCGCCGCCACACCACTGACAAAAGGCAAAGTTACAACCCTGCAAATGGTGGCAGCGTAGTAACAATACGACAGTGTAGAGACCAAGAAAATAAAAGAACTATTTAACCGAAAAGCATATACGCTTATGGAAGAAAAGATCGAAAAGATTACTAAATATAACGACAAACTTTTTACAATAAATAAAGAATAAATGAAGATATGAACGAAGTTATGAACGAAGTTGCAGTAAGGCAGAAGAAACCCTACGTTGTTCCCACATGCGAGGTAATAAAACTGGAGGGAGGGGACATCCTGAACGGCGGGATAATACAGGCTTCCATAAAGGAACCTGAAGATGGTGGAGAAATAACGGATGCCAAGAGCTTTGAATTCCCTGAGGAAGACATCAATATGAACGACAGCTGGAACGACTGACACCCACGCCGCTCTACAGGGCAACCCACACTAATAAGAAGAGAAGAAGAGTAAAAGTAAAAAGAGAAAAACAAACATTTATGCAAACAATGATATCACACCTACGCAAGGTTGTCATGCTCTGCGCTTCGCTCGCACTCATGGCTCTCACGTTTGGATCGTGTGCCAACGACATTGAAGAAATACAGCCTGGCACCGAGCAGACGCAAACCAAATACCCCACCACAACCCTACGCATGTACATCGCCACCCCCGATATGGACGGCGGGACACAGAAAATTGTCAACGAACTGGCAAGTAACGCCAAGACTCGTGGAGCTCTCACCCGTGGCATCGTGCTTGACCCTTTCGGCAAGGTGGAAACCGACCAAGACTTCATCGCCACCTGCTACATCATCAACGAGCGCACACAGCAGCTCGGCAAGTTCACCTACAAATGGAAGACCAAGCGCAGCAAGAACAACTACCTTCTGCTCAAAGACCCCAATGGCGGTAAATCACAAAACATCACCATACAGTGGATAAAAGGTGCTGCTACCAACGACATCTCGGGCAATGGCTGGAAAGCGTGTGCCGTAGCAGGCGGACAGGATAAACAGGTAGCAGGCGGACAGAACAGCACGATGCGCCACGCAGTAAGCTTTCACCCACAGAACATGGTGAACGACCCTGAATATACCACCACAGGCGAAGGTAGCATACTAAAGAATGCCAACAACGCTGAACCATTGGCGTTCGTATCAGAGCGCAAGGACATCAAGATGAGCAATGGCATTCCCATTGTACCTTTTGGCTTCCGTATGCCCGGCACACTCGTCAAGATAAAGGTGAAACGAGATGACAACGTGTCTAAGTCGCACAACTATTTTATTAAGACCAACGCCCTGCACCCTATGGGTGTATTCTGCCCCATAGGAGCCGACGGCAAGCTCAAGGCTGGAGACATCAGCACATGGTGGGAAAGCACCTGTCCTATTTATACAAGAAACTTTGAAAGCAACGACAACTACATACTACACCTCGACGGCAACAGAGACGATGCCCTTCAGCTCACCGAGGGTGGAGCCAGATACGATGTATGGTACATGTGGGGCATGCCCACCGGCAAGGAAGGCGCAGAAACCATGATGGGTTCATGGACGGGTGGTTACATCCTCAAACAAGCTAAAACCAAAGCACAAGGACCCTTCATCAGCAAGCACGATTTCAAGAACGATGGCGGCAAGATTCGCACCCTCACTGCCAACGTACACGACTCCGAGCCATACCCCGCATTCAACTTCCTCAACTTCCTCTCCCGTGCCGCCAAGCACAACGTCGCCGCCCCCAAGACATGGTGGGACAACGACTTATACCTGCAGAACGCCAAGTGGTCCGATGAATCACACGAGTGGCGCAGCAATAAGGGTGAAGTATGGTACTCATGGGACGAGGCGATGCAACACAAGAAGGTGATGCCAGAGAACAACGTATGGCACACCCCATCGCTCACCGAGCTCACCACGCTCTTCCCTTTCCCTGCCGTATGGGGAGGTTGGGGAAACCAGTCATGGGACATCTATGTATGCAACGGAGACCAACGTACTTTCAAAAAGGAAACCGACCTCTATCAAGAGTGGATGACGCTCTACGCAGACATGGAAGACAGTCAGGGCTATATGTTCATGCGCGACCTCTTCCCCGGCAACGGAGGTGATTTAGCCGAAGAACAACTGAAAAACCTCAATACGCAGGGGTTCTTCAGCCACTATTTCACCACAGCCGATGGAAAGAAAACTTACGGCATACGCTTCTTCCGTTCCACAAAATACGGCGACAGGCTCTGTTGCGCCTACAAGTGGGAGACCAAGAACTGGCCCGATTGCAAATGGACCAATGAGAACCAACTCGTCGTAACAAGCCGTTGGATAGGCAATGCACCCCTAAAAGTTTCCGACATCATGAGCGATACATGGTGGAACGGCGAGGACAGCAAGTACAACGTGCAAGTGAAACTACCATGCCAAGCCGAAAATACTGGCGTGTGGTATAAAAACGACCATAATGCCATGACATTAGTCGCAGGTAACACTTATCAACTTCCTAATGGCAACGCAGCCCATTTCGCTCGCACTTTTTCAAGCTACAAAGGGGGAACATTCCAGCGTAAGAATAATTATAGGAAAGGCTTCATCCACCCATTCACCAACCGACAGATGTGTACCGAGCGTGGCAAATGGGGAGACGAATATTTCGAAGAAGGAAGCGGCAAGGGAACTGGCAAGCAGTGGAACCTGCCAAAAACAGGATGGCATGCAAATCCGAGATAACAACTATAACAAAATACTTGTTTCTTTTCACATTAAAAAGAAACAGGTTGGAATGCGCTGTGAAGCGGCGCGTTCCAATTGCCATTTTTATTTACTTAAACCCTTAAAACAGTTCAATTATGGCTAACGCCCTTGCTAATTTGCAAGGGTAAAGGCAGCATGCCTATTTCTATAGGGGTACTGAGTAGTTACTGGTTATGTATTTGTGAGAAGCTGTGCATCTCGAAGTCCATAGATGACTACGAGATGTATTTTGCGTGTACATTGATTTTTGATAATAACTAATATAAAAATAATTAGTGTTTACTGAATAATTTATAACGTAATCTTTTGATATACAATAAATTATATCGTTTTATCTTTGGTTGTTTAACATAAAACTTTCAACTTTTCTGTCCAATTGCATCACTATCTACTTCTTTTTTAAGTATGCCTATATAAGTATTACCGAATAGTCGCAAAAAATAAGTAACTTTGCAAATTATTAAAGATTTTAAGGCTGATGTTTTTCAATGTAGCAGTCTAACCCTATTTTTTGAACAGTATGAATCGGTGGCATTACCTCATTGTTTTGTTAGCAATCGGTACAATGGTGACGGGTTGTAACGACAAAGATACAAATTATACCTTCAATGAATCGGAATATTATTCTAATGAACAACTGGCATCTATCTCTTCGGATAACGATTCGTTGTTTTGGATTGGTACAGAATATGGCAAGGTGTGCCAACTAACAGATAGTGGATGGAAATCGTTTCATGTGGCAGCAGATAGAATTTATTTTGTTCGGCATACCGATAAGAATTATTGGATTGGGGTTCGCAATGGTGGTATACTGCGTTATGATTTCAATGGTACGACATTTAGACTACAGCAAACTTATCCTATCGCTGTAAAACAAAATAGCTATTCGGCATATGATGCACTATCGATAAATGGAAAAATGTGGGTTTGCACATCGCAGGGACTCTTTGTCTTAGACAATGACACAGCTACCCATTTAAGACTTATCTATCCCTCAAAAGCCACCTCACCACACATGGAGGGACAAGCTTGCGTGGTCAGAAAATTAGTACAAATAAATCGCAACAACCTCGTGGCAGCAACAGATAATGGGTTGCTGCATATCCACTTGCCTTCACATAAGATAACCAAGACGCACGAAGGTAAGAAAATAGACGACATTGCCGTTGTCCAAGGAAAGCTCTATGTGCTATCGGGCAATCAGTTTGACGTATTTAAGGATGATAATCAACAAACATATCCTCTACATTTTACCGCCTCTTCGTTTTACGTTTCCGAAGGGATGTTTTGCTTTTTTTCTGTGAACGAGGCACATCTTTCCATGAATCTAAAAACATTTAAGAGCATACCTCTACGCCGCAAAATTCCTATCAACAGTAGTAATGTGGCAAGCATGGACAAGGGAAGAAATGCGATGCTACTGGTTACGGACAATGCGCTTTGGCGAATACCCATTCATTTATATCTGTTCAGCAGCAATATTCCCATCGTGGCAGCAAGTCTTGACAACGATTGTATATGGTATGTAAATGCGCAAAACGAGATTTTTGTTCAGAAGAGAGGCGAACAGGTGGCTGAAAAGGTGTACGATTTTATCAGCGAAGAGCCTATTATAGATATGGCGGTAAAAGATAATGTACTTTATTATGTCACCAGCCAGCGAAAAATAAAACGCATTCTGCTAACCAAACAGCTTTGGCGCAATTACCTTAATTTTCAAATTGCCGACAGATACAGTTCAAAAGATAAAATTACAGCAATAGCAGTAGAAGCCTATGATGATAAGATGTCGCTTCTCGTGGGCATTCAAGACGGCCTCCTACGATTTAACAAAGCCTCTTTTAGCCCCGATACGATTGCTGGTTTCAAAGACAAGTATATTTCCTCGTTTTACCAACCCAATGGCAGTCACATGATGTACATGGCAACTTTAAACCATGGCATCATAGTAGGGCAAAACGGATTGTACGAGCACATGACTAAAACCCCTGTGGTAAATGGTATGCGCGAGGTGGTAATGAGCGATAAGTTTCCACCGTCTATGATTGTTTTGGCTGGAAACAAGCTGTTTTTAGAAGGCTCTAAGGATAGTTTAGACGCTTCGGGCATTAGCAAGATACTAATGGCTAACGACACAACAGTATATGCGTTGAAAGATTTTGGGGTGCAACGCTACACATTGCAAAATGGCTGTTTGGTTAAAAGTGGGGAGTTTTTCCGTGACATCTGTTTCCACCCCAAAGCCTCATTTATAGATCATGACCATGTGTACTTAGGTTGTAATTTAGGAATTTTACATTTTAAAGCGTTACACGAAAACCAAACAAAATGGATAGAGATAGAGCGTGGCATCATCTCTCGCCGTGCTTTATTTGTGTCGTTTACTGTCCTCGTACTCATATTACTGCTGATATGGGCAGGACTAAAAGTGAATCGCCACCTCAGTATCAGACAGATTCTTGCTCGAAAAGCCGATTTGAACACACGCATTACCGACCTTTTTTCTATTTATGAATTGTTACCCAATTACAATGATGAGGAAATAAAACAACTGAAAAGCGATTTGCAAAACATTAGTCCGTATGGAAAAGTGTCGTGGAAAAATACCAATGCCCAACTGGCTACTATCTCTAAACTGATAATGCAAAAGAATAGAAATATGGTGTTGCCACTGATGAAATTTGTCGATACACAACGTCAAGAGATTCTTGAGTTGGACTTGTATCATAGCAAACAGTTGGCACAAGACACTAACGACGCCTTTGCATCAGGTTCGATAGAGCGTATTCGTTCACAAGCCATTATCAATAATCAGTGGCTGGTGACGATTAAGGACATGATTAGTCAACTTGATACGTATACAGGGCAGATAGCGGGTACCCTACTCTTGCCCGGTATTAACCAAACCTTACCAGACATGATTGCCACTTATCGTAAGGAAATGGCTATCATGCCACTCTCCGAATTGGAAGGATTGTGGCATGACATAGAAAGTGATTATCAGAAAACATTTACTGACGAAGCTCTTGAAGTGTTAACCACTATCGTTAACGAACATCTACATTGGCTGCACATGATAGAAGATAAAGACAGCGTGGTGAAAACATTAACCCAGCAACTGCAAAGAGAATTGCTACAAATGGGAAACAAAGACCGCTTAACCCTGTTGCGCAGAATGGCTCATTTAGATGCTCGTGTACAACAGTTGCATTGCCTTTGCGAACTGAGAGAAAACATGCAAGAATACGAAATAAAAAGACAACAGGTAATAAAGGAGAATGAGGAACGAATCAACAAACTGTTTGACCGAAAATTAGAAATAAAAATTGCCGACAGCACCACATCCCAAACCAAGCGAATAACACAATTGATACAAATATTGTATGACCAAATGAGTAAAACCGACGCAAGGCTACTCAATGAAATCTTACAGTTTGTAAGTTACGATAATCAGCAGGCACGAGTGTTAGCCATTCTCATGGCTCATGCCAAGGTGAAGCGATTGCTCATACCGGGTATGCTTCAGGTGGTAGGAAATCTAAATCCAGTAGTTAGCAGACTCGTTAATAGCAAAATAAAAACTCATGAAAAGGAAATTTTACAGTATGCCGAGCGACATCCATCAAGTTTGGCAAGCTATATTTTAGCATTGGCATGACAAATTAGACTTTTCTGTACTTTTATATAAGTCCCTATATAACAACCTCTTGCAAAATGTTGCATTCGGGTGATTCGACAAAATCACCGAGTGCAACTTTTTTTCATTTGCTTTTCTACATACTTTTGCGTCAGAATTTTTAACTAAACAAATCTGAACAAAAACCTAAAAATTATGAATTGTAAAAAAGTTATTTACGTAGCGTTATTAACAGTGTTTGCCTCATCTTCTTTTGCACAACAGAAGATAAAAGACGTACGCACTCATCCAGAGGTGTATTTTCTCCAAGAAGGTGATGTAGCCAATAGTCTTGACCTACTTCCTGCCCCTCCACAGCCAGGTTCTATATTGTGGATGAATGACGAAGCACAATATCAATGGGGAAAATTACAACGCAACACTCCGCGTGGCGATCAAGCTGTTGCCGATGCACGTGTGGGAGGCGATGGCGTTCCTAATGCCTTCTCTGAAGCTTTTGGTATTGCTATTTCACAAGAAAATACTCCTGAAATTTATAAGTTAGTTGTAGGGATGCGCGAAGATGCAGGAGACTTGGCTACGCGTGCAGCTAAAAAACACTATATGCGTGTACGTCCATTTGCTTTTTATAAAGAGATGACCTGCAACCCCGAGCAACAAGAGGAATTGTCTACTAATGGTTCGTATCCATCAGGGCATACAGCTATTGGCTGGGCAACGGCATTAGTCTTAGCCGAAATAAACGTCGACAGACAGAATGAGATATTAAAACGAGGCTACGAAATGGGACAGAGCCGTGTGATTTGCGGTTATCATTTCCAAAGCGATGTTGATGCTGCACGCTTGGTTTCAAGTGCGGTGGTTGCTCGACTACATGCCAATAAGAATTTTATGAAACAACTGGATAAAGCAAAGGCAGAATTTGAGAAATTAAACAAGGCAGGAAAAGTAGCCAAGAGTACACGCAATGCCAATTGATACGCAACAGAAACGAACATCAAAAAACAATACAACGCAATATGAAATATATCGCAACTCTTGCATTAGGCTTGCTCATAGCAGCCAATGCACAAGCACAAAATAACGATAAGTTAGTCATCAAGCCCTCTGGACGTATCCTTTTCGACGGTGCGATGTATAAAGCTAACACAGACAAAGAACTTTTTAACAGCGGAATGGCAATCCCCGATGCCCGTGTAGGCTTTTCGGCAAAGACAGGAAAGTGGTCTGCAAAGGTAGATGTTGGATATGCGTACGGAAAAGTAGGAATGAAAGATGTTTTTATTGAACATCATTTTGACACTAAAAACTCTTTGCGTGTAGGTTATTATATCCACCAGTTTGGCGCACAATATTCTACCAGCTCGTCCTACAAAATATCCATGGAAGAGCCACGTAGCAACGAAGTGTTTAACAATCCTCGTATGATAGGCTTAATGTATGTGCACAATGGCAGTCAATTCTTGGGTGCGGCAAGTTTGTTTACAGAATCGGAAGCGATGAAACTCTCTTCTGACAAAATTGGTAACTCTGCCATTGGGGTTATGTCACGCTTGGTATATCGCCCATATACTCAAACAGGAAAGATATTGCAGGTAGGCATTTCGGGAGCATATCTCAGTCCACGATACAATGCAAACGAGAAACTAAACCACAAATCCTATGTGTTTTCTACGGCATGGCCTACACGCGTGGCTAAGGTAACTGCATTAAAGGCAACCGTTACCGACGCCAAAGCACTCTTTAAGTTCACCCCCGAATTAGTGGCCGCATACGGTAGGCTTGGCATAGAAACACAATATTATTATGCTGCAGCAACTCGTTCTAATAGTCTGGATACTTATCACGCTTCTGGTGCTTATTGTTCTTTGCGTGGTATCATTAAAGGTAATGACTACAAGTACACAAGCTTCTCGGGTGGTATTGATACTCCTGATGCAGGTTCTGCGGAAGTGGTTTTGGCGTATGACTATACAGACTTATCTGATAGCAAGGCAGGCATCTTTGGCGGACGTTCCAACGATTGGTCAGCCACATTCAACTATTACATCAATAAGAACATGATTTGGCGTTTGCGAGCATCGTATACCAAAACAGAAAATTGTGCAGAAACCAAAAACAACGAGTTGGGAATTATCGAAACTCGTTTACAGTTTAAGTTCTAATATGCTTATTATCATTCATTGTTCTAAATACCAATATCTATTATGAAGTCAATTAAAACTACAACATTTATCATGCTGCTGGTCATGCTGCCTTCTGTCATCATGGCACAGCTGCAAAGAAGTAACGAGTTTAAAGAACATTACAAACTGCAAGAAGTTGTCATCTTGAGCCGGCACAATATCCGTTCGCCGCTTTCTACTAATGGAAGTACGCTAAGCAGACTTACCTCACACCAATGGACCAATTGGAGTTCAGCGCCAAGCGAACTTACTTTGCGTGGTGGAGCACTTGAAACAATGATGGGGCAATATTTTCGCAAATGGCTCGTGAGTGAAGGTTTGTTCAAAGAGAATGCCGTTCCTACCACTGACGAAGTGAACTTTTATGCCAATAGCATGCAACGAACTATTGCTACCGCACAGTATTTCTCATCGGGCTTTATGCCTATTGCCAACATCCAAATCAATCATCGGTTTGATGCCAGCAAGATGGATCCTGTCTTCTGTCCACAACTGACGAAGGTAAGCGACGATTTTTGTACAGAAGCGCTGAAGCAAATTGAGGCTATGGGTGGCAAAAATGGAATTAAAGGCATAAACCAACAGCTGAAGGAGAGCTACGATATCACTGCAAAAGTGTTGGAATTGAAAAAATCGCCTGCATACAAAAATGGGGAAACAAAAGGATTCAAGGACGACGATACGCAAATTATATTCAAACTTTACGATGAGCCACGCATGAGCGGATCGCTGAAATTAGCAAACTCTGCATCAGATGCACTTATCCTGCAATATTATGAAGAGCCCGATGAGCTAAAGGCTGCCTTTGGACAAAAGCTAACCTTAGATGATTGGACCAAGATTGCCAAGATTAAGGATGTGTATGGAGACGTATTATTCACCGCTCCTATCGTTGCAGCAAATGTAGCTCACCCCTTATTGGTGTATATGAACGACGAACTACGTGCCAAGTGCCGTAAGTTTACATTCCTATGCGGACACGACTCGAACATTGCCAGTGTAAGTGCAGCATTGGGCATTGACAACTACGAATTGCCAAATGCTATTGAAAAGAAGACTCCCATTGGTAGCAAATTAGTTTTTGAGAAATGGGCTGATAAGACAGGAAAAGAATTTATTGCTATCAATATTGTATACCAAAATCCACAGCAATTGCGAGGACTCTCCATGCTAAACTTACAAAATCCTCCAGAGGTGTACAGTTTGCAACTGAAAGGCTTGAAAGCGAATACTGATGGGCTTTATACTGCAGAAGAAGTAATGAACAGATTTACTCAATCCATTCAGGCATACGACGCAATTAAGTAAGGAATATAAACTATTGTTTATAATTGAGTAGGAGGTAAACACTTATCGTTGAGGTTTATCTCCTATTTTCGTATTTTCCCTTAATTCCGCAACACTATTATAAATTAAACTTTTTAAGTACCTGAGCAACAAAAAGTTGCTCAGGATTTTTCCATGTCAGAATTTTCACTTATCTTAGTGTTGAAAAAAAACAAGAGAATCCGACGATAGATATGGCGAAGATACAAATTAAATCTGAGAGACTCACTCCTCTTGGGGGATTATTTTCGGGTCATGGAGCAATTTGACTCCACATTATCATTTGTAATCGACTCTACCCTCGGTCTAAGGTGTAGATCGTTCCATTTTATGGCACGTTTTCTCGCCATGGCAGAGCTTAAGTAAACTTAGCTCTGCTCATCTGGCTTAACGAAAACCTTCCGTTTCCATCAGAAGGACACGCTGAAGAGGTTCTTTGAGAGATTTGAACAGAATGGGCTCACTATCAATCGCTTCAGAGCTGATTGTGGATCATGTTCC
>QWCB01003573.1_pt1 | contig 11726 bp, 11 predicted proteins | sample 1972511 | NCBI WGS metagenome assembly QWCB01 (sample SAMN09866719, study PRJNA288562) | Human gut metagenome isolate term5_stool, whole genome shotgun sequencing... | isolation source: gut | host: Homo sapiens | place: USA: California
TTATAATAAATCTCATGAGATCCTTCAGTATGGTCTAGACGCCATCCTGCCTTTCGCATTGCTTTAACAACTGTTCTGTAAGGCTTTGTGCGGGCCATAGTATGTCCTCCTCCTTACACTTATATTATACACGTATTATTAGTACGTGTCAATAGTTTTATATAATTTTTTTCTGTCACGGTCATCTTGTCGACAAGTAACTTTTCTCATTTTGAATATCAGAATATTATAATATTGTCAATCTTAATTCTATTGAATATTTAATTCTCTTTTTAGTCCCTCTTGCAATACTTGTGAAAAATTAATGTCCTCTTCCCTCGCCTTTATGTCCAGCCATTGAGGTATACTTAGAGTCTTCTTTATAGACTTATTCATTATCGCCTTTCTGACAAGAGGCATCCAAACATCAATCAGTACGGCTCTCTGGTTATCTTCAAGCTCTATATCTAATAAAGAGCTTGCCTTTGGTATATCTTCGTTATCGCTTTCAACAATCTCCATCCAAAGACCTAAAACTTCCTTTGCCATCAACAAAGCCTCTTCTTCAGTATCACCACAAGTTAAGCAACCTGGCAAATCTGGGAACTCTACAGATATTCCATCATCAGCATAATCAAATATTGCTGGATAGATATATTTATCCTTATACTCTTTCATAAAGCACCTCCCATATATATTATACGTATTATTATACATATTGTCAATAGTTTTTTTATATTTTTTCAGTCGGTTACATTTTGTAACTAACTCACTTTTGAGTTGTCGACAAAATGTCGACAACTCAAAACATAAGCACAAAAAAAGAGAGCCATAGCTCCCTCAATTATGTTTTTAACTATTATTTTTTATTCGGCTTGAGTCTTTTATCACAACTTCTTAATCCATCTATGTGCTCAAATAAATTATCTTTAACCTTTCTTCCTAAAGGATCTAAAACAAAGTCAATTCCCTCTCGCCTTGCTAGTTTAGCTGCTGGAACAAAGTCAGAATCACCTGCTATCAAAACAATTTGATCAACCTGCTTTTTCAATGATAAAGACGCTATGTCTACGCCTATCTTCATATCAACGCCTTTTTGTCTAGTTGATAAAAATATATCGTTAATGGTTAAATCTTCTATAGTAATTTCTTTATCAATTAGCTTATTAAGTGATTGTGGATTCAACAAATATTTTGTCTCGTATGTCAAAAGCTCACCCAGTCTTAAAGCTACCTTCCTTTTCATTGTTAGTTCCTTTAAAAACTCTTTCATCCATTTACCAGTTTCATTTTTCCCAAAGAATTCTTGTTCCTTTGTTATAGGATTATAAACATTTGATTCAAGCGGAGGACAGTCATAATAAAATATTCTGTACAAATCATGTTTTATGTTATTTTTAAGTGCATACTTTTCATCCAAATGCTTAAAACAATAAGTATAAAGTTCATTAGCTGCATCTTTTGGAGACTTTATCCCAAATGCTTTCATTGCTACTTTTCTATAGTATCCTCCATCAACCAATATCGCAGTTTTCATAATTACCTCCTAAAAGCAAAAATCCCTTGGTTCCGGCGCACCTCGTATGGTGAGGGTCCTACTCCCAAGGAATATCATACATTTTTATCGATATTTATCGATACATACATTATAATATATTTCTTGGAATATGTCAAGTTTTTAATAAGTTTTTTAATAATTTTTATCATCTTGTAATATTTTCTTATATAAATTATACATTAAGCGTCACATTTTGTCAATAAAAAAGAGAGCCCATATCTTTCGATATGAACCCCCTTAATTACCTGCACTATTTTATTTTATCGACATGAGTTTTCAATTAAAATAAAACTTCAGTAGTAGTAGTTATGATTTTTGCGCCATCCATAGCCACAACTTCACTTCCATCCTTATTCACGATAAGTTTCTTTTCAAGAATAGTATTGAAAGCGTCCTTAACATCCTCAGCAAGGATGCCGTCCTTAGGATTTTGTAGAGACATATTATATGCCTTACCGTCCTCACATTTGAACTTCATTTGTAATCTTTTCATCATTTCACCCCCTTTCTAAAAACATAGCTTAGACCTATAATTCCTCAACAGAGATCTTAACAGCCCTTTTAACCTCTTTACCTAAAAGCGCAGAAAATGCACCCTTAAAAGCGCCAAGATCATCATTCGAAGCAGTACTATTAACATAGTTAACAGTTCTAGAAAGATTTCTCTTAACACCGTTAAGCTCATTAGTAAAGAAAACCTTTACACTTACCTTACTCACAATATTCACCCCCTTTCATCCAGAGCTTTTCGCCCTACACTTAATATATACAAAAACAGAGTAATATTTCCCGCGCATATAAACACCATAATAATGGAAAGTGCGCACACAAACGTCCAATTTATATACGAAATGTCTAAAAATTGCATTGTTTTCCAATATTTATGCGAGAGGTAGAGTTTGCCAAACACATGCACAAGTCGCTACAATATTATTAACAAAATAAATAGGAGGACAGAAGATGAAAATTAATTTTGACAAAATCGCTCAAATTTATCAGGAAAATGGAAGCGTAGCGACAGAGGTCATAGAAGCACTCAAACCACTCATGCTCGCGCAGATCAGGCGCTACTACCCAAACTACAAAGAAGTAGAAGATTTAATCCAAGAACTCAGAGTCGTCGCCCTCGAAGCACTCAAAGACTTCGACATCAAAAAAGGCGCACACGCACTCGCACACATCAAATCCAGGATGAAATACCATTTGCTAGGTAAATACAAAAAAGGCATAGACACACAGCCACTAGACGACGCCTTCCTCGTAGAAGACGAGACCAGCATGGACGACTTCGAAAAACTATTCTACAACGACACACTAGGAAAAGTTTTTAAACAGCTCACATACGAAGAAGAAAAACTCATCTACCTAAGATATTACACCGAGATGAACTACGAAGACATAGGGCGCGCACTTGGATACTCAAAAAGCACAGCCGCTAAGAAAATAACGGGGCTACTCAAAAAACTCAGAAAATTATACAAAGAACAAGAACATAATACTAAAGTATGAAAATTAGAATAATAGACAAGCATTGACATAAAATAAGAAAAAGCTATTGACAAAGAAAATATAAAAGACTATAATAGACTTATAAATAAGGAGGAAAAATTATGAAAGAAAAGATGTTGGCGGCATTAATCCCAGCTTACGATAGTGAAGGAATAAACACGACAGTCGCCATATACCAAGACATGAGCGCTGAAAACCTACACGTTTCCATAAGGACAGCAATCACCAGATTATTTAGAGACCACATGGCAGACGAAAAACAGTACAAAAAGTGGGCGAAAAACATCGCCGAGAAAAAAACCGGTCTCGCAATCGTACTTAGAGACACAAGACTAGTAGGTATCAGAGTTAGAGAAGTTCGCTCCAAAGGCGACGGATCCATGATCTACTTAAACAGATCACTAATCAGCGACTTCGAAGACGGATACGTAAAGATCCAAGGCCTAACAAAAATACCAGTACTGGCAAAGAAAAGAACAATCAGAGAGAGAATCAAAGACTGCGACAGAATCAGCAAAGCTTATGATGAGAAATTCGGGGATTGAGTACCTAAGTACCCAATCCTTTTTTTTGCATTGAGATGATAATGGTAATGGTAATGGTAATGGCAATGGCAATGGCAATGGCAATGACTTTGCGCCGATAAACTTGAGGGAGGAAAACTAACCACAAGATAAATAGAAAGAAGAAAAGAAAAAAATGCCTAGATAACTAAGCACTTTCGTTTAAGAAATAATCAAATCTTCATTTTTTAATAAATTATCAATCAGCTCTTTATAAGGCATATGGTCAGTAAGTTCAGACACAGTCGTTATTCTTTCGCCAGCATCCTTAGAAGAAGCTCCGCAGTGATATATCCTTGCATCAGCACTATCCCAATCTAGTACTATGTACCTATCGTGAAAAGAGCCACCAATCTTTTTAAACTTAATCTTAAATCCAGGATATTCCCTACAAAAGTCATTATATTCCACAGAGTGCAAACCCTTGCCTAAATTATCTGAAAAGATAATCTTCTCTACATTATTTGGAGTATCCTTTAACAAAACTAGCGTTTTTAAACCAATATAATTATCAATAAGATATATACTCTTCTTAGCTAAGCTGTAAATATCTTTATAAGCAAGATCCGCTTCAACAGGTTGACCATTAAGCACAAGATAAGCACGCTTAACTTGAGGGTTGCTAAAATCAAGTATTAAATCAGATAATTCCGACTTTTGAACAAAGTTACTCAAATCATCAACAACGCCAGCAACCTTGTCCTCAACATCCATCAGATTCTTCTTTAAGTCTTGCATCATAACAACATTATCAGTCACTTGCATAGAAAGCTGTATAAACTCCCTTTGACCAATAAGACCTTGATTTTCAAGAATGTAATCCTTCATTTGCTTAAACATCCTTACTAAAGCCTTGCTCTGCTTAGTCGCAAGATCACCCTTTAAAACAGTCATAAGCATGTATATACCTTGCTCAGTAAATGCATACGGCAAATATCTCGTGCCGCCCCAACTTGAGGTCGAAAATTTCGACCTCAAGATTTCAAACTCAGCTTCACTTAGTTGAAACCTAAAATCTTCATCAAATTTATCAATATTATTCTTAACTTGTTCATTAAATCTTTTAGTTTCATATCCATAAATCTCAGCTAAATTAAAATCTAGCATTACCTTTTGACCTCTGATAAAGTAAATCTTACTCATCAAAAATTCTTTATCAATAGTAATAATTTCATTATTTTCTTCCATAGATACCATCCCCTTTTATATTTAAGATTAAATAAATTTATATTGCTAACACCATTATATATAAAGCACTGTAAAAGTCAAGCAAAAAACAGATAATGTTATAAAATTGAAATATTATATACTCATTTAGTATAATCAAAATTTTAAAAAACAAAAATAACACCTCGAAAATGGTTTAATAAATAAACCACATGCTTATGTTTATGAGAGCAGCATTGCGCCGATGAACTTGAGAGGGAAAATAGTCCACAAGATAAATTGAAAGAAGATTTGAAAAAAAATAATTTTTCTTGCGATAGTTATGGAGAAATAGTTTTTGAAATAAGAAAAGGATATTGGCATCCTTATTTCAAATTGAGATAAGGAATATGCTAATATGTATAGAAAAACATCTAGTATCATGCCACACACAGATAAAAACCCCTAGCACAGTTCTTTAAAGGAATAGTACTAGGGGTTTAATTCTTAATAAATTGTGAAAGGAGTAAAGAATCTAGTTTACCATGCCAAGGTCTACCTTCATCGCATGGATTAGCCTATCACGTGCATCGTCAAACAAGTTTATATCCTTACCCATCTTATTGTTTTTGCACTCAAAGCCAGTGCATCCTATTTCGTATCCATCTATAATTAAATTAAGAAAGTTCTTTAAAGAAGACTTCACATCATCACTTGCATATATGGCAAACTTTTTATCCTCAAGATAAATATTGTATAAAGGAAAATAATACTTGTCAAAACTGCCTTGCATAGTCTTCAAGATTTTTAATTTACTTTCAATTAACTTACTCTTGGCAATACCAGCTTCACCTTCTCGTGCAGCTTTGCGGAATAGAATTGATAGTGTTGACTTTACTTCTTCAATACTAAGATCCTCCTCGCCTATGTAATCAAGATTAGCTAAAAGGTCTTTAGGAGCAAAATTCATAAATTTACTAGTATACTCGATAATAAGCTCATATGTATCGCCCAAGTTTTCACGGCAGATCCTTTGCTTTTCTCTTAGTAAAAGCTTTTTCTCATTTTTATTTGCAGAAATTTGCGTTAAAACCGCACCCAATACAACAGAAGCTAAAGACATAACAATAGTAAAAAGCTTGTCAAGCATAGTAATCCACCTTTCATAATTGACAACTTATTTTTTTATAGTTTCTAAGTCCAGTCTCATTTCATAAGTTAATTTTCTTACTAATTCTTCTTTTCTATCTACTCCATTTTCGTCTTTAAACCCAAAACGCCCAGCAATAAAAGCGTTGTTTATCAACACTTCTAAATCTACTAATGCATCTCTTACACCAACACTTGCATAAAGGTCAAAAATCACTTTATCATTTTTTGAAAAATCTTGATACATTTTCTTTGCTTCAAAATACTCTCTTTCAATACTATCTAATTCTTTAATGCAATATTCTCTGTTAGATATCTCTACTAAGTTTTTTCTTTCATCTTTCTTATAATCTTCAATTTGGTAAACTAATGTATTACGTATAACTTTAAAATTTTCTCCTGAATAATATGGTGGATATTCAATATGCCTTAATAAATCTACTGGCGCTTCATTTGGATAATAATTAATTATTTTTAATAGTTGCTTATATACACCTAATAATATCTCACGTCTCTCCTTAGCTCTTTCTTCTAAAAGTTTACTACGTTCAATTTTATTTTGTAAAAAATGACTTAAAAAAGCACCTACAACTGTACTCAATAAGGTTGTAACTGAAACAATAACATTATCAATCATAAATACCACTCCTTTTTAATATTAATCTTTATTATCTATTACCCATATATCAATTTATCTAAACATATTATTCTATGTACAAAAAAGGAAGGTCATAAGACCCTCCTCTTTTTATAGTTTATTAAATTTAACTATTTTATAACAGCTACAAATTCTGCTGTATGAGTTGTACCAGCAACACTGATTTTAACTGTGTATGTCATAGTAGCTGCATCTTTAACTATAACTGAATCAACTTTGATTCCTTTATTCTTAGCGAATGTAAGGTCGTTAATTTCTTTTGTTAAAACACCTTTAGCTGCATCTTCGTTAAATGCTTGACCTAGTACACGTGATGTGTTAGTCATTCTAAGTGCTACTCTGTCTAGAAGATCATCAAGTTCTTTTACTTTCTTTGCATCATCTTTATTATCTTCAGTAACATCTTTATTTTGTTTGTATGGAACAACTGCTGTTGCTTCAATATTAGCGTTGTTAGCATCCATTACTTTTACTTCAAGTTTCATCTCTTTTGGAGTAATAGTTGCTGAATATCTATTACCAGTACCATTGTATTTTGCTAATATAGCATCAACTTTAGTTTTTAATTCATCTTTTGGAGTTTCTGTTGATTTGTATTTTTGTTCTCCTAAAGCTTCAATGTCAGCAACGATGTTCTTTATAACTTCCATATCCTTAGCATCTTGCATGTCTTGAACTGTTTTAACTACTTCAACTCTCATAGCTTCTCCACGGTTAGCTTCAACTTTTACCATAGCTCCTTCATATTGATTGAAGAAGTTTTCGAATGCGTTAAGACCCATTCCCATGTAGTATCTACCAGCTCCGTAGAATTCAGTTCTTGTAGTGATGTAGTAGTAGCTTGGATTAATGATTCTTTGACCAACTTTTTCGCTTCCAAGTATCATTTGATCTGGTCTTGTAATCTTACCAAGTAATAAGTTCTTAGTTGATTGTGCTCTTTGTCCATCAAAGTATCTAACAACTCTTACAAACTTAGCGTCATCTTCATCGTAGTAAACTTGTGCCCAATCTCCTAATTGTCTGTTGAAGATTTGAGTATCTCTGTCAAAGTATCTTTCTTTTCCGTCTATGTCATAAGCATCTCTAATCTTTAGGTCTTTAATGCTTACAAGTGCTTGATCTTTTTCGATAACAACTTTCTTTACATAGCCCTTCTTAAGATCTTCGTCTTTAGTTGCGTCAGTAATACGTAATTCAACGATGTCTCCTGATCTGTATTGTTCATCTTTAAGTCCGCCAGAAATTATTTCTACATCGTAGTAAACACCTGCAGCGTCTTTGAATCTTACAGTTTTGTTGTATTTGTCAGTAACTTCAGCGTATACAACTTTAGTCTTAGTAACTGATTTAGCGTTCTTAAATACAACGATATTAGCAATTCCTGTAGCTTGTGTTAAGAAGTTGTAGTAAGGTATGTCTAATTCTTTAAATTGTCTTCTTAATGCATCTTCTGTCATAACGTAAGCCATAAGGTCAGCGTTATTCTTGTTGTCAGCGATGAATTTGTCCATATCAGCGATTTGAGCTAAACCGTCTTTAGTTATAGCATATGCATGTAGGTTGTCAAAGTATCTATAGTTTGTATTACCTACAGTAATGTATCTATAGTCCATCTTAGCCCAGTTTAATCCAGCTGTGTATTTTGCTTTTGAAAGAACTAGTCCCATTTGACCAATTTCTTCTTTTTCAGCAGCATTCATATAAACGATGTCATCTAAATTGAAGCTGTGTAGTCTTAAGTTGTTTGAACCTTCAAGGTTGAAGTATTCAGTGTCTCTTCCTTCTTTAGCCCAGAAAGCATCTCCCTTTGAAGGTAAGAATTTAACTTGACCGTCAGAAGTAATATGTGTAATTGCTTGGATTCCATCGCTCCATGCTAGGTCAGAGTCAATGTATTGAACTGATCCGTCTAAAGCGATTAATAACTTAACGTTTCTACCAAGGATTGGTTTTAAATCTACTCTACCTTTGATAGTGTTAAATTGTTTTCCTTCATAGCTGTAGATAGCTCTGAATAGAGCTTCATAATTTAACCAATATTCATCGTTATTATCTTTTCCTTCGATAACTACGAATTCATCGCCGTATTTATCTAAGTGAGTCTTAACTAATTTAGCTTGAACTTTAGCATCTTTCTTAACGATAGCGTTCTTGTAGTCGTTGTAGAAGTGGATAACGTCATCTTTAACTATAGCTTTTCTTTCAGTTACTTCGTAACCTTTTGAAGTCTTAGCTATAACTCTATCAGCTAGCTTACCAGCTTTAATAACTCTTCCGTCTCTTACATCGTCATAGAACCAAACGTCTCCGTCTTTAACTTCTGCTACTGGAGCGATGTCGTCAAACTTGTAAGCATCGATAAATACTACTTTACCGTTCTTAACTGTTACTCTTGCGAAGTCATAAGCACCTTTTTCATACTTTCTAGCAAAGTCTTCATATTTGTAGTCTTTGTTGTTTAGGTATGTTCTGTAGATTCTTTCATCTTCCATGTCATATCTTTCATCGAATAATGCAGTGTATTTAGTATTGTCGATACCAAATTTCTTTGAATCTACGCTTGTGATTTGACCTTCAACATATTTGTAAGTGTTATCTTCTTTGATTTCAACGATCTTGTCGTTTTTGTCAACTGTGATGTCAACTACTTTGCCAAGTAATTGTTCTGCATCTAAGTTAAGTTCTTTATCAAGCATGTAGTTGTGTTGGTCGCCTCTCTTATCTCTGTTAGCTCCAACCCAGTTAGCTTCTTGAACTAACTTGATAACTTCAACAACGATTTCGTTTTCAGCAAGTTTTTCAACTCTGTTGTTTTCAAGAACGATAGCTTTAACAATCTTTCTTTCGCCAAATTCTTTGCTTGTGATCATGTTGTAAACCATCTTGAATACGTCTCCTCTTGTAGCCATATCTGTGTAAGCTAGAGGTTTAACGTTGTTGAATAATCCAAGTTGTTGAGCTTTTACGATGTAGCCTGCTGGATATACTGTACCAACTTCTGCTTTACCTAGAGCGATAGTTAGCATTGTAGCCATGTCTTGGTAAGAGATTTGTCTGTTTGGTTGGAATGTTCCGTTAGGGTAACCGTTGATGAATCCTTGTTGTTTAGCAACAGCGATGTATCCGTTAGCCCAAAGGTTTGTAGGAACGTCCTTGAATCCAGTTGGAACTGTAGCTAAAGCTTTAGCTGAGTCTTCAAGACCTTTAACTCTAACGATCATAGAAGCAAATTCTGCTCTAGTTACGTTCTTTTCAGCCTTGAAGTCTTCTGAATCTTTTGAATAACCAGAAATGAATCCAGCTTTCTTAAGAACTTCGATAGCTCTTAGAAGTGCTTCGTCTTTAACTTCTTCCTTCTTTTCTTCTGTTTTTTCTTCGGATTTTTCGTCTTTCTTTTCTTCAGACTTTTCATCCTTCTTTTCTTCAGTCTTAGCGTCTTTCTTTTCATCTGCTTTTTCTTCTGTCTTCTTTTCTTCTTTGACAGCGTCTTTAGCAGGTTCAGCTAGAACTGAAGTAAATGAGCCTACTATCATGACTAATGCAAGTAGTAGTGCAAGTAATTTTTTACTCATGTCTAATGACCTCCTTTTGTATTTGTGTAGGAAAAGCCTACACTCTTAATGTATTATACCATCTAAAAAAGAATATTGCAAGAGTATGTTAAGATTTTTAACGAGTTTGTAACATAAGATGATTTTTCATCTTATGTTACAAACTATTAATTCTGTTTCAAGCGTTTAAAACACTCGTTTCTTGCTCTAAACAATTTAGTGGTACTTTATTTACAATTACATTATACCACAGAAAATGTGTTTTGTTTGTTAAGAGTGTGTTACAAAACTCGATTTGCATGTGTTTTAATTTTTACTAAACTCGTTTCGCGCGTGTTTCGACTTTTGCAAATCACTATTTGCATATAATAAAAAATTTTCTTTTGCATATATTTGAATATTTAGTATAAAAAATTTCAATCTTTCACATATACGTGTATTTGTCTATGATTTACGAAGCGGCAGAGCCATGTGCATAGTATTGAAGCATAAATTTCTTGACTTTATCTTCCTTTTATATTATAATACGCAATGTAGTTTACTTTAGTAGGCTACATGGGAAGCAAGGGGATTCTCCTTCGTAGGTCCGTCTGTGGACGGGCTACCCAAGTCTCGTATCACGAATTATTTACTTATATCGAGGTCTTAGACGCGGGCTATGTCTAAGCTTGGGTTAAATAAAGAAATCCTCCTTCATTATTGATTTCTTTTACCCCTGGCTTTCCTTTAATATACCATCCCCAAAGGCAGTACGTGTGTACTGCCTTTTTGTTTGGATTATGGTTTTGCGTGGGACGTTTTACGAGCGACATTGTGAGCGACATTGCGAGCGACATTTTCTCTTCATTTTCCTGTGATTTAGTAATATACTCATTTTTTCGAGCGACATTTGATTTTCCTAGAGCGACATTTTAAAACAATGTAGAGCGACATTTGCGAGGTAAAGCTGAGGGACAATCAATGTGATCAAGTAATAATCCCATTTCGTAGAGGGCCATGTTTTATAAGTAGAGGGCCTTTTTAGAGCGACATTTTTATCTAATTCTTTGTGAGCTTGTTATATGCTCATTCTGTAGATGGCCGACTTCTTTTTTTGCGAGGGACATTTGCGAGGGACAAGTTCTTTGTTTAAGCAATAGTCTTATTTTGTAGAGGGACAAGCATACGAAGTGGCAAGACCATTCTACACGCAAAAAAAGACGCCTCGTGTGAAGCGTCTATGATCTGTATTATTTAATTTAAGTGATATTTACTCTGCTAATCTCTTATATACTATCGCAAGTGTTTCTTCTTTATACTTTTTGGAAGCCTCTAGCATGTCTTCAACTTTCTTTCTTGTTTCTTCTCTGAAGGCTTCGTCTTTAAGTGATTTTAGGTTGATTGTAACGTTTAGTAATGCGCCTTCAACGCCTGTTTGTAATAGTAGGCAGCCTACGCCAACGTCTGTGATTGCGTTGATGTTGCCGTTTTGTGCGAATATCTTTTGCATTGCCATGGCTTCTAGGCCTAATTCTGCGCATCTGAATGGTATTTCTAGCGCGATTTTGTAGCCTTCTTGTATTTTTTCTGATCTGATTTTCTTTTCTTCGTCTGTTTCTTTTGGCATCTTA
>QWCB01003940.1_pt1 | contig 11725 bp, 4 predicted proteins | sample 1972511 | NCBI WGS metagenome assembly QWCB01 (sample SAMN09866719, study PRJNA288562) | Human gut metagenome isolate term5_stool, whole genome shotgun sequencing... | isolation source: gut | host: Homo sapiens | place: USA: California
CGCGAATGGTAAGGCTTATAACATGAGTGTCCAAAACCCAAAGGAAGGGCTTGACGCTGATGCTGTGAAAAATGCTTTTGCGAATATCGTTACTAAAAAACTTATTGTGAATAAGGATGGCAGCGAGGTTGAAGCGATGGATGGAGCGAAGGTGATTACGACAACTACTGAAGTGTTGTTTTAATGATGCTCATGTCGATAAAATAAAATAGTGCAGGTAATTAAGGGAGCTTGTATCGAGAGATATGGGCTCTCTTTTGTTATTGACAATATATGACGTTTAATGTATAATTTATATATATGGAGGACTAAGATGGAAAACGAAATTAAATTATTTGAAGGAAACAAAATTCGTTCTGTGTGGGATGAAGAAAAAGAGGAATGGTATTTCTCAGTTGTAGATGTAGTAGGAGCTTTGAGCGGAAGTGAAAATCCAAATAATTATTGGAAAGTTCTGAAGAATCGTTTAAATCAAGAGGGAAGTCAGTTGGTTACATTTTGTAACCAACTGAAAATGAGGTCAGAAAAAGATGGAAAAATGTATAAAACTGATGCTGCTGATATACAGGGTATATTGCGTATCATACAATCAATCCCATCACCAAAGGCTGAACCATTTAAAAGATGGCTTGCAGAAGTAGGCAAGGAAAGAATAGACGAAATAATTGATCCAGAGCTTAGCATTGAAAGAGCACTAGAGACATATCTTAGAAAAGGATATAGCAGGGAATGGGTAAATCAAAGGCTTCAGGCTATTCAAGTTAGAAAAGAATTAACGGATACTTGGCAAGAGCATGGCGTTAAGGAAGGGAAAGAATATGCAATTTTAACTAATGAAATTTCTAGAGCTTGGTCAGGTATGTCAACTAGAGAATATAAGAACTACAAAGGACTTAAAAAGCAAAATCTTAGAGACAATATGACGACTACTGAACTTATCTTAAATATGCTTGCTGAGACTGCTACAAAAGATATAGCAAATTCAAGTAACCCTGATGGATTAGAAGAGAATAAGGAAGTTTGCAGAAGGGGCGGAAGCATCGCTGGTAATGCAAGAAAAGAGATTGAAGAAGAAACTGGCAAAGCTGTAATTACACGTAAAAATGCTCTAGATTTTGGAAACGTTATTAGCGATGTAAGCAAAGAAATTTCTGATAAGGATGATAAAAAGCTTGATTAACTATTGCAATTGATTTGTGTGTTGATAAAAATACAGCACCGAGATATATGAAGTATATTCCTTTTTGGGCTTGATTTAACTTGCAGCAAGTTGCAATACACAGAATTAATGACTATGTCGCATATCAATTTGATATGCGATTATTTTTTATGTGTGTGGGGGGGGGAAGTGAGATGGTTACATTTTGTAAGCGAATAAAAAATATTGACAAATGTTTAACATATGTTATAATAGTCTTGTAAATATTATTACTTGTTAAAGGAGTGTTTACATGAAAAAACAAGATAGTGTAACTTATTTAGCTATTTTTAGCAAAGAAAGTGACGGTGGCTACTCTATTGACGTGCCTGCCATTGACGGCGCTTATACATGCTCGGAGACTTTCGAAGAGGGCGTAAGATATGCACAAGAGGTCATTGGACTTTGCCTATACGATGAAGAGAAGGAAAAAACTGATTATCCAGACGACATTAACATGGATGAGCTTGATCTTAAAGAAGGCGACTTAGCTGTTTATGTCAATGTTTACTTGCCTTATCAATTCTCTTTGGTGAAGGAAGTTTACAAAAATAAGATGGTGACCTTACCAACTTGGCTTGAGGCGCTTGCTAAGAATAAGAACATAAATTTCTCAAGGGTTTTGACTGAGGGTTTGAAGAAGGAATTGAATATTAAATAGTTTATGAGAGAGCTGCGGCTCTCTTTTTTTATGCGAGCTACTATTTGTAGTAGCGCTATGCGACTATGCTACCACAAAGTGTGATAGTATCATTTTTATTTATATGTAAAATTTTTCTTTATAAAGCTTGATTTATATGTTACAAATGTGTTACAATATTTTCAGATGGGTAAAAAATACCTATTATTTTTGCTCTCGGTGCTTTAGCATAGCAGACAGTAGAAGCAACGAAAGTCGAAATAAACCGGATTTCATAACCGGAAAATTTAATATGGGGAGGCAATTATGAAACGCAAAATTATTTCACTAATTTTATGCTTATGCATGATTTTTAGCCTATTTGGAGGATTCCAAAATGCATTTGCAAGTGAAGAAAAGGGAGAGTACATAGTCTACTTGGATGTAGAAAAACAATCTCCTGATTATGTAAAAGAGTACGAAAAACAAAACTACGAGAAGGCGATAGAGCTAGCTGATGAGGCGCTTGACTATTATCAAGAAAAGATTTTAGAAAAAGTACCTAATCTTGAAGTGCTATCGAGACTTGAACTTCTTTTACCATCTTTATGTGTGAAGGCTAGTAAGGATGAGTTAAACATTATCAAGGGTTTTGACTTTGTAAAGGATGTTTATGTAAATGAAGAGCTTCGTGAAGCGGATGTCGTTCGTTCTAACATGGCTATCTTTAAAGATAAGTCTCTTATGAGTGACTCTATCAAGATGATAGGCTCTAATGAACTTATTGATAACGACGATGTTTTACAAGAAAAGTACAACGGGGCTGGTTCTGTCCTAGCTATAATTGACAGTAACATGGACCCTAGTCATGAAGCTTTTTACTTATCAGCAAGTACTCAAGCTAGGCTTTCTAAGCTTGATATTCATGAATTTTTAAGAAATGGGTCTTTAAAGGTTAAGGACCACGGCGAAAAGGATGCTTTGGTTAAGTCTCTTTATCGTAGTGACAAGATTCCTTTTGGTTGGAACTATATGGTTGGTACTGACAATCTAAATCCTGAAAACGAGCTAGAAGCTCACGGTCAACACGTTAGCGGTACTGTTGCTGGTAACAAGGTTCAAATAGGAAGCAAAACTTGGAGGGGCGTTGCTCCTGAGGCTCAACTACTTATGATGAATGTTATGAAAAAAGGTAGTACTTCATCTAATGTATATATGCATGCTATGCAAGACGCCATCGTTATGGGGGCTGACGCGGTTAACATGAGTTTAGGCTCTACTAAGGGTTTACCGAATAGTGTTCCTAAGTACATTACTGATGCAATCAACAACGGTTATGCAGCTGACACTAACATTGTTATAGCTGCTGGTAATGAAGGTGACTACCAAGGCAAATTAAATATTGAAAATCCTGACTTTGGTACTATGGCATCTCCTGGTATTGCTACTAACGCTATAACTGTAGCATCACTTGAAAATAAAATTATGTTCGCTCAAGTTATGGACTATGAAGGAGTAAAACTTCCATTTAGAAAAGCTGGCGATATTAATTTTGAAAAAGGCGACTATGAATTTATTGACTGTGGTCTAGGAAATACTGAAGATTTTGAAGGCAAGGATGTAGCTGGTAAAGTTGCTTTGATTAAGAGGGGAGGACTTACTTTTACACAAAAGATTAAAAACGCTGAAGCTGTTAGAGCTAAGGGCGTAATTATATATAATAATGTCGAAGGTGAATTAGGTCTTGCTATAGAGGGAACAAAGATTCCAGCTGTTGCAGTAACCTTAAAAGTTGGTGAAAAGCTTCTAAATGGAAAGTCAAAGACTGTTCACATCGACATGACTCCACGCGAAATGGATAACCCAGAGTATGGCGAATTAAGTTCATTTACTAACTGGGGTCTAGCAGCTGGTGGCTATATGAAGCCGGACATCACTGCTCCTGGCGGACACATCTACTCAACTCAAACTAGTGGCAACACATTTGGTGATATGAGTGGTACTTCTATGGCTACGCCTCACGTAACAGGCGGAGTTGGCGTTATACGCACTCGTCTAAATGAATTATTATTTGCAGGCGAAAAACATAAGGCGGCTTTAACTAAGACCATATTAATGAACTCTGCTGTTCCACACATGGACCCAGTTACAGGCTTTACAACATCACCTCGTCGTCAAGGCGCTGGCGTTATGAACCTAACTAAGGCAAGTAAGCTTGACTTTACTGTTGTTGATAAAGATACTAAGATTGCTAGCAAATACGTAGGCGATGTTAACGATGAAATCACACTTAATTTAACTATCACAAACTACTCAGCTGAGCCAAAGACACTAACTCCATTCGTTCAAGCAACTATCGAAGCTCGTGAAGGAAAGACTCTTTCACATAGACCTGATAAGTTATTTGATAAGAATTTTGATTATAAAATTGAAGTTCCCGCTCAAGGAACTAAGGATGTTACAATTACATTCCCAATTGAAAACACTGAGAAATTTGCTGACTTTGTCAATGGCGCTTTCGTTGAAGGTTTCCTTCACTTAAGTGATCAAAATGGCATGGAAGTTTCCTTCCCATTCGTTTCATTTAAGGGCGAGTTCGGCAAGATTCCATCTATTGAAAAACCTCTTTATGATTTCACTTTTGAAAATGGTGACGAACCAATGTATTGGTCATATGCTTTCAAGCAAAACGACTGGTTCAAGTATTCAACACACTTTGAAACAATTCAAGGATCATATCTAGGCGAAGATGGCAAGAAATACAACAACATCGTTATAGCTGGTCTTAAGAATTTTGATGATATTGATGCTTATAAGGCAGAACCTAATGGCGAAGAACCAAAACCTGAGTTTGAACCTGTAGTTATCTCACCTAACGGAGATAATTATAATGACGCATTGGGTTTGAACCTAGTTATGACTAGAAGTGCCAATGTTAAAGCTACGGTTATAAACGAAGCAGGAGAAGAAAAAGATTATCCACTTGGTTTAAATTTAACTAATATATCATTTATACCAGATGATAACTCAAGAAAAACTTATCTTGGTTACACTTCGCCAGGCACTATACCTGTTAAAGACTTAAAAGATGGTAAGTATACTCTAAAACTATCTGCTGAAGCAGTTAAGAGCGCTAATGAAAACTATCCAGCTACTTTCAGAGAAATGAAGTTTATGATAGATACTATCGCTCCACAATTTGAAAATACTAAATATGATGAAGCTAGTAGAACTATTACATTTGACTTAGTTGAAGAAGGATCTGGCATTGATGAATTCAAAATTGAAGACGAAAGTGGCAAGGCTATTGACTTTACTAGAGAAGGAAATAAAGTTAAGCTAGTGCTTCCAGAAGGCAAAGAGCTAGCTGATATAAATATCACTGCCATGGACTTTGGCCACAACACTAACGCTGTAACAGCTGATATGCTTGTATTTAAAGATATGTATGGTTCTCTTGAAGTAGAAGTAAAACAAAGCGGTAAAGAGCCTCTTAATCTTGAATACAAAGTAGTGGACGAAGCTGGAGAAGAAGTTAAGTCTATAGAGCACCTTAAGTTTGGCAAGTATAAACTTATTGTTACAGATTATTCTAATAAATTTGAACTAAAGGGCGAAAGCGAAATTGCCTTTGAAATATCTGAAGAAAATAAAAATCACAAGATAGTTCTTGAATTTACTGAAATACCTACAGCAAGAGTTTCAGTAAAAGTAAAATCTCAAGATAATTTAAAGGCTGGAGATTTTAGAATATTTGCCAAGAATATTAAAAATGACAGAGTTATCGAATTTGTTTATTCGCCAACATGGGGTGAATACTACGATGCAGACCTTCCTTATGGAGACTACAATTTCTACGCTGAATTCAAAGAGGGCCTAAAGGGTTATGAAATAAGTTTTGAAGAAGAAATGCCATTTACAGCAAGTAGCGCTACAAACTACGAGACTATATATGCAAATATCAAGAGGGCGGACTTCTACAAAGTTAACATTACTACTGAAGGCACTAGCGAAGAGATTAAATATCTTGCTAAGAGCGAAAAAGGAGCAATAGTTGAACTTGATGACTTGGCCGATGGCACATGGATGATATTCCCAGAAAAGATGCCAGAAGGCTACTATATTGAAAAGCCATTTGTCTATGTTACTCTAACAGAAGAAAAGCCTGAAGCAGACGTAACATTCACTTATGAAGAAATTGGCGATAAGAAATTTAAATTTACTATAAAAGATAATTATGACAAGGCTGATTATTACATCTGTGATTTCTACGGATGGGTAAGTAACGGCAAAGAAGGTGAAGCTTTTGACTATGAAAAGGGCGGCATTGAATTAAAACCAGGTTATTACTATGTTGAAGCTATTGCTGATAAAGAAAAATTTGGTGAAACAACTATTAGTATAGACAATCAAAGCTATGAACAAGACTCGACTACATTTAAATCTGTCACAGAAGATGTAGAAGTGGAATTTAATTGGAAGGCTTATTCTGAAACAGATAAGGTTGGAGAAGGTATTATTTTTGTCAATCAAGATATACTTCCGATGGATAAACAAAAAGGATCATATGAGTATGTTTTAACTGGTACAAAGGGAGAACCTATCAGTAAAACTTTTGGTATGAAAGATATAGACTCATGGATTGTTGACCTTCCATATGACTATTACAAGGTAGAAGTTAAAGGCATACCTGAAGGTTATACAGTTGATACAAAAGACTTTGTTGTAGCTTACCCAGAATTCCAAGTTGAACTCAAAATAATTCCTCAAGAGGAAGAAGAACCAGCTGAAAAAGTAAAAGTAAACTTTGAATTCTATTATAATAATGAAAAGATTAGCCCAGTTAAGTTTAATCTTGATGAGGATTATGAAACTGAATATACTGACGGTGAAGTAGAATTAACACTTGGCGAACATGAATTAGAAGTATTTGAGCCAGAAGAATATGTACAAAAAGAAGAGTTTAGTACTATAAATATTACTAAAGATACAAAGAACTTACGTATTGAGCTTGAAGAATATAAAGAGCCACCAGCTCCAGAAGGAGAAGGAACTCTTAAGTTTGAAGTTTGGGAATCAGACGGTACAACTAAAAAGCAATCTGATATGTTTATCTCAGCATGGGCAGGAGCGATATATTTATCAAACAATGAAGTTAAGGATAAAGTTCCATATGGCACATATAAAGTTGAATTAAGCGATTATATGCTAGATCAAACTAAATATGATTTAGACAAATCTGAAATTGTAAAAACAGTTACAATAGATGATAAGAATCCAAATGCTGTAGTTAAATTTGTTTTAATACTTAAAGGATCAACACCTGTACCTGAACCAACAGGCAAGGGTAAGGCAAGTTGGGATATTAATTACACTGGATCAAAAGTAAATCCAAAGTTCTTTGAGAAAGTTAAGCTATATAGAATTAAAGACGGTAAAGACGAAGAAGTTAAATTAAACTATTCTCAAGAATCACAACATGCTGAAATTGAACTAGAATTTGGTAAATACGCTTATGTATTGGAAGATTTACCAAGTTACCAAAAAGTTGAAGTTAAAAACAAGAGAACAGAATTTACTCTCGATGCAGAAAATCCAACATTTAAGGCTATCTTTGAAATCGAAGACAAAAAAGAAACACAAAAAGTCGATTTAAGAAATGTTGAGGTATTAAAAGAAAACATCAATGATTATACATTTAGAGTATTTGATATGGATGGAAAAGAAATTGAAGGAGTAAAGAAAACTACTACTGGTTTTGAATTCCCAGCTGCATCTGGTACTGACTATGAAATTAAGATAGAAGGAACAAAGTATACCTTCTATCCAAACATAATAAACGCTTATCCTAGTCCAGTATACTCTAAATATGTATATATGACATTGCCACTTCCTTTAAAAGTAAATTCACTTGCAGGGGACAAAGAAATTAAAGCTAAGTATGGAGTATATGCTAAATCTACTTTTGGTGTAACTAATATTGAGGATTTAACAAAAGTACCATATATTGCATCTGGCAATCAAGTCTACCAAGTAAATTTCCTATCCTGCGAACAAGGATACAAGCTTAAAGACGAAGAAATTAAGGAATTTACAGTAAGTGATTATTCAAAACAAGAGCTAACATTCAATTTTGAACGTGATGAGACTCAAGAAATTGTCAATACTGGTGAGCTAGAAGCTCTTATCAAAGAATATGATGAATTAAAAGAAACAGACAATTACAAGAACACTGATGCGGCGAAGAGACAAGCATACGACGACGCTATAGCTGAAGCAAAGGCAGAGCTTGAAAAGGACAAAACTACTCAAGATGCCATTGATGCTTTAGCAGAAAAAGTAAGAGCAGCTCGTGATGCCATAGTTGGCAGCATGGTTGATTTAAGAAAAGAAGAGCTTAAGAAACTTCTTGACGAAGCGGATGCTGTTAAGGCAAAAGACACATATATCTACGATACTGCTGAAGACAAAGAAGCTTATGATGCAGCCATTGCCAAGGGTCAAAAGGTTTATGAAGATCTAACTGCTCTTGAAAAAGATGTTATTAATGCCATCAAAGACATTGAAGATGCTAAAAAGAACTTGGATGGCTACAACGAAGCCAATAAGGAAGAGCTTCAAAAACTAGTCGATGAATACGACAATGTTCGTAAGACTAAGAAGTATATGAACTCGACAAGGGAAGAGAAAGATAAGTATGACGATGCTATCGTTGATGGCTACAACATACTTCATAAACAAAAAGCGACTCAAGATGAAGTAGATAAAGCGGTTAAAGATATTAAAGACGCATACGCAAAATTATCAGGTATTGAAGAGCCAACAGAAATAACTGCTGCGCCTAAAGTTAACGACGCAACTGTTAACGACAGATTTATCACTGGCGAGGGAATCGTTGGAGCGACTGTTTACTACAAAGTTGGTGAAGACGGCAATTTAAGAACAGGCATGAAGATTATGGAAGGCGGTAAATTCTCGCTTGACCTTGGACAAGTTCATGAAAACGATAAGATATTTGTTTATCAACAAGAAGTAAATAAACTTATGAGTGACGGCGTTATCGTTAATATACTTCCGCTTGACAAATCGGAATTACTTGAATTAATAGCTAAAGCCGAAGAAATCAAGGATACAGACCAATACAAATACGCTCCTGAAGAAAGACAAAAAGACTTAGACGATGAACTAGCTAAGGCAATAAAAGTAAAAGATGACGAAAACTCATCTATGGAAGATATTGAAAAGACTATAGTTAATCTAAGATCAGCCATTGCTGCGATAGAAAATTACGAAATAATCAGACATGAAGTCACATTCTATCCAAACAACGAAACAGATTCTTGGACAGTTAAGATTATAGATGGTGAAAATGTAAATAGACCTGATGACCCAGTTAGAAAAGGCTATATCTTTAAAGGCTGGTATGCAGATGAAGAATTCACTGAAGAGTTCGACTTTGCTAAGCCAATAGTAGCTAATACAAATATTTATGCAAAATGGGAAGAAATTCTTGAATACGAAATCACTTTCGACCCAGCTAATGGCGAAGCTACTTGGACTGAAAAGGTACGTGAAGGCGAAAAGGTTAAGGAGCCAGCAAAACCTACTAAGGCAAACCACACATTCATCGCATGGCAATTTAACGGTGAAAACTATGACTTCAACACAAGTGTTATGGCAAATATGATGCTTATAGCTAAGTGGGAAGAAAATAAAGTAGAACCAAAACCACAACCAGATCCACAACCACAACCAAATCCAGAACCAAAACCAGAACCAAATCCAGAGCCATATGAACCGTACGAACCATATGAGCCATACAAACCAGAACCAAAACCAGAACCAAAACCATCTGAACCATCTAAACCAAGTGAACCAAGTAAACCAGTTGAACCAAGCAAGCCTATTGACAATAATGAAGATGAAAAGCCAGATGAAACAAAGAAGGACTGCGGCATCATCACTGAATACCCTATTAACCCAGTTGAACTAAAAGACGTGCCAGCAGGTCCTGAAGGTGAAGCGATTAGAAACTTAGTCTCATACGGCATCATCCAAGGCATGGGCAACGGTAAGTTCCAAGGCAATAAAACTATAACAAGAGCTATGGTTACTAGAGTCTTTATGCTGATCAGCAAGGACAAAACTGTTGATACAAATATTGTATTTAAAGACGTTAAGGACAAAAAATGGTACGCTGAATCGGTTAATTGGGCCGCAAGTAACGGAATCATCGCTGGTTACACTGACGGTAAGTTCAAACCTGAAAAGAAGGTAACTAGACAAGAGTTCTGCGTAATGCTAAATAACTTACTAAAGGCGAATGGCATTGAGCTTGAAACTGTAGTTCCAGTTGACGAAGCTGAATTTGCTAAGGTTGATAGCTGGGCAAAGGACGCGATGATCGCTATGAAGAGAGCTGGACTTGTGAATATCGAAGCCAATGGCAAGTTTGGTCCGCAAAGTAAGTTTACGAGAGAGGAATTGGCGAAAACTATTGACTTGTTGATTAAGTTGATAAAGATAAAAGAAAAATAATAATTTCGCATTCAATTTGCACATCGAAAATTGTTTTCGTCGCTTGCTGGTCTACGAAAACTGATAATTTCTAAGCTTGTTCGCCTGCGAGCCCATATTCGTTCGCTGCGCTCAGCTAGATGGTCTCGCGGGCGGCTCACTTCGCAAAGAAATTAAGACAGTTTTCTCCGAATGCTGCGCTCGTGAAAATCAATTTTCTCACTAAAGTCATCTTTATCCAAATCACTTCGCATAGCGCAAAGGTTCTTATTCGATAGAACGAGATTCTTCACATTGGTATAGCGGCGAATCGATTGATATAAAATAATGAGTGACAAGTAAATTAAGGGCAAAATAATTACAAATAAAGCAAAAAATCAAAGAGCTTATCCACAGCGGATAGGCTCTTTCTCTTTCCCCTATCCCCGCCCATATCTTGCCAAAATCGCCATTTAGTGATACAATATACTCAGGTGATACTATGGATTTAAAGGCGAAACTCAAAATTTTATCTGACTCGAATCCTATTCACAAACGTTTGCATCTACGACTGCGAGTACTGCATCAACCGTGCTTCGAACGATGTGCCGCGCGCCTCATTCACGCCCGAAGAGGTCGCCGAGCTCACTATGAACTTTTACATCCGTAACTACATCGAGGGCCTATTCCTCTCAAGCGCAGTCATCAAGAGCCCCGACTACACCATGGAGCAGCTGATTAGAACGGCCGAGCTCCTTCGCAACACCTACCATTTCAATGGTTATATACATATGAAGGTCATACCGGGCGCGTCAAAAGAGCTGGTCACAAAGCTATCGTCCCTGATCGATAGAGTATCTGTAAATATAGAGCTGCCAACTGAAAAGTCACTCAAAATGCTTGCTCCGCAAAAAACTACTGAGGGCATCATGAAGCCCATGAACAATATTAAAGCCGCGCCACTACTTAGGGAGCACCGCATCTATCAAGCAGACTGGTTGATGCGCTTCTACAAGTTTAAGCCCTACGAAATCGTTTCGCGCGCAAATCCCATGCTCGACCTGGACCTTGATCCCAAGGCGTTTTGGGCGATAAATCATATCGAGCTCTTCCCGATCGAAGTCAACAAGGCGAGCTACGAAGAGCTTCTTCGCGTGCCCGGCTTTGGTCCGACGACCTGCCACCGGATTATCAATGCAAGGCGCTTTGCCAAGCTAACGTACGACTCCTTGGGGAACATGCACATCTCCTTAAAGCGTGCTAAATACTTCATCACAGTAGGCGGCGTCTACAGAGGCGGCAAGATTGATACGCGCGAAAATCTTCGCATAAAACTCATGGATAAGGTGAATCTCAATGAACAGCTATCGCTATTTTGATTACGACAGGAGCTTCGAAGGCCTCATGACGGT
>QWCB01003581.1_pt1 | contig 11699 bp, 15 predicted proteins | sample 1972511 | NCBI WGS metagenome assembly QWCB01 (sample SAMN09866719, study PRJNA288562) | Human gut metagenome isolate term5_stool, whole genome shotgun sequencing... | isolation source: gut | host: Homo sapiens | place: USA: California
GAAGATGCACAAGAGACTGTTTGGGGTCGAAGCGAAAAAGGTCGGAGGAGACACCGGCTACGCGGGAACTGAAAACAGGGACTACTGCAAGGCGAACGGGATACAGACATCTTTCGTAAAAAGAGGCCGTCCGTTCGGTGAGAAGAAAAAGGAGAAAGACCTTGTCCGAAAGGAACTTGCCAGAGTGAGGGCGACTGCCTGACACTGAAACTTGCGGTCAATGCGGAGCTCATGTGGGGGAACTGTATCCTCGCCATGAAAAACGGACAAAAAATCCTGCCGAAACGACCGGAAACAGATATAAAATTGAAATTTTAATGAGTCGAAAGCAGAAATTGAAGGGATTGTCTGCTGCTTCGCTCAGATTGAAAACATTAAACGACAACCCCTAAGTTATGCCTAAGTTATTTCAAATTAACGAATGTCTTAACCTTTCTACAGGTAAGATTGTACAACAGATTGGAGATACTGCTTTAGCTCATGGATGGGAAAGTTGGATAGCTTATTCCGGTAGAGAAAAAGAAGTGCCTTCAAAGTCTAATCTTGTCAAAGTCGGATGTTATTTTGGTGCTTGCCTACATTATGCTCTTCAAAAGTTTCTTGACAACGAAGGTTTGAATTCTTATCTACCGACAAAACTACTTTTAAAAAAAATTGATAAGATAAAACCTGACATAGTCCATTTGCATAATATTCATGATCACTGGCTGAATTACAAACTGTTGTTTAAGTATCTTGCAAAAAAGAAGATGCCAGTAGTTTGGACGCAACACGATCAATGGGCAACAACTGGACATTGTATGTATAATATATGCGGATGTGAACGATGGAAAGAGGAATGTCATGATTGTCCAATTTCAAAGTGGTATTCATTGGATTGTTCCAGAAGGAACTATCAATTAAAGAAAAAACTACTTGCAAATATTCCATCTCTTACAATTGTTCCTGTATCTGAATGGCTTGGAGATAATATCCGTCAGTCTCATTTGAAGAATAGGCCTATTAAGGTTATTCACAATGGTATTGACATTCATACATTTTCGCCGCAATCTACCAATGCTCATGAGAGGTATGGTATTGATAAAGATAAGAATATTATTTTGGGTGTAGCAGCTATTTGGGATGAGCGAAAGGGTTTGAATGACTTTTATGAACTTGCTAAATGCTTAGATAAAGATAAATTCGCTATTATCATAGTAGGTCAGTTGACAGAAGAGATCAAACAGGTAAATGACTGCCAAATTGTGTTTGTTGGCAGAACTCAGAATGCACTTGAATTGGCTCAATTATACTCTTCTGCATCTGTATTTGTAAATCCAACATACCAAGATAATTATCCTACAACTAATTTGGAAGCTATTGCATGTGGTACTCCAGTGATAACTTATCGTACAGGAGGAAGCCCTGAAGTGATCGATGACGGGACAGGGATTGTAATAGAGCAAGGAGATGTGGCCGGACTTGCAAAGGCTGTTTATAAACTCTCGGCGGCTAATTATAAAGATTCTTGTCGACAGAAAGCGATAAGCGAATTTGACAGTACTAAATGCTTTAATTCTTATATTAACTTATATGATAAAATATTAGGTGGGATTGAGGATAAAAAACTGATTGAGTCAAATATTCAGAATGATGCTATGGGATGACGAAACAAGCAGTAGATATGGTGCTCTTGATGGGGGTGTCCCTGTCTTGGAAAACATGCATAAAATACGGCCGAAACGACCGGAAATAGATTATTTGCATCTACGCGAGTATTTAAAAAGTTAAACGACAATTCCTAGTTTTAATCATGTATAGACATTTTTTTAAAAGATTAATTGATTCAGTTCTTGCCATTTGTGGCTTGGTAGTATGCTGTATTCCCATGGTGATAATTGCCATTTGCATTAAGTTGGATTCTAAAGGGCCTGTATTGTTCAAGCAAGTGCGGCTGGGCAAGGGTATGAAACCAATAACAGTGTTTAAGTTCCGTACTATGTGTAATCATGCCTACGAGATGGGTGGTGTCGCTACAAGTGCTTCAGATTCACGTATCACTAAGGTGGGAGCGTTGTTGCGACGTACCAGTCTTGATGAGTTGCCTCAGATGTTTAACATTCTTAATGGAACAATGGCGATAATAGGTCCGCGGCCTATATTGGATTGGGAGTTTGAAGAATACAAGGATAAGAATCCTCGTTATGCGAAGCGTTATGACGTGAGGCAGGGTATGTTCTGCACCGTAGATGTAGTGGATAGGGCTGCTGAGCGTGACATGCAGTTTGAAATGGATGCTGACTATGCTGAGAACTTGTCGTTTGTGTTGGATGTGAAGACGTTCTTTGGTATTTTTGCACCTGTGCTTACAGGTAGAGGGGTGTACAAGGACGAGAATACTTCTGCCAAGAAATAACAGTATGTAAAGTGCTTAATTATTTGAATAATAACAACTTTAAATCAAGCAAATATGGAATCTTTGAATAATCATATAGTGATTGTGATTGCGTTGGAACATTACAATCCGTTGGGCCAGTTGCGTGCGTTGGGCGAGAATGGTATTCGCCCTGTTTTCATTGCTATTAATCATAAGGTGAGAGTGGCAAGCGTTAGTAAGTGGCCAAGCAAGGTGCATCTTGTAGAGACAGAGGAAGAGGCATTCGATGTGCTTATGAGGGAATATGGCGATGTGGCAGAAAAGACAGGTTATAAACCAATTGTTTCCTTCTCGGATGACAAGACTGTGACTTTTTATGACCAGCGATATGCCGAACTGAAGGACAAGTTCATCATGTTTAATGCCGGTAAGACTGGTCGCATTACTCAATTTATGCGCAAGAAAGAAATAGTAGATTGCGCTCGTCGTCATGGTGTGCCTGTTGCTCCTGACTGGTTGGTGGAGAACGGAGAGGTACCAGCAAACATTGAATATCCTGTTATTACAAAGGCCTTTTCTCCAGTAGAGGGTTGCTATAAGGGTGATTTCCACATCTGCCAGAACGAAGAAGAATTGAAGACGGCCTTCGCTGCTATTGAGAGCGAGCAAGTTTTCATTCAGAAATATATAGACAAAAAGACAGAAATGACATACGAGGGATTTAGCTATAATCACGGCAAGGGTATGTATGTGGGTGTCCAGACTCACTATCAGTATGCTGTGAAAGGCTATTACAGTCCTTTGCAATATTGTCAGCCTCGTGTGGATGCTGAGTTGCAGACGAAACTTAACGCCATGCTGGAGGAAATAGGTTTTGAGGGCATTTGGGAGATTGAGTTCTTGGTTGACAAGGACGACAAGATTTATTTCCTTGAGATTAATTTCCGTCATGCGACATGGGGATACTCATCGAACGTTGCAGGCAGTCCATTGCCGTATCTTTGGGCAAACGCCATGTTGACTGGTGAGGCTCCTGAGCAGAAGACATTTGAGCCTTTCATCGCAATGGTAGAACCTATTGACTACGGACTGCGTGTAGAGAAAGGCTTGTGTAACTTGCCGGAATGGTTGACGGATTTCAAACGTGCAAAGTGTACCTATTACTATAACGAGCAGGATATGAATCCTTGGAAAGTTGTTTGTGAGAATTGGGACAAACTAAAATAAGAATGAAGAAAACTTTATTAACTATTTGTTTAATGATTATAGCCATAGCGGCTAAGTCACAGGTGCCAAACTTTGGATCAACAGCCGGTGACCAAAAGCTCTATGGCTATAGTGCAATCAAATATAGAGCCAAGACAAATACATGGGAAACATACTCCACGTTGCAATATGGTGTGACGGACTATATGAATGTGGGGGCTGATCTTTATTATAATGGCTCTGACTCATATGTTGGGTATACATTTCGCGCAGGTAAAAAGATTAGTCCATACTTTAGTGTTGGAACTCAGTTTACTCCATCGTTCAATATAGGTGAGAGCCATAAGTTCGCTTATATGACGGAGGCTTTGTATATGAACGGCAATATAACAAGGGATGGAAGAATGTTTTGGGTAACCAACACGTGGTTGGAACAGGCTAACCATGAATTGTCGTCGGCCAAGCAATGGACATATTTGGGATATACATGTCCTTTGGGAAACAAAGGCAACAGTATAACTCCAATGGCTGGCATCATACACGACTGGAAATTTGAGTCGGATGTGGATTTTTCGTTTGGCGCATATTATAGCCACAAGAACATCAACGTGTATGCTTGGACGAATGATATACTTACAGACCATCCACGCTTCGTATTGGCTGTAGAGTTTAAGTTTAGTAACAAGTAAAAAAGAAGAATATGTCATTGAAAAGAGTATTGGGCTTTTGTGGTGCTTGTATAGCTTTCTATATTGGTGCAGGCTTTGCCACTATGCAGGAAGTGATGCAGTATGAGGCATCATATGGCAGCCGTTTTTGGATAGTAATTGCTGTAGCTGCATTGATTTATGTTTACACTAACCTCTCGTTTGTGAACAATGGCAACCGATTGAAACTGAAGAATGGTGGTGATATCTATGAGGTTTATTGTGGAAAGTGGGTTGGAAAGTTCTTTAATTATTTCTCTGCGCTTTTCTGCTATATGAGTTTTGTGGTTATGTGTGGTGGTGCTAATTCAACGGCTATTGAGCAATGGGGCTTGCCAAATGGTGTCGGTGCGGTTATATTAACTGTTTTGGTGGTTGTTACTGCCATTGCAGGTTTAAATGGCATTGTGAAGACATTGGGTGTCCTTGGTCCGGTGATTATCCTGCTTATCATATTTGTTTCTCTCTATTCTGCGATAACCGGATGGGATAATCTGAGTGCAGGAATTGTTGCTGTAGATACACATAAGTATGCAATCACTCAAGTAGGCGACGGCAATCCTTTTGCTTCTGGTGCAAGTTATGGCGGTTTCGTGATCCTTTGGTTCGCAGCTTTTTTGGGAGGAATCGGAGCAAAACATGATAAAAAGGAGGTAAATGCTGGTATGATACTTTCAGCCTTCGCAATTTTTGCTGTGGCTGCAGTATGTTGTCTTGCTTTGATAGCCAATATCGATATGACCTGGAATGCTGGTGTTCCTGCTATTACATTGGCAAGCAGCATCCATCCATGGTTGGCAGAAGCTTTTGCTGTAATCATTTTTATCGGTATTTATACTTCAGCCTGTCCATTGCTTTGGACTGGCATACGCAAATTGTCTAACGAAGGAACTGGCAAGTATAAGTGGCTTACAATTGTAGGTGGCGTATTAGGTTGTGTTATTGCTTGTTATGTGCCTTATCGTCCTTTGCTGAATGTGATATATGGATTGAACGGTTACCTGGGATTTATCCTTGTGGCGTTCATGATTGTAAATGATGTGAGAGTTTGGAAAGCAAGCAAATTAAACTAAATATGAAAAAGATATTGATTACCGGTGCCAATAGTTATGTTGGAACCAGTGTTGAGAAATGGTTGTTAAAGACTCCTGAAGAGTTTGAAGTTGATACTGTTAGTACTATGAATGAGGCTTGGAAAAAAGCAGACTTCACAAAGTATGACGCAGTGTTTCATGTGGCAGGTATAGCTCATGTGGATCCGAAGCCAGAGATGGCACCCCTTTATTATAAGGTGAACCGGGATTTGACTATTGAGATTGCAAAGTGGGCTAAGGCGGCTGGGGTGAAGCAGTTTGTATTTATGAGTAGTGAGATTGTGTATCATGTGAGCAGATCACTAAAGCCGCACATAATGACATTAGATACAAATCCAAATCCAAATGACTTCTATGGCGATTCTAAACTTCAGGCAGAGAATGGCTTGAACGAGTTGGCGTGTGATACTTTCAAAGTGGCAAACCTTCGTCCACCTATGATTTATGGTCCTAAATGTAAAGGTAACTTTTTGCGCCTTGGGTGGCTCGCAACGAAGACGCCAGTATTCCCAAATTGGCATAACAAGCGCAGTATGCTTTATGTGTATAATCTTGCTGAATTTGTGAAGCAGGTAATCGTTCGCGAACTTTCTGGTACTTTTTATCCTCAGAATCGTGAGTTTTCTGACACTGTTGAGATAGTAAGGTATTTTGCAAAAAAATACAATCATAAGATTTGGATTAGCAAATTGTTTAATCCCGCCGTATTGATCGGCTCTTGGTTTTTACCTCAGGTCCCTAAGATGTTTGCAGATTCTTATTACGAACCAAGCATGACTAAATACGATTTTGAATATCAGGTTTTTAGTCTTGAAGAATCGATGAAGGACTTGGAGATAACAGAAGCTAATAGAAGAATGAAATGATATTTGTTTATTCATTTAATCAAATAATATAAATGAATCAAAAGCGAATTTTAGTTGTAACTCAATACATATACCCGGAAAATTTCAAAAGCAATGAACTTGTATTTGAAATGTCTAAGCGCGGTTATCACGTGGATGTCTTGACTGGCATTCCTAACTATCCAGAGGGTGTATATTTTGATGGATATGGATTGTTCAAAAAACGAATAGAAAAGAAGGCAGGGGTTAACTTTTATCGTTGTTGGCAATCTCCTCGTGGTAGAAATGCTTCCGGGATAGGACTTAGCTTAAATTATATCACATTTGTAATTTCTGCTACTTTTTGGGTGTTCTTTTATTTTTTATGGAAAAAGAAATACGATGCCATTATTGTTCATGAGCCATCGCCCATTACGCAGTTGATACCTGCTTGCTTTCTAGGAATTATGAGAAAAACACCTGTGTATTCATGGATAATGGATATATGGCCAGATGCCATTAGAGGTAGTGTAAGTTCAAGCTTGTATAAATTAGTGTCGCCAATTCTAACATCTGTGACAGAATGGACTTATAGGCATTCGGATAAGATACTGATCACCTCAAAAGGTTTTGAAAAACTTATTTGCCGCAATTCGGATTATCACGACAAAATTGTCTATTATCCCAACTGGAGCGTTGATATGTCTATTGGAGCAGACGAATATAAAATACCTGAGTTGCCAAATGGGTTTAGAATTATTCTTGCGGGTAATTTGGGCGAAGCACAAGATCTTGATCATATTGGTGAGGCGATGAAATTGGTGCATGATTGTAAGGACGTCAAATGGATTTTTGTGGGTGATGGAAGTCGTAAGAAATGGCTTGATAGTTTTATTGAAGATAATCATTTGGAGGATACGGCTATTACGCTAGGAAGGTTCCCTGGCAAGGCCATGCCTGCATTTTTTAAACAAGCAGACGCTCTGCTCGTATCTCTTCGAGGCGGTTTTATTGATCTTGATATGACTGTTCCTGCGCGTGTTCAATCATATATGTCTGCTGGCCGTCCTATTCTAGCAATGATAGGTAAAGGAACGGTAGACCTCATAAATGAAGGAGATTGTGGTTATGCTGTGGGGCCAAGTGATTCCAAAGCACTTGCAGATGTTATTAGAAACAAAATATTAACTGATCGAGATGCTTTTGAAAAGAAAGGGGTTAACGCTCGTAAAATGTATGAACAACAATTTACTTTAGAAAAGTGTATAAGTCATCTTGAAGATATTATTGCAAATGGATGAAATTGTTATTTGAATTGTTAAAGATCTCTGTTGGCTTGTGTAAAAGGTTATCACAAATTCCGACAGTAAAGGATTGGCAAGAGGCTTTTTCTTTCGCCAGTATGCATACTCTTTTGGGAGTCTGCTTTTATAGTATACAGAAGTTGCCAAAAGAACAAATTGTTTCTTTGCCCCTGCCATTGAAAATGCAGTGGTTGGCAACAGTTGCAAAAATCCAAAGGCAAAATGAGTTAATAAATCACAGGTGTGTAGAACTTCAGCATACACTTTCTGTTTCTGGTTTCAGAACGTATATTATGAAGGGGCAGGGAAATGCAGCCTTGTACTATAGTGACTTATGCTATTTAAGGCAATGCGGAGATATTGATATATACTTGGAGGGTGGATATGATAAAGTGATGGAGTATGTTAATACCACCTTTCCAACCAGAGAAGTGAATGAATTGGAGATACATTATCATTGCTTTAATGATGTTGACGTAGAAATCCATTATAAGCCCTTTATACTTGATGGACCCAAGGATAAAATATTGCAGAGATATTTTAAAGAGTGTGCTGAAGCAAATTTTGCAAATAGAATTACCATTCCAAGAATTAATGAACAAATAATAGTCCCTGTTACGGAGTTTAATATTGTGCATCAATTGGTACATATTCTTCATCATTTGTTTTATGAGGGAATAGGTCTAAGGCAATTGATGGATTATTATTTTGTCCTAAATGATGCGTATATACGTAAAACAAACGTTGCGAAAGTGAAGTCTGTTATCTCTTCATTAGGCTTAGACAGGTTTGCTTCGGCTTTAATGTGGGTCCTCAGTGAAGCGTTTGGGCTTAACAAAGAATGGATGATATGGGCTCCGAATGATAAGGATGGGAGGTTTCTCTTACAAGAGATTATGCAATCTGGTAATTTCGGACGTTTGGATGAAAGGCAAAAAGACATACATCAAAATAAATGGAAATCTTTTTGGCTGATTCAGGGTAAAGCCTTCCGTTTCTGGCGTTTTGACCATTGTGCATGGTTTTGGATCCCTATATGCAGAATAAAAGAATTCGTGTGGAGAAAATGTCACGGTTATAAATAAAAGAAAAGAATGAAATATTTATTAGTAGTAGCCCACCCGGACGATGAGACTTTGGGTGCTGGTGCATCGATGTGGAAGTGGTCTCGTAATGGTGATGTTGTGGATGTGTGTATTATGTGTACGGAGGCGAAGGCTCGTGCTTTCCGTCCTTCGGATGAGGAACTTGGAGATGATACTAATGAGTCGAATAAGTTCCTTGGTGTCAATAGGATATACGAGGGGACCTTTCCTAACATTGAAATGAACACTGTTCCTCATTTGAAGTTGGTGCAGTTCATTGAGTCTGCGATTCGGGAGAGTGAGCCGGATGTGGTGATCACGCATCATCCGGCGGATACGAACAATGATCATTTGCAGACTTCGATGGCTTGCCAGGAGGCGGTCAGGCTGTTTCAGCGTCGTCCGGAGGTGAAGCGTGTGAGGGAGTTCTGGTATATGGAGGTGCCGTCGTGTACGGAATGGAAGATAAACAGCGCGATGGTGTCGTTCAATCCGAATTGTTATGTGGAGGTCGGCCAGGATGGTGTGGATGCTAAGGTGAAGGCGCTTTCGATGTACAGGGGCGTGATGAGGCCTTATCCGCATCCGAGGTCGGCGGAGTTTATCGAGGGCCTTGCGGCGTATCGTGGCGGACAGTGGGGCTTGATGTATGCTGAGGCTTTTGAGGTGGTGGTTAGGGAGTATTAGTGGGGAGTGAGCCGCTCTTCTAAATATTGCGAAGAATGTCAGATAAAAATATTGATAATTTGTTTTTCGAATTGATCCAAGTATCTCTTGGTTTACGTTTAAGTTTGTCTGCAACTCCGTCTACTCAAGATTGGCAGGCTCTCTATAGAATGTCCCATAAGCAAGCGATTCTTGGTGTTTGTTTCAATGGAGTTCATATAATCTGTACAAATCATCCGGAGCAGGCAAGCGGCTTGCCGTTAGACCTGCATATGCGTTGGATAGGGAGTGCAGCAGAAATCCAGAAACAAAATGAGCTTATGAATCATAGGTGTGTGGACCTTTGTGAAAGACTTCAGGATGATGGATTATCCTGTTGTGTTCTAAAAGGACAAGGCATCTCAGTTCTATATGGACATACTTTAGCAAATTTGAGACAATGTGGAGATATCGATGTATGGGTTAAGGATGCTGATATTCAAATGTTGTCCGATTATATGAGATCCCAAGGTGTTGATTACAATGCAACTATTGCACATGTAGAAGGTGATCTGATGAAAGATGTCTCTGTTGAACTTCATGCCACACCGGCATACTTCAAGAACTTTAGATACAATAAACGTTTACAGAGTTGGTGTAGCTCGTATGATTGGAGCTGTTGTAAGAGCATAAATGGTTTTTCGGTTCCCTCTGACAGTTTTAACTTGGTATTCCTACTTGTACACCTGTATCACCATTTCTTGTATGAAGGTGTAGGGTTTAGACAGTTGATGGATTATTACCAATTCTTAATGTCGATGGATTCAACTAATAGACAGGCTTTATATAAAGAGGCCACAATTTCTTTACAGTCATTTGGAATGTGGCGTTTCACCCAAGGCGTAATGTATCTGATGAAGGTCGTCTTTTGTATGAGGTCAGAGTTCTTGATATGTGAACCTGATGCAAAAACAGGACAACTGTTGTTGACGGATATGTTGGAGAGTGGTAATATGGGGAAGTACCATTCGAACAAGAGACATAATCGAAGCAATCGTCTGATTTGGCATTGGACAAATTTTAAAAGAAATCTTGGATTTGTCTCGATTGCTCCAGCTGAAATTTTAGCCGCGCCATTTTGGAGTCTGTGGCATTGGTGCTGGAGGAAGCAGAAAATTTAAGGGAGACTATTCTTTATTCTTGTAGGACAATTATTTATGAACGAGATTCTTCCGCATAAGACAATATTTCCATGTAGATGGATGAGCTTTTGTCAAAAGTATGACTTGACTGCGACTCGATCGGGTGGGCGATTCATGAAGAAGTATTATCATCTGCACGAGGAATACCTTGCGTCGTTAAAGAAGTAGGTTCCTTTTGGAGGGACGGGGCATGGTGGCATTGACATTGACTTCTGTATGGCCTTGGGTTGATTTGTTGTGACAGGGATTTGGGATAAAATCGAGACACGTGCTTTATCGGAGGCTTACTGTTTTGTGAACAATCAGATATTATTTCAATACGAGAAGTATTGTTAGTAATGCTATCCAGACTTGTATCAAGTTTGTACCAAGTCGATAATTTGGCAGCACATTCTGATAATCAACATGTTACAGAAACGCTCAACACGTTTAAATCCAATTTGGGTGTCGTTTGTACCAAGTCTTTAGAAGCATTGCGCGACATTCAGATGCTTGATGTCGTTGCGAAAGCAATAAGAGTTATGAATAATGAAACCTCATTGACGTCTCTAATGGACTTAGGGGATTATGATGAAAATTGACAATAAGTTCATCTCAAAGTTGCTCTCCGAGGCTACGGAAAATCCACGGCTTCGTCAGAACTATGACCTGCGCACGTCATCCGACGACAACAGCCAGCGTATGCTCAATGCTCTTCTTCCCGGCACTGCGGTTCCTATCCATCGGCATCCGCACAGCACCGAGAATGTATTGTTGCTTCATGGAAAATTGGTCGAGGTCCTTTACGAGGAAGAGCGACCTGGAGATGGCATTGAATCTGGAGATGGCATTGAACAGAAGCCGGACAAGGCAATTGGGCGTCGTCTCCATGAAACGGCACGCATTGTCCTGGACCCGTCCTCCGGCAGTTACGGCTGCGTCGTTCCAACCGGCACCTGGCACACGGTCGAAGTCCTGGAGCCGTCCGTCATCTATGAAGCCAAGGACGGAAAGTACGGCGAAGACGGGAGCGAGGCTGTGTGAGTTTGGACGCGGTGATTGTTCCTGCATATACTTATACTGCGTCGGCATCTGTCGTCGCTCATGTCGGTGCTACCATTATCCTGGTGGATTCTCAGAAGGACAATGTCGAGATGGATTACGATAAACTGGCTGATGCTATCACGGAACGCACCAAATGCTGCACTCGTAAAAGTAGACACGGAGGGGTAGAAAAAGATTGAATGAGTTATCTTTGTAGTTGAGTTCAGGTCGTTGGGCCTGGAGGGAGGGGCGG
>QWCB01003955.1_pt1 | contig 11667 bp, 13 predicted proteins | sample 1972511 | NCBI WGS metagenome assembly QWCB01 (sample SAMN09866719, study PRJNA288562) | Human gut metagenome isolate term5_stool, whole genome shotgun sequencing... | isolation source: gut | host: Homo sapiens | place: USA: California
GCGGGCGCAGTGCTCTGCATGGTGATCGCAGGGGCTTCGTCGTCGTTGATTGCAACATTGCTCGGTAAATTGACCGATCTGGGGTTTTATCAGCAAGCAGCTTGGGTTGTATTGGCTGCGCCAATTGGTCTCATTTTGGTTGCGATCTGCCACGGTGGGAGTATGTTCTTGAGTAACTTCCTTTTAGGAAAGGTGAGTCAGAACATCCTCTACACATTGCGCAAGCAGATGTTTAATAACGTTCTTCACTGGCCGGCGGCGACCTATGCCCACAACGCTAGTGCCATGATTGCTTCTAAGTTTGTACTGGAAGCTAATGTGGCACTATCGAGCGCTACGAAATCCTGTATCACCCTTGTGCGCGATACTTGCCAAGTTATTGCGCTAGTGGGCATTCTTGTGTGGCACAACTGGCAGTTGGCGATTGTGAGCCTCGTCATGACTCCTCTCATTTGGTTGCTTTTGCGTGGTATTTCGACTCGAATGAAAAAAGTGATGGCTTCTTGTCAAGAGTCGATCGCCTCATTGCTTGTTCATGTCAACGTTGTGTATCAAGGTCATCGTGTTGTCAAGCTTTCCAATACGTACGAACAAGAAACGGCAACCTATCAGAACATCAATGATGACGTTGAACGGGTTATGGTTAGTATGTCCAAAGTGACAGCGGCTTCAGTACCTTTAGCCCAGCTCGTTTGCATGATTGCAGTAGCGGGCGTACTGGCATTTGCTATGTATCAGACGCACATGGGTCTGTTGACGCTTGGTGAGTTTGTTACTTTTTTGGCTGCTTTGCTTCTTTTGATGCCTCCTCTACGTAACCTCTCTGAGGTGAATGCGGGTTTTGTGATGGTTGGCATTGCTTGCGAAAGTTTGTTCTCCACGCTCGATGAAACGCTTGAGGAAGATAATGGCGTAGAAGAATTAGAGACTTGCCATGGAGCAATCCGATTTGAGCAGGTTTCTTTACGTTATCCAAGCAAAGATATTGATGCTGTCCAAGACTTTAATCTCACCATTAATCCTGGCGACTGCGTAGCTGTTGTTGGATTGTCTGGCGCAGGGAAAACCTCGCTTATTAATCTATTACCTCGCTTCTGGAATCCCTCTGCTGGCCGTATCGAAATCGATGGCAAGGATATTCAAAACGTGAAGTTGGAATCGCTCCGCAAGGCGATTGCCATCGTCTCTCAAGATGTGCGTTTGTTTGACGATACCATCCGCAATAACTTGACTTACGGAGTGGAAAACGCTACCGATGAAGATATCCAAAAGGCGGTCAAAGCTGCTTCTATTGAAGACTTTATTTCTTCGCTTCCAGAAGGATTGGAAACGCAAGTCGGTGAAGCGGGCTCTCGCTTGTCTGGTGGTCAGAAGCAGCGTCTCTCAATTGCTCGCGCGTTTTTGAAGAATTCGCCCATCCTCATCTTGGATGAACCAACCAGCGCGCTCGACCGAGGAAATGAAGAAAATATCAAAGAAGCGCTAAAAGAGCTGATGAAAGGGCGCACCACGATCATCGTGGCCCACCGCTTCAGCACGATTGAGCACGCTAATCTCATTGTAGCTATGGAGAATGGACGTATTAAAGAAATGGGATCTCGTCAGGCTCTTCTCGAAGCTAACGGTCTCTTTGCGCATCTCTACCGCCTGCAACAACCTCTATTGACAGGTGAAGAAGGGGGTGCGGCATGAGAAAGTTATTAAACCGCATCGACCCGAGCTTGCGACGTCTCTATGCGTATTTCTTGAATTACAAGGTAACTTTGACAGTGGCTATGGTGTTCATGGTCATGTCAGCGAGCACATCCTCCTTGACGGCGACTTTACTTGGTCAGTTGACGGACATTGGCTTTTATGAAAAGGAAGCTTGGGTGGTTTATGGAGCTCCTCTTGCTTTGATTGGCGTGACGTTGCTCTATGCTATTTCCTCGGTGTTGAGTTCTTACCTGATGACGCGCATCAGTCAGCGTGTGCTCAAAGGCATCCGTATGGAGATGTTTGACTCCATGCTTCACTGGCCCGAAAGTGAGTACTTAAAGCATCCCACAGGGACCATTTCCGCGAAGTTTGTAAGCGAGGCGTCTCTGGCATTGGGTGGCGCCGCGCAGTCTGTGATTGTGTTGGTGCGAGATGTGGTGCAAGTGATTGCCCTGATGGGAGTGCTCTTTTGGTACAACTGGCAGCTGACTCTTGTCACTTGTTTAGTTGCTCCAGTTCTTGCTTATGTCATGCGCCTTGTTTCCAAGCGCGTACGTCGTATCACTAGTGAGAGCCAGGAGCAGGTGGGCCGAATGGTTTCCAAGGTACAAGAAGCCTATGAAGCTGAGCGCGTAGTCAAGATTAGCCAAGCCTATGAGACTGAAAACGCTCATTTCGACAAGATTAACCATCGAATTCGCCGTCTGAGTTTGAAAACGATTCAGATGCAAAGCATTGGGACACCCACTTCACAATTATTAGTGATGGTAGCTATTGCTTTCGTGGTGGCTGTTGCGCTCTTAGAGGCTCAGCAAGGGCGTTTGTCATTCGGGGACTTTATCACGTTCCTTTCCGCAATGCTGTTGATTAAAGCACCAATTCAGCATTTAGCAGGACTCAATGCTACTTTTGCGATGGTCGAGGCAGCTACTAAGAGTATTTTTACGTTGATTGATACTGAACGTGAAAAAGACGAAGGCATGATTGAATTGAATGAAGTGAAGGGTGATATTGTTTTCGAGAACGTCACCTTCCAGTATCCTGGTACTGATAAACCTGTGATAAAGAACTTTAATTTGCATATCGCTCCGGGTGAAAAATACACGTTGCGAGGAGAGTCTGGAGCAGGGAAAACCACTCTCGTGAACTTGATTCCTCGGTTCTGGGAAGTGACAGAAGGTCGAATTTTGATTGATAGTGTTGATATTCGAGATATCAAGCTTTCTAGCCTAAGAAGCCAAATTGCTATGGTTTCTCAAGATGTCTTTTTGTTTAACAGAGGCCTATCGGATAATTTGGTTTATGGTCTAACTGCGTCTAAAGAAGATGTTGAAGAAGTATTAAAACTGACTCACTTGGATGAGTTGGTGGCAAACCTTCCCAATGGGTTAGATCAGACTGTAGGAGAAGGTGGGCGGTCTCTTTCTGGTGGTCAAAAACAAAGAATAGGTATCGCGCAGGCACTGCTGAAAAAGGTCAACATTGTTATTTTTGATGAGGCAACCAGCGCGTTAGATGCAGAAAATAACAAAGATATTAATGAAGCAATAGAAACTCTACTGAAAAATAAAACATTACTTTATATCTCTCACAAGATTCAGAGTAATGAAAATATTAATGCAAAAGAGATATTTATAAAATAGATTGAAAGAATATTTGTGTGAAATTAGCCTCTTAGCTGGAAAATATTTCATGGCTGTTTTTCTCTGTGAAGAGCGAAAAATGGCAGGGAAGGAATCCTCGAAAAGAAAACTAATTTCAAACAAAATGAAGTACTCACGGAGCATGGACTTTGGCTCTATTTTCACAGAGAAAGTATTAGAGCGTTTGGCTGAAGAGCTTAGCTAATATTTTTGAGGAGAGAGTAGGGACAAACCCGAAGAACTGTGTAATAGTGCGGCAAGCGCTGTACGTCCCAAACCGTTCCGCGCTTATTTTTCTAGATTCTAGGGTCATAAGGATTGACAGTATGAAAATAATTGTGCAGGCAGGTGGCTTGGGTACGCGTATGCGTGCTTTGACAACAAACAAGCCTAAGGCACTAATCCCAGTAAAAAATAGCCCGATTCTCTTCCATCTGCTTGGAGAGTTTAACCGCCCAGAGGATGAGTTCATCATCATCGGTGATTACAAGTATGACGTGTTAGACCGTTATCTTTCGACGTTTGCTAAAAAACAGCGCTACATCTTGATTAAATCCTCAGTGAAAGGCAATGCCAGCGGGATTCGAGAAGCACTGAGCTACGTTCCTGACAATGAACCTGTCCTTCTTGTTTGGTCCGACCTGATTTTGCCAGAAGGCTTCAAGAACGTGATTGATGCTTGTGATTTGAAAGGTGGCTGTGCTATTGGTACCGTCGATTTCCCGTGCTCTTGGCGAGTTGAAAACAATCAGTTTGTCCACGAAAAGGGAGATAAGAACGGTGTAGCTGGGCTTTACGTTTTCGCGAATAAGTCCTTGTTAGATACTGTCCCTGTAGAAGGGTCCTTTACGACTTGGCTCTCAGAGCAGAAATTTCCGATGCAGGCACTGCGCATGGATGGCTGTATTGATATTGGTACGATTGAAGCCTACCAGAATGTGGAAACATCTCAATTCCGTTGCCGCCCATATAACCACATCGAAGTAAAAGAACACGAAGTTATTAAGACGGGTTTGACGGACGAGGCTAAGACTTTTGTTCTTCGTGAAATTTCTTGGTATGAAAAGGCTCAAGAGTACGGTTTCAAGCATGTTCCGAAGTTAATCTCGAAGTCTCCTTTAACACTGAGCCGTGTGCACGGGGATAATATTTTCTTGGCAGGTCTTGATGAAGAAGGGCGCGCGAAAGCCCTTGATAAGATGTGCAAGGCCTTGGCAGCTTTGCATCAGTGTGGTAAGGCCTCTGCGGACGCATGGGACTTGTACCAAGAATACTTTACGAAGACGATCGACCGTTTGCGCTCCATTGCAACCGCTCTACCTTTTGCTGAGCGCTCCACTATCCGAATCAATGGCAAAGATTGTCCTAACGTCCTCCGCAATTTGGAATTGTTCCGTCGTTGCGTACTTGAAACGTTGATGGATACGCATTATGCCCTCTATCACGGTGACTGCCAGCTCACGAACACGCTGATTGATAAGTCTGGAGACATTTTCTTTATCGATCCTCGCGGATACTTCGGAAAAACAAAGAATATCGGCGATATCCGTTATGATTGGGTGAAGGTCTACTACGCGATTGTTGGTAACTTTGATCAATTCAATGTAAAGAATTTTGAGTTGAAGTTGGATGAAGATGAAGTGACTTTCTCGATTGGCTCGAGTGGTTGGGAATCGTTGGTTAAACAGTTCTTTGACCAAATTCCTGCCGACGAAGGTACTGAAAAAGAAATTAAATTAATCCACGCCATTGTCTGGCTTTCCTTAGCCTCTCATGCTTGGGAAGATTTCGACTCTATGTGTGTGGCTTTCTACAACGGCACAGCCCTCTTTGCAGAATGGATGGAGAACTACCGTGGCTAAAACAACTTTGCAATTGTCGCCTCTTGCCCATACTTGGGTGTTAGATTTTGACGGCACGCTTGTTGAACACAATGGATATAAAACGGGTAAAGATCGCTTTTTACCTGGGGCTTTGGAATTTCTTCACGGCATTCCGAAAGATGATGTTGTGATTATTTTGACGGCTCGTGAACCAGAAGCTCGTGGCGTAACAGAAGCCTTCTTAGCTGAAAATAATGTTCGCTATACGCATATTCATTTCGGTATTCCGATGGGTGAGCGTATTTTGATGAATGACACCAAGCCGTCTGGTCTTGTTTGCGCTTATGCAGTAACTCCTGAACGCAACGCAGGTCCCGTCGACTTTTCTTATGAAATTAATCCTGAACTTTGAGGATAAAAACAATGCAAATTATCAAACCTATTGTTCATGAAACTGTTTGGGGTGGTGAAAAATTAACCCCCGTTTCTGGCAGTGACTGCAAGAAAATTGGCCATCTTTATAGCTGCATTGACACAAAGAAAATGTGTAGTGAAATCAGCTGGGGTACCTATGCTGGCAAAACCATTCATGATTGGTTCATTGACAATCGTGATAAGTATGGTTGGTCGAAGTATGAAGAATTGCCTGTTTTGATGGCTCTCGTTGAAGCGGCTGACAATCTGTCTATCCAAGTTCATCCTGATGATGAAATGGCAGCCAAGCTTGAAAATAAGCCTTTCGGTAAGAACGAATCTTTCTTCATCATCGAACCGCCGACGGCTGGTCGTATGTATAACGGTTGCAAAGTGAGCACGGAAGAGTTGGCCGCTTTGATTGCTGCTGGCAAGTGCCTTGATGGGGTAGATACCGTTGAAGTGAAAGCTGGTGACTATGTCTATGTGACTGGTGGTACCCTTCACGCTGCCGCACGCGGTTCCTTGAGCTTTGAAATTGAAGAAAACTGCGATGCTACGTTCCGCTTCTACGACTTTGATCGTCTTGACAAAAATGGTCAGAAGCGTCCTCTTCAGGTGGAAAACGCTCTGGCTTGCTTGCGCCCAGAAAAGCGCTCCAAGATCAGTCGCTATGAAGAAGGTAAGGCCATCGTTGAACGTATGTATTCGACGGAATTGATCACCAAGCGTGCAGAATATGTCAATGATGACACCACGATTGCCATTGCTGTTTTGCTCAAGGGCGAAAAGGTTGTAGAAGGCCAAAAATTGTTGGCTGGTGCTGCTGTGTTGCTGGAACTGGGTGACAAGTTGGATATGACCGATTGCCAATGGATGTTAATCAAAATTTTAGCTAAATAAGAAAAGGAAGACCGATGCTAAATCTCTCACCGTCGCTAATGTGCGCAGATCAAGGTTATTTTGCTGAAGAAGTCAAGCAACTAGAAGCTGCTGGGGCCACTACTTTCCACATGGACATTATGGACGGTGAATTTGCCCCCAACTTCGCGCTCTCTTGGGCGCAAGTTGGGTATTGCCGCAAGATATCAAAATTAAATTTAGAAGCCCATTTGATGGTAAAAAACATCAAGGCTCATCTTCCATTTGTTTATTCTTGCGGAATTAGCAAGGTATTTCTCCATTTCGGACATCCTCAGCTCGAAGAGGCTTTGGTCGATGCAAGCTCTCATGGTGTAGAGGTGGGTTTGGTGGTCAACCCTGATCAAAGCTTAGACGAGTTTGAACACTGGTTTGATCGCATTAAGCACGTCCTTGTGATGCGTGTGAACCCTGGTTTTGCTGGTCAGGCAGGCATTGATACGGTGGATGAAAAAATCGCTCAAATTCGAGTCAAATATCCTGATGTCAACATCACTGCTGATGGGGCAATTTCAGCTGAAGTGCTAAGTCGATTGGCAGACATCGGCGTACAAGGTTTTGTACTGGGAACTTCTGCGCTTTTTAGAAAGCCAGACTCGTATGAGACCATCCTTAAATCACTCGCAGCAGGTAAATAGTATGGGGACAGTATCAGGGTTATTCTTTTGCCGAGAGGGCGAGGAAACGGATAAGAAACTTCTAGGGGGTCTAGTTCGTTTTAGACGCACTCCGGTGCTGTGGCGCTTGTATTTGCTAGGAATACCCTTGATATCCCTAAAATCGCGTCGTAAGACAGTCGCTCGCATCCTTGGGATTCCTCTTTGGTTTCATGATCGTACCCAGTCATTTTTCAATTATTTAGGAGAAATGGTTGAACCTGGTCATGACCATATTTATATCATTCGACACAATATAGGAGAGACTTTTGTGTATCTCTCCTATATTAAACAGTGGATCGAGGTCAATAAATCTCAAAAACCTTTGGTAATTGCTTGGCGGAAAAAAGATATTAGTTTTTATAAAATGTTCTTGGGTGAAGATATTCCAGTTCAATATCTTTCCATTCCTCAAAGTGACATCAACTCTTTTTTGAGAGAAGAGGTAAAGGACTGGAACGGAAAAAAATCTTTTGCCCGACATTTCGAATTGCCGAAGCGATGAAGGCAGAATTATTGGCTGGTCAAGAAGTTGACTTCAATAAATTTATTCTGCGTAGCATGAATCTTCCCGAAGATTCGTTGCCTTTGAATACGCCAGTCGTCTCTGAAAAAAAACGCAACTGACTATTTCTCAAATGCTTGCTGAGCAGAATACGCAGAATAAGCCAGTAGCTTTTTTGTTGCCTGAGGCCACAAGTCTACGCCAACTCCCCATGTCATTTTGGGCTGAGCTATGTGAAGCACTTCACAATGAAGGCTTCTTCGTGGTCGTAAATGCGAAACATGAAATTTCTGAAATTATGGCTGATAGTTTTTATTTTGGTCAGATTGATGAAGTTTATGAACTCGCTAAACAATCACGGGTTATCTTTACTTTGGCAAGTGGAATGGGAGTGTTTTTAAGTTCTATTGGCACTCCGATCAATCTCTTTTATGCAGCTTTTAAAAGTAAAAGTATTGGGTACTCTGCAGATATAGCTTTGAAGATTTATTCTGTGAAGAGTATTTATTATAAAAATTATTCTCATATTAGTGAAATTAATATCGAAGAAGAAAATTCGTTATCAAATTTAACTAAAATATTAGCTACGTCTATCAAATAATAAAACAAATTATAGGACGATTTATATATGAATCTGCTCTCATTGTTCTTTTACTCGAAAGAACTAACTTATGTTCGACGTACGAGACTTTTAGGAATCACGGTTGAAACAAATCGCGTCTTTGGCTACGTAACCTTAATCCGCTTTTTTGGAATTCCAATTTTTAGGGCGAAGCTTGTTTCCTACGAAAAGAAATTTTATCTTTTTGGAATAAAATTTTGGTCGACCTCTTGCTCGCGAGACGAGATGGATAAACATAATTTATTGTTGCAGATTTATCTAATTAAGAAAGCTCTCAATAATAAACTGACTTCTAAGTATATCGTCTCATTGTGTGGAGCTCCCTCGGGGGAGATGTTGCCCTTCTGGAACAGTTCCAAAAAGTACAGTGCAATGGCGAGAAACCTATCTTATTAGTTGATAAAGCATGGAAGCGTAATATTTGCCACATGTTTGCCCCTGGCTATACCTGTGTCAATATCGATATTCCAATCTACACCTATGACGCTTTAAAGCTGACCGATGGGGATGGGATTACTATTTTCTCACTCTTCCCAACGACTCATTACCTCAGACAAGATGATTTGATTCGAGAAGGTAAGGCGCATTATTTTGAGTGTATTGCCAAAGATCTTGGCGTAAAAGTAGCTCCGGTCTATTTGCCGAGTAAATGGAAAGGAGCGGCTCTTAACGCAACGAGAAAATATAAGTTAAATCTGACCAAGTTCGTTATTGTTTGCCCAGAGGCTTCAACGGCTAGTGCGATTCCGAATTCTGAATGGGTCAAAGTCATTGACGTGATTAAGTCTCTTGGTTACGACGTCTATTTGAATGTGACGAAACAACACAAAGAATTCAAGAACGAGAAGCAATTTTTCTTGAAGCATTATGAACTTATGGAACTGGCGAAATGTGCCCAATTAATCGTAGGTATCCGTAGTGGATTGATGGAGATTTTGGCGGTCACACAAGTCCCTATGATCGCTGTATATCCAGAAATTCCGGACAGAATTGAACTCAAAGGGGTTAAGGCCCTACTTAATGGGTTTACGATGAAGAAGATACCTGGATTGAATCTCAAAAATAATGTTTTTGAGTATGTCGATACTACTCCAGTAGAGACGATTATTCAGAATGTTCGAGAGGTCCTAAACAGCGAAGTTAACGGTTAAAAAGTTTTAAGTAACTGGATAAAAAAATGGTGCGATTGCTTTCAAAAACAATCGCACCATTTTTATTAGGCTCCGATGATATTCCTACTGAATTTACCGGTAAGCTTCTTGAGTAGCATAGCTATTACCATAGAAACTAAACAAAGTAACACAGCAATTATAAATGCCACTAATTCAAAACCAGAAAAAGATAATTTACTAAGCTACGCGTACTCAGCAGCGTGACGCTCTAAATGCAGAAGAAAATAATTATGAAAAAATATATTGAAAATTAATATATGGCTAAGTTGTTCAAAGATAAATATAATGAGATTCTCCATTTTTCAGATGCTTTTATTAAACTATTAAATAATACAAAAAAGCTTAAGATAACAAAGAACTTCGTCAGAGTAACAAAATCAAAAATTTCATAAAAATGGATCCCCTCATCATGGTGAACCATTTCATACTGTGGAATTTTGGCGCAGATACTTGCCAAAATGAAAGTGATAAGGATAAGTGAGAATCGCCATTCATTATTTAATGAGTCTATTCTTTCGTAAAATTTATAGGCCAAAATTCCAAGTACATAAAAGCTATTCCAAAAAAATTAAGCTAAGGAAGACATTATGGTCATATCTTCCGAAACCTATGGAAATGAAGGCGGCAACTAAAAAAAATATGAGCTGGTATTTTGTTTGTAATTTTGTGAATAACGAGTAAAAAGGTGAGGCGGCAAAAAGTACCATCACAAAGGGGATGTACCAATATGCCAACCAGGCATAGCCTTTCATGTAGACACTTTCGTAGGAGAAGCCCCAGTTTGATTGCCTAGATACGCTGTACAAAACAAAAGGCGTTGTAACGAGGAGGAAAGGCAACAGTACTGTTTTCGCTTTCTTGATAAAAAAATCAAAATAGTTAATATTCTTTTCGACGTATATTTTTGAGAAAAGAAATCCAGAAATAAAGACAAATAAGGAAGTTCCTCCATCGACAATAATAGCTCTGTAGTGTTCAAAAATAACCCAGGTTTCGTCAAAAGAAACTTTTCCTTGAAGATAAAGAGACGCGCGAAGGTGTCCCCAGACGATGAACAGGATTGCCAAACCTCTGAGGTAATGTATATCAAGATACATTTTTTTATTGCTTTTATTCATAGATATCTCCGAGAGGAATTGTGTAGGAGAAGAGATATGCTTATAGGGGTATAGCATTTTGTAGTTCCAACTCTTAGAGAAGGATAACAAAAAAGTTTGAGCTTAACTATTTTTTTAGAATCTTCTTTGTAAGTCGTCCAGAAGGGAAGACTATGGCGTGAAAGGATAACTTTTCAGGAAGCCAACTCTTTCTGAACGAATCTTTGTATTTTGTACCAACTTGATGATAAAATAGGTCTCCAACCACACATTAAATAATAAAGAATTTAATTTAATTAAAGGTTTTGAAAATAGAGAGAGTTTTAAATACATAGAAAAGCTCAGAGTTTACGTTGAAGAGATAAAACAAATCTCTCCAGCGGATTCGTATACTCTCATTTTGCATAAGCATCTAGGAGACGTCTTTTACACGATTGGAACAAAAGACGAGTTTAGAAGAAAGTTTGGGGAGGATTTGTTCTTCATCGTACGCCCTCAACAAGAGTTCCTAATGAAGCTTTGGGGAGTAACGCGTTACGCGACTTATGACTTGGATTCTATAGTCAAAAATAACAAAGATTTTATCCGCTATTTTTTCGATGGTAGAATCCCTAGTGCCGAAGAAAAAGATTGGTTGATCGATTCAGTCTTTCAAGAGCTATTCCCAGCGGTTCCATTAAAGGGTATGCCTTTCGTCTGCGATAACCGTCTGAATCTTTTCGTCCGATATCCTAAGTATTGGTGCTACCGTTGGGCTGAAAGTCTGACGTTGTCTAGTGACTTCAAGTTTTCTCTGCCCCCCAACAAGCTTCCTCTTTCGAAGGCTGCCTCGACTTTTTGTCAAAAATTTGGAGGAGTAGATCGCATTGTGCTATTTTCCCCAGAGGCGCAAACGGCAGCAGAGTTACCTGTGGAATTTTGGGAAATTATTGCTAAAGAAGTCCGAAAAGCAGGGTATACAGTGGTCGTCAACTCTAAACGTTATCCACTAACTGGAACCGTTAGTCTGTTTGATTACCCCTTAACTCTGGAAGATGTGATCAGCATTGGCCAGAACTGCGCTTATGTATTCAGTTTGAGATCCGGCTTATGCGATGTCTTGGTGGGTAGGGGTAA
>QWCB01004449.1_pt1 | contig 11657 bp, 10 predicted proteins | sample 1972511 | NCBI WGS metagenome assembly QWCB01 (sample SAMN09866719, study PRJNA288562) | Human gut metagenome isolate term5_stool, whole genome shotgun sequencing... | isolation source: gut | host: Homo sapiens | place: USA: California
CTCCATGGAGCGCCACCACGAGGAGGAGCAGCACGACAACGAGCAGAGCCGCTACCTACGTCGCGAGTTCTCCTACAGCAAGTTCGAGCAGACCCTCATCCTGCCAGACAATGTAGACGAGGAGCGCATCCAGGCTCGCATGGCCGACGGCGTCCTCACCCTCTCGATTCCCAAGATCAGCGAAGAGGAGCAGCAGAAGGCTCGTCGCTCTATCACTATCGAGTAGTAGCGCCACACCGCTAGACCAGAGCCTCTCGCTCTAGTCTCACCATAAAAATCTAACACACCTAGTAGCCCCGCTTGGTCTAAGCACCAAGTGGGGCTACTGGCGTTTGAGTCGTCCCGATGCTCCAACCAAACGGCTCACCGCTCACCTCTAGATCCCAAATCCTCGGAAGAATTTCCCCAAAAGCTCCCGAGGAAATCCCAAATTCCTCCGAAGTTTGAAATAAAAGTTCGGAAGAATGAAATGATACTTCGGAAGAATTTTCTCTTTCTTCCGTGGAGAATAAAAAATAGCACCCTAAGAAATCTCGAATTCCTCCCTAGGGATTTTTCGATTCCTCTCTTGGAACCGAAAAGTTCCACCGCTGGAACTAAAGAGTTCCTTCCTTGGAACTTTAAAGTTCCAAATGGGGAACAACTTTTGGAACTCATATCCATCACACAAACAGCTCGATACGTGTAGCCCTTTGTAGGGACGCACGGTCTGTGCGTCCGTTCCCGTTAAAGCCCCGACACTGTAACCCTTGACGCAACGGACGCACAGACCGTGCGTCCCTACAAATCGTTACACGTATCACAGTACTACAACGGACGCCTCCCGCTAGACACTCACCGAGCGCCCCTACAGCGGTTACACGTCCGTGCGTCCTTACATTTCGCGACTCGCTTCGGAACCTCTACAAACCGCTTTGCGTCTTGCTTTGCCAAGATCTTACGGGATTCAAGTTATCAACAGTTAAGCGTCTATGTCCAGATTATTCTGTAGCTTTGACTCGTTATTTATGACTGATATGTATCATGGGTAGAATCATCTCTCTTGCTAATCAGAAGGGTGAGGGGGACTACCACTCGACAAGGTGGTGCGTCCCACGCATGTGGACAATCTCTTCATACTCCCCTCACACATTGATCTGGTCGGGGCGGAGATAGAGATGCTCCAGCTCAAGGATCGAGAGACCGTGATGCGAGAGATGCTCCGCCCTGTCGTGGATCAGTATGACTATATCCTCATCGACTGCTCGCCCTCACTCGGCATTATCACGGTCAATGCTTTGGTTGCTAGTCATTCGGTGATCATTCCGCCGCCTCAACCCAGCGCTAGAGATAGAGGGCTTTCTCCTCACCATGTACGACAGCCGTCTGCGACTGGCTAATCAGGTGTACGATGAGGTCAAGGAGCACTTCGGGCAGCTCGTCTTCGACACGGTCATACAGCGCAATGTCAAGCTGAGCGAGGCGCCTAGCCACGGCTTGCCAGCACTTCTATACGATGCGGACAGCAAGGGTGCGATCAACCACCTCCAGCTGGCCGAGGAGCTGATCCGTCGCACGGCTCAGCGTGCTGCGCTATAACCACACCCTACCCCCTACGATCATCATGACAAATAAGAAGAAAGAGAACAAAGTAATAGGCAGAGGACTAGACGCTCTACTCGGCGATATGAGCAACTCCTCTAGCATTAGCGAGATAGCTATCGACAAGATCGAACCTAATCCAGATCAACCTCGTAGGCACTTCGACCCAGAGAGTCTCGAGGAACTGGCGGCTTCGATACGTGCCCTCGGCATCGTGCAGCCGATCACGGTACGGGAGCTGACCGATGGACGGCATCTCATCATATCGGGTGAGCGTCGCTGGCGGGCCTCTAAGCTAGCCAACCTAACCTCTATCCCAGCATACATCGTCAAGGCAAACGATGAGCAGGTGGTCGAGATGGCGCTGATCGAAAACATACAGCGCGAAGACCTCAACGCTATCGAGATAGCACTCACCTACAAGCGTCTCCTAGAGCACACCACCCTTACAGAGCATCTGAGCGTGCGACAGGTAGAGGCTCTAGCCAATGAGATGCGCGAGCCGAGCGAAGAGACAACAAAAGCGAGTAAGAAGAGACAGACGCTCTCCAAGCTCGCTTCCAATGGCAATGACTACGCTCCTCTAGCTAAGCAGCTGAGTAGCTTCTTCGGTACGAAGGTCTCTCTACGTTGTAAGGAGAGCGGTAAGGGGAGCATCACGATCCCCTTTAGCTCTGAGGAGCAGCTCATAGAGATCTGCTCGATCCTAGAGAGCGGAGCTAACCACTAGTCTACAGCCTAAGAGATGCTCCGCACTGCTCTGACTCGCTCACTACTCATCCTCGTGATGAGCTGCGCTATAGCCTGCTACAGCGGGATGGCTCTCTATGCGAACCCGCTCATAGTGCTACAAGACACGACCGCTCTAGCTCTAGCCGCTGACACGTTGAGAGCGCACTCGTCCGACACTGTCCGTACGGAGACTCCGAGCGAACTGATCTCCGTCCCGACAGCGACCCAGGCGGAGCGTAAAGTTGTGGAAGACTCGACCGCAACAGTCGCGACGGCAAAGGAGCCTGCGGATTCGCCTGAAGTTTTGCAGCGTACCACAGCGGCGAAGGTGAACAAGCGATCGAGCGACATACCTTTTACCCGTAAGGTGGCTAGGTGGTTCACCCGCTACCCCAATTCTGGCGTGGCTCTCATCTGCTCCATCGTGCCTGGTGTCGGTCAGCTTTACAATCAGCGCTACTGGAAGATCCCGATCGTGCTCTCGGCCATGACAGCGGGCGTCTATGCGGTTACTTGGAATCAGCGTCTCTACCACGAGTACCACACCGCCTACGCTGATCTGCTAAGCGAGAATCCACTCGATCACACCTCCTGGCAAGCCTTTGTTCCTGCAGGTGGAGATCCTGCTAAGTATGTCTCTGACGGCAATCTGCGTTCGCGCCTAGAGCGTGGCTCCAAGCAGTACAAGGAGAGTAGAGACCTGAGCATCGTCATCACGGTCGCACTCTATCTCCTCTCAGCGCTAGACGCTTATGTAGATGCGGAGCTATACTACTTTAATGTGTCCCCTCAGCTCACGATCGATATGGGCGAGGGACTAAGTGACAAGCCTTCAGGGCCTCGACCGCAAAGTGTTATGGTCGGCGCCTCGGTTCGCTTTTAAACAAAGACCTCTTTATGAAGATCCATTTCCTAAGACACGCTTGTGTCAAAATCACGACCTATATAATTCTCTGTTGTTGCTTGCCGACACTCCTAGCAGCGGCACCTTGGTATGAAGCCCTAGACAGTGTAGACACGGAGGGTGCCGTCGAGCTGGACGCTATCACGGCTCGCAAAGAGCTCCGGGAGAATCTGCCGAAGAGCTTAGACACTGACCTAGGTCTGCTCATGGAGACCTGGCGCACAGGCTATGCGACGCAGCAACGCTTTGAGGTGCCGTGTGGCTCCTACAAGGCGGAAAACATTCGCTCGCTGAGTGACTCTGTACTAATCTCACGACTGAAGGCTCTACCCACCGTCATACCGATCCCCTACAACGCTATGGTCAAGGAGGGTATAGCAACCTACATCACAGATCGTCCGCGACTGATACGTGTCATCCTCGCGCTTGGAGACTACTACTTCCCCATTATGGAGGAGATCTTCGATCGTCATGGGCTACCGGTCGAGCTGATTTACCTCACGGTCATAGAGTCTGCGCTCAACCCCTTTGCTGTTTCACCTGCTGGCGCCTCTGGACTCTGGCAGCTGATGCTCCCCACAGGACGCAGCTTGGGATTAACAATCAATAGCCTTGTCGACGAGCGCTTTGACGTTTACAAGAGTAGTGAGGCGGCAGCGCTCTATCTCAAGCAGCTCTACGGACTCTTTGACAATTGGCTCCTAGCTATCGCGGCATACAACTGCGGCCCTGGCAATGTCACCAAAGCGATCCGACGCTCTGGGGGTAAGACCACCTTCTGGGGTGTCTATCCTTACCTGCCCCGTGAGACGCGCAACTACATTCCGCTTTTCATCGGAGCCTACTACGCCTGCTACTACCACAACGAGCACAACATCTGTCCACAAGCACAGTCGATGCCTCTTGCGACCGACACGCTAGCCGTACAGATACCGCTCACCTTCGCCCAGATCTCTCAAAGCACTGGCATACCAACACAGCAGATACGTACGCTCAATCCACAATACAAGCGAGGAGTCATCCCCGCTGCTGGATCGATGCCCTACACCATCCGACTACCACTAAAAGGCATCTCACGACTAGACGAGGCGCTCATCACGCTGCGCCGTGATCATAGGGAAGAGCTATCTAGGCAAATAGCCGAAGCGCAAGAAGAGATCAAGCAAGCGCCCGCACCCACACAAAAGAGCAAAGCTACAAAAGCTCGCTACAAGACTTACAAAGTACGACGCGGTGACAGTCTTGCCAAAATTGCCAAGCGACATGGCACCTCAGTCGCTGCCCTCAAGCGTGCTAACGGACTCAAAGGTCGTAATCCTAGACTTCGACCTGGACAACGACTGAAGATCCCCAAATAAATCTAACCTCTAAAGTCTAATCTCTAACTTCTAAAGTCCAGTATGCCCGCCATCCAAGACCTCTACGCTCCCGAGTACAGCCACTGCTGGGGTTGTGGCGCTGCGCACCCTTACGGACTACATCTCAAAAGCTATCTCAGTGACGATCACACCTACTGTTACTGCCACCACACACCCGATGCGGTCTATACAGGCGGAGTGCCAGACAACCTGTACGGAGGCTTCATCGCCATGCTCTTCGATTGCCACGGCACAGCAGCAGCTGCCGCTCTCTACTTAGCAGCTCACGGAGAGGAGCTTACGGCGGACAGTCTCGAGCGCTTTATCACCGCACATCTAGAGGTTGACTACCTCGCACCGACCCCAATGGGCACCGAGCTAGAGATCCGAGCTTATCCCGTCGAGGTGACCGACCGTAAAGTCATCCTATCGCTCGAGCTGCATTGCGGCGAGCGCATCACCGCTCGTGGTAAGATGGTCGCTGTCAAGCATCGTCGTCCCACAGCGGAGTGAGTAAGCCCCAGCGAGCGAAGTCACACAAGCCTGTAGAGTCTGCAAGATTGAGTATCTTTGTGAGCTTGCTTGAGGGTACAGCCTTACCATCGCAGGGCTTCGTGCGCTCTCCTTAGCATTGGATACATTATTCATTAGCACCCCATGTCTACATCTACGTCCGGCTCTACTCTACCTACTTCTATCAATGGAGCAATGCCGCCACACGAGCGACAGACCTTTACCCCGAGACGCTCTCCGCTAGCCCTAGAGATACTCTATCTCGTCATCGGAGCAATATGTCAGGCTGTCGCCTACGCTTGCTTTATCGCTCCCGCCGATATTGTGCCTGGAGGATGCTATGGAATCAGCATCACGATCAACTACCTGACGCAGGGGACCTTTGAGGCGTTTCCCGATGGGCTACCCATTGGTGCTGTGGCACTCTGCTTCAACGTACCCTTCTTCCTCTTAGCGGCACGCTCCCTTGGGTTGCGTAGTGGAGGCAAGACGATCGCCTCCTTCCTACTCATCTCCATCTGTACTGACCTGATTACCTCGATGACACGAGATGTGGTCATCGTGAGCAACGATAAGTTTCTCTCCTCCGTCTATGGCGGTGCTATACTCGGGCTGGGCGTGCTACTCACCTTCAAGGCGGGTAGCACCAGTGCTGGTACCGATGTCATCGCTCGAGTGCTCTCCAAGGGCAACAACATCAAGACCAGTCACATGATCATAGCTGTAGACTCTGCCGTGGTACTCTTCGGACTGGTTGCTTTTGGAGACGTCAGCGTACCGCTCTACTCTTGGATTACCATCTTTGTCTATGGCAAGGTGGTGGACTTCCTACAGCCTGAGAATCCCAACAAAGCGATCTTCATCGTCTCCGAGCATACCGCCGAACTACGCACACTCATCATCGAAGAACTCAATCTGCGGGGTACCTTCCTCCATGGTAGCGGTATCTACGCGGGAGCCGAGCGTGACATTATCTTTATGATTGTGGAGCGCAAGCATGTCAACAAGCTCAAGAAAGCGGTACTCCAGGCTGATCCCAAAGCTTTTATCGCAACGACCAATGCAACCAACGATACAGCTCCTAAGATTATCTAGTCTATGAAACAGTTTGTCTCCCTCTTACTCCTTTGCGTACTTTGCGTCACCTCGCTCACAGCTCAGACAGCAACTGAAGCACTCCCCGCAGGGCGACGGGTCCTTGTGGAGACTTCTCTGGGAGACTTTACGCTCCTACTCTATGACGACACGCCTCTACACCAAGCTGCTTTTCTAGAGCATGTACGTCGGGGAGACTACGAGGGAGTCTTGATGCACCGTGTCATAGCGCAGTTTATGATCCAGGGTGGCAACCTCTCGACCCGTGGAGCGACACGCCAGACGGATGTCTCCATAGATACCCTCTCGACCACCATTCCTGCGGAGATCCTACCCAACCACATCCATAAGCGGGGCGCACTAGCAGCAGCTCGTGTCACTGGCGAGGAGAACCCCGAGATGCGCTCCTCAGGCAGTCAGTTTTACATTGTCACGGGGAGCTACTATACCGACTTTGATCTAGATGATATAGCTGCTCAGCGTGAGTGGAACTACACGCCTGAGCAGCGTCAGACGTACAAGATGCAGGGCGGCGCTCCTTGGTTAGATAGGCAGTACACCGTCTTTGGCGAAGTGATCGATGGCATGCGCACGATCACAAAAATCGAAGACCTTCCGACCGACAGCACGAACCGTCCTAAGCGAGATGTGATCATCAAGCGCATGACGCTCTTGCCCTAACCCCTCCGACACGATGCAGACTCCCGTTCCGTCAGAGCTAAAAGCTAAGCTAGCGCAAGCATACCACGAGCATGCCTCCCGCATTGTCGAGGCGCTAGAGACACCCCCATCAGTCTCCTTGCGGCTTAACCCTGCTCGCACCTGGACGCACCGCCCATATGCAGAGCTTCGAGACGGGGATATACCATGGCTACCGACGGAGCTGGAGGGCTACTGGCTCAGCGAGCGTCCTGTTTTTGCGTTAGATCCTCTGTGGCACGCTGGCGTTTACTATGTGCAGGACGCTAGTGCTATGACGCTTGCCACCATCTGGAATCAGCTCGACTGGCACGCCGCGCCTCGGCTAGCACTAGACCTCTGCGCAGCGCCTGGAGGCAAGAGCACGCTTCTTCGCGACCTGCTCCCCGATACCACACTCCTTGTAAGTAATGAGATCCTACCCAAGCGGTGCAAGATCCTTGTAGAAAATATGGTCAAGTGGTGCGGCTCCGACCAAATGATCATCACGCAAGAGGATCCACAGCGGCTCACGCCCTTGCTACGAGGAGCGTGTGACCTCATATTAGTCGATGCCCCATGCAGTGGCGAGGGACTGATGCGCCGTGACGAAGAGGCTAGGCGTATGTGGTCGCCTCAGCTCGTTGCTGACTGCGTGACCCGTCAGCGGGCGATCCTACAGGAGGCGATGCGCATGCTAGCTCCCGAGGGTATCCTCCTCTACGCCACTTGCACCCTCAATCAGGAGGAAAACGATCAGATGGTTCAGTGGCTACTCGACCACTATCCCTGCGAACTCATCGACCTCTCCCGCTCTGCTGAGCGCATCGCAGGAGTCTATGCCACTTCGTATGGTCTGCACCTTTGGCCAGGCATCGTACGAGGAGAGGGGCAATACCTCGCAGCACTACGTCTTACCGATATCGTCGAGACACCGAGCGAAACACGCAAGGCAAAAAGCTTAACACGCACCAGCCGACAGGAGTTAGCTGGTCTTTCTTGGCTCAGCGAAGCAACATCCGCTGACTACTTTACCATCGGAGAGCGCATCTACCAGCTCACACCCGAGGCGGCTCAGCTCGTTGCTGAGGCGTACAGAGAGCACCTCGCCGTTGCCACGCCAGGACTGGAGGTAGCCTCTATGCGCCACCAGGCGAAGGGTTACGAACCCTCCTTTGCCCTGCTACACCACAAACTATATGACGCAGTTAAGCTCCCCGCTCTAGAGCTGCCCCTGCAAGAAGCTCTGCGCTATCTGAGAGGCGAGGCTCTCACGACAGAGACACCAACAGAGCGGGGCATCACAGCCATCACCTATCGGGGCATCCCCTTAGGCCTGGCGCACAGCACAGGCTCACGGCTCAACAACTTATACCCTAAGCCGTACCGCCTACGTATCTAAAGACAAAACACCTAACCTGATATACAACATTATGGACAAGAAAAAGAAAGTACTCATCTCCTTTGATACCGTACGCCCCGGCTTCGAGGAGCTTGCTGAGTGGGCCGATATGACCCGCCGTCCTGAGGGCGAGAGCTTCACACGTGAGGAGATGATGGAGATAGGCGCACAGTATGATGCGCTTGCTACGCAGTTTACCTTTCCCGTAGATCGTGAGCTGATTGACGCTTTCCCTAATATCAAGCTGATCGCCAACTATGGTGTCGGCTACAACAATATCGATGTCGCCTATGCGCATAGCAAAGGCATCACCGTGACCAATACTCCTCGTGCCGTGATCCAGCCTACCGCTGAGCTAACCATGGGACTACTCCTAAGCTGCAGTCGCAAGATCGCTATGTGGGATCGTCACATGCGCCGCACTAAGAGCAGTAGCAAGTCGCTCTCCGACAGCTCAGGTATGGCGACCAACCTCTGTGGCAAAACTATCGGCATCATCGGCTACGGTAATATAGGTCGTGCCGTGGGACATATGGCGCAAGCCTTCGGTATGACCGTCCTCTACAACAAGCGCCACCAGCTCGATACCGCCACGGAGCAGGAGCTAGGGGTCACCTATGCCGACCTGGACAAGATCTTTACGGAGTGTGATGTCGTATCCCTCCACACCCCTTACAATGAGGACTCGCACCACCTAGTCTCAGCTAGCCGCCTAGCACAGATGAAGCGCTCAGCTATCCTCATCAATGCAGCGCGCGGAGCAGTCGTCGACGAGGCAGCTCTCGTGCATGCGCTCCAGACTGGCGAGATAGCCGCTGCGGGACTAGACGTCTTCGAGCATAGCGACAACCCGCTCCCCGAGCTGTACGAGATGGAGCAGGTGACCATGACACCACACGTCGGCACGCAGACCTACGAGGCACGCGTCGCTATGGCACGTGAGCTGTGCAACTGCATCATCGGCTACTTCGAGGGCGACCGCCCCATCAGCGTCGTTCGGTAAGGGCAAGTCGCTTCGATACGACCACGAAATAGCAACTCCACGGAAGGTGTCCTGCCACACCCTCCGTGGATTTTTTGTTTTCTCAGACTACTACTCAGACTACTGTTCCTGACTCTCGTCGAGCTGCTGTAGGAGCTGTGAGACCTCCTTGTCGATGGATGTAAGCCGTGTGGAGCAGAACTGTATCAAGCCTGTCGCCTCCTCGATGAGCTTGGTCAGTTCATCCACCTCTATATCGCCCGTCTCGAGGAGTCTCACGATCTCTTGAATACGTGTGATCGCCTCTTGGTAAGTCTGCTGTGGATGCTCCGTCTGAGCGTTGATAGCGTCTGTCATGGGGTATGTATTTAATTATTAGTATCTTTGTCTCGTGTAGTATCTCTTCAGGATACCTCATCGCTATGCAAAAGTAACTATATATATCATACCAAACGAACTAAGAATATGCGTAGACAAGTAATTATGCTACTAGCCATCGCCATGATGCTGACCGCTTGCAACAAGCAAAAGCAGCAGCAGACCGATCTGGCTGACAATCCATTCGTTCACCCAAGTGAAACTTACATGAATGCACCCGACTTTACCAAGATCAAGGCAGAGCACTTTGCACCCGCCTTCGACGAGGGTATGCGTCAGCACAACGAGGAGATAGCAGCCATCGTGGACAATGCTGAGGCACCTACCTTTACCAATACTATCGAGGCTCTCGAGCGTGCTGGACAGGTACTCCAGCGCACCTCGGCCGTCTTCTTCGCTCTAACTAGTGCCGACACCAACGATGAGCTACGCGCCATCGAGGAGGAGTACGTACCTAAGCTCACCGCACATAGCGATGAGATCATGCTCAACGACAAGCTCTTCGCTCGCATCAAGACCGTCTACGAGACTGGTCTAGAGGGACTACAGCCCGACCAGGTACGACTCACCAAGCAGTACTACGACAACTATGTCAAGGCTGGTGCCAACCTCTCTGCCGAGGATAAGGAGAAGCTCAAGAAGCTCAACGGCGAGGAGGCCGAGCTCACCGCTAAGTTTGGCAATATGCTGACCGACGCAACGAACGTACCTGTCTTCTTCACCGACAAGGCACAGCTCGACGGTCTCTCCGACAGCGAGCTACAAGAGGCTGCCGACCTCGCTAAGGAGGAGGGCAAAGAGGGCCAGTGGGCTATACGCCTAGTCAATACGACCCAGCAGCCTGTCATGGCTAAGCTCAACAACCGTGACAGCCGCAAGGCTATCCTCGAGGCTTCCATCAATCGCTGCAACAACGGCGACAAGTACGACACGCAGGAGATCATCAAGCGTCTCGCTACGCTCCGTGCTGAGAAGGCTCAGCTACTAGGCTTTAAGACCTTTGCCGACTGGACGCTACAGGACGCACTTGCTAAGAATGGTGAGACAGCTCGCAACTTCCTCGATCGTCTTGCTAAGCTCTACCAGCCTAAGGCTGCTGAGGATGCTAAGATGCTAGAGGAGTTCGCACGCAAGAGCGAGGGACCAGACTTCAAGCTAGAGGCTTACGACTGGGCTTACTTCGCTGAGAAGATGCGCAAGGAGCAGTACGACATCGATGAGGCACAGCTGAGCGAGTACTTCGTTCTAGACAACGTTCTACATGACGGTGTCTTCTACGCTGCCAACAAGCTCTACGGTCTCACCTTCGAGCAGCGCACCGACGTCTCCGTCTACAACCCAGACGTGACAGTATATGATGTCAAGAACGAGCAGGGCGAGGTGATCGCACTCTACTACTTAGATCCCTACGCACGTCCCTCTAAGAGCGGTGGTGCCTGGATGAGTAACTTCGTCGAGCAGTCTACGCTCCTAGGCAATAAGCCAGTCATCTACAACGTCTGCAATAACAAGAAGCCCGCTGCTGGTCAGCCCTGTCTGATGACTTGGGACGAGGTGACGACACTCTTCCACGAGTTTGGTCACGCTCTACATGGCATGCTCTCTACGCAGACCTATCCTTCGATCGCTGGAACTAATGTCTCAAGAGACTTTGTCGAGTTCCCCTCACAGTTCAACGAGCACTGGGCTACCGAGCCTACCGTCTTTGCGAACTATGCTAAGCACTACAAGACAGGCGAGCAGATGCCTGCCGAGCTACGTGATAAGATGATTGCTGCTGGCAACTTCAACCAAGCTTACTCAATCGGTGAGAACATTGCCGCATCACTCATCGACCAGTGCTGGCATGCACTCGCTGTAGGTGATAAGGTTGATGACGTTCAGGCTTTTGAGCAGGAAGCACTCACTAAGTACGGAATGCTCAATGCGCAGATTCCACCACGCTACCGCTCACCTTACTTCCGTCACATCTGGAGCAACGACTACTCTGCTGGATATTACTCTTACCTCTGGAGCGAGGCTGTAGACAACGAG
>QWCB01003603.1_pt1 | contig 11650 bp, 12 predicted proteins | sample 1972511 | NCBI WGS metagenome assembly QWCB01 (sample SAMN09866719, study PRJNA288562) | Human gut metagenome isolate term5_stool, whole genome shotgun sequencing... | isolation source: gut | host: Homo sapiens | place: USA: California
AAGATGATGGCGCGGGGCTTATAGTGCTCAGGCACATCGACAATGCTCGTAAAGCCCTGCATGTTCGCCAGCGACAGCGCGAAGAACGCGGCGTTGAGCGGACAGATCATCAGGCTCGGATAACCGTGGCCGCGCGGACCGGCGGAAAACGGCAGCATGATGACCTGCTGCGTGGAGAGCCAGTCGAGCGTCTCCTGACGAAGGGACGAAAACTCGTAGCCAAAGCGGTCCTTAAAGCGCGGCTTGTCGGAGGGCAGATCGTCGCCGATGGCCATGCTGTTCGGGTCGCGGCGGCGCATGTAGTCTTCCATGAAGTTGACGACGCAGCCGTTCTTGCAGCGCACGACCTCCGCTTCCTTGACCGTGCCCTTGCCCTCAATGGGGTAGACCACGTCATAGCGGGAGGTGTGCGTGGGGCCGTAGGCCATCTCCTCGAGCTCCGCCTTCGTTTCGGCGTAGGCGATGCACTTGCACTTTTTGAGTGCTGCGGCGACCTCGGGGGCTAAATCAAATTTTTCAAAATACTGGTCAAACATGAAAAGATCCCTCCACATCTCATTGGGGTTTGATGATTGTTTATTCGCTGCGGGACTTTTTCATGCCGCGTGTCTCCGGGGGAAGAACACTGCTGCGGCATAATAAAAGATTGAGGTAATGCTATCACGATTGATAGAAAAACGCAATAAAACATCCTTGAATGTTTTAGAAAACATGGATGATTTTTCAAAATAGTTAAATAAACAAAAAGAAGACGCTCTGCTGCGCAAAGCGTCTTCGCGGGAAAACCGAAAGGATTTACGAGATCTTTCTGAGAAAATTGCCGCCGATGCGCACGCCCTCCTGCACGATGAAAAAGGCGTGGGGATCGAGCTCACGCACGGTCTCCTGCAGCTCCGCGACCTCGAATTTCGAGACGCAGACGCACAGCACGCGCATGTCGCTCTCCGTATATGCGCCCTTGCCCTCCCAGTACGTTACGCCGCGGCCAAGGCGCGACATGATGCTGCGCGGGAGCTCGGGGTCTGCGTCCCTTGTGAAGATGAGCACCTGCACATTGATGTTCTGCTGGTGCCCGCGGTCGATGAAGAGCGAGCAGAACACGGTGTAAATGACGGAGTAGATGGCCGTCTGGATGTCGAAGAGCAGTGCGCAGGCGATGTAGAGCACGATGTTGAAGCCCAGCGAAAAACGTCCGACGGTGAAGCGGCTGCCGCGCTTCGTGAGGCACAGGCCGACGACATCGAGCCCTCCGGTCGAGCAGCCGCAGGTCAGCGCTAAGCCGAGGGCAAAGCCGCACAGAATGCCGCCGACGAGGCACGAGGCGAGAGGGTCGTCCAAAATCGGCACGGCGGGCGACTGGATCACGCTCAAAAAGAGCGACGACGCGCCCACGCAGATCAGCGTGCGGATCAAAAACGCGCGCCCGAGGTCGCGCCACGCGAGATACAGCACCGGAATATTGATGAGAAAATACAAAATACCGGCGATGTCCACCCCTGCGGGCAGCTCAACGGCCTGCGCGAGCAGTGTTCGGATGATCTGGCTCAGTCCGACCACGCCGCCGGAGTAGAGGCCCATCGGTACGACGAAAAGGTTCACGCCCAGTGCGTAGAGGAATGTTGCGAAAACCGCGATCAGGACGCGCGCCCATTTGTTTTGCAGCGCTTTGTGCAGCATAGCTCTTGCCCTCACTTTTCTCCGCACTGACCATTATTCTATGTACCCGTGCGGGTCTTATTCGCTTGTTACCTTTTGATTATAGCCCATAGCGGAGGCACTTGTAAAGCCTTCTCCGCGCGCGGGAGAGCGTGCGCGACACCGTGGACTTGTCCCGCCCGATGGCCGCGGCGATCTCCGTGACGGTCATGTTTTCCTCGTACCGCAGGCGCAGCAGCTCGCGCTGGCGGGCGGTAAGCTCCTCCTCGCGGGCAAGGCGCAGATTGCGCTTGAGGCGCATGAGGTCGCTCTCGTTGTCGCCCGCGTGCGCGGCGATCCAGGCGGTCATATCGCCGTAAACTTCATTGTTGCGCATACTATAAGGTGTACTTTTCATTGCGGTAATAGCCCCTTTCGTAATAGTGCCGCGTCAGCTCGGCCAGCTCGCGCGACTGGCGCTGAAGCTGCTGGAGCTCTAAGATACGCCGCTTGAGTCGCTCGCGCTCCTCCTTCGTCGGCGCGGCCTTGGCCTGCTCGCGCAGGACCGTGATGCGCATACGGAAGCGCAGCGCGTCCTCGCGGTAGACAAACGACATCTGATACAGCGTCATAGCGTGCTCGCCTCCCCTGATATGTATTCAAACGACCGGAGCGCTTCGCGCGCAAAGCGCGGAAAGCAGTCCGCGCAGACGGTCACGCCGTTTCGGTACCACAGCGTTTCTCCCGCGTAAATGTCCTGCGCGCAGAGTGAGCAGACCGCGTGCACCGAATCATGGTGTCTTTTTCCTGCGTACAACAAAATTCCTCCTTTTTTCAAATTCCCTGTTGACAAACGAATCGAAGTCTGGTAATATACAACCTGTTCGTTGCTGAGATGCTGGTATAGCTCAGCTGGTAGAGCAGCTGATTTGTAATCAGCAGGTCGGGGGTTCGAATCCGTCTACCAGCTCCACCGACAAGCAAACAATTTCAGATGGGGGAATTCCCGAGTGGCCAAAGGGGGCAGACTGTAAATCTGTTGTCAGTGACTTCGGTGGTTCGAATCCACCTTCCCCCACCAAGAACGAGTTGATGAAAGTCAGCTCGTTCTTTTTGTTTTGTAGTGGTTTGGAAAATGTAAGCGATACGCCAGTGGCGTATCAGAGCCGCTCTGCGGCCTGCGTCGAGATCACACTTTCGTCGTTTTACCACAAAAGCAAAAATATCGAGCTGCCCTTAGGCTGGCTCGATATTTTCTTTCTCTCTATTTTTTCGCGTCCGTCCTTTTCAGGGCGGCGCATTTTCTTTTTCTGCTGCGGGGATCAGCCGCCGTACCGGTATCGGCGGCGTGCGCCGCGGGCAAACTGAGGAGGACGATTGCCGCGGCATGCTGGCAAGTACAAAGAACTTGTCAGCAAAATCAAGATATCACAAGAATCTTGCTATGTCAAGAATAAATTTACAAGATTCTTGTTATAATTGATTGACAGTTACAAGCTTCTGCGATAGAATACAGTCAAATCTTGTCGCAGCCTGCGTTTTCTGGGGGAATCTTGATGAGTTTTGGCAAACAAATGCGTCTACGGCGTGAGGAGCTTCATCTCTCGCGCGCGGCGCTGGCGGAGGAGCTTGGCGTTTCGCCCTCTGCCATCAGCAACTATGAAAACGGCGTCAGCTCGCCGAAGGAGGAGGTGCTGCTCCGGCTGTTCGATGCGCTTGAGATCGACCCGAACTACCTTTACCGCGATTCGTTCCGCTCAGGCAGCTTCGTCTGCTCGCGCGCAGAGCAGGATTTGATCGAAAAGTGCCGCTCGCTCTCGCCGCTCGAGCGCGAGACCGTAGGCAGCCTCGTCAGCGCCCTGTGCACGATGCACGCGAGACAGGACGGTGCGGGCGCGCCGCGCCGCATCCCGCTCTACCGCTCGATCGAGGCGGCGGGCTATGCCGCCCCTGTGCCCGGCGAGGATTTTGACTACATCGTCGACCACGGCGACGTGCCGCCGGGAGCGGAATTCGCCGTGCGCATCCGCGACGACAGTTTAGAACCCGTGCTGCACGGCGGCAGCATCGCCTACCTCAATCACGACCCGCTGCATGCGGGCGACGTGGGCATCTTCTGCGTCGGGGGCGACATGCTCTGCAAGCAGTATTACCGTGACCCGCTCGGCGTTTCGTACCTTTTTTCTCTGGGGCGGGACCGCGGCGCGGACGTCGTCTGCGGCCCTGAGAGCGGAAAGCGCTTTATCTGCTTCGGACACGTGATCTTAGATCATCGTGTGCCGCTGCCCGGTATGGGCCTGTGAGCGGGAAAAAGGCGCATTTTGCGTGGAAAAAGACTTGAATCGTTCACAAATTCTGCTTATAATGTAGGTTTGGAAATCAACAAAAAAGAAGGAAGCGTATTTCTTATGACGAAAATTGACATTTTCTCCGGCTTTCTGGGCGCCGGCAAGACCACGCTCATCAAAAAGCTGATCGCGGAAGCCTACAGCGGCGAAAAGCTCGTGCTGATCGAGAACGAATTCGGCGAGATCAACATCGACGGCGGCTTTCTGAAGGAGTCTGGCATCGAGATCTCCGAGATGTCCGCGGGCTGCATCTGCTGCTCCCTCGTCGGTGACTTCAACAAGGCGCTCAAAGAGGTCGTGGCGCAGTTCCACCCCGACCGCATCCTCATTGAGCCGAGCGGCGTCGGCAAGCTCTCTGACGTCATCGTCGCCGTCGAGCGCACGGTCGACGAGTGCCCGGGTGAGCTCAAGCTCAACAGCTATGTCACCGTGGCCGACGCCAGCAAGGTCAAGGTCTATATGAAGAACTTCGGTGAGTTCTACAACAACCAGATCGAGGCCGCCGGCACGATCATTCTTTCCCGCACGCAGAAGCTCTCGCAGGAAAAGCTCGAGGCTGCCGCCGCGATGCTGCGCGAGAAGAACCCCGACGCCGCCATTCTGACGACTCCGTGGGACGAGCTGGACGGCAAGACCATCCTCTCCGCCATCGAAAAGGTGTCGCTGAGCGACGAGCTTCTTGAAAAGATGCGCCGCGAGCACGAGATCGAAGAGGCCGAGCACGAGCATGAGCATCACCATCATCACGATCACGATGAACATGACGAGCACGACCACGAACATGAGCACCATCATGACCACGATGAGGATGAGCATGACCATGAGCATGGGCATCATCACGACCATGACCATGACGAGCACGACGAGCACGAGCATCACCACCATCACCACGACGGTGAGGAGTACGACGATCCCGAGTGCGAGTGCCACCATCATCATCACGCCGACGACGTCTTCTCCTCCTGGGGCAAGGAGACGCCGAAGAAGTTCAGCAAGGAAGCTCTTGAGGACATGCTCCACAAGCTGGACAGCGGCGACTACGGCCACATCCTGCGTGCCAAGGGCATCGTGAACGGCGAGGACGGCTGGCTCGAATTCGACTACGTGCCCGAAGAGCATGAGGTCCGCGCGGGTCATCCCGACTATACGGGCCGTCTGTGCGTTATCGGCGCGGAGCTCAAGGAAGACGGCCTTGCAGAACTGTTTGGAGTGTAAGGCATGGATATTCCTGTTTATCTGGTCGCCGGATTTCTCGATTCCGGCAAAACGAGCTTTATCAACGGCATTTTAGAAGACGGCTTCGCCCGCGAGGACAGGACGCTTCTGATCTGCTGCGAAGAGGGCGACGAAGAATACGAGAAGAAGGCGCTCGACAACGTCACCGTTGTCACGGTAGACGACGAAGAGGAGCTGACGCTCGCTTTCTGCAAGGAGCTTGAAAAGAAGCACCGCCCCAAGCAGGTGCTCATTGAGTACAACGGCATGTGGCAGATGGAAAAGCTCTACCGCGAGGTGCTGCCCGCCAACTGGGTGCTCTACCAGATCATGACGTTCGTGCAGGCGCCGACGTTCGAGCTGTTCGTCAAGAACATGGGTCAGCTCATGATGGAAAAGATCACGAACGCGGACATGATCGTCTTCAACCGCTGCGACGACAAGCTCAAAGAGAGCCTGCGCGCGCGCAATCTGCGCATGGTCAACCGCCGCGCGGACATCTACCTTGAGGACAACGACGGCAACAGCGAGGACTACCTGACCGGCGACGAGTGCCCGTTCGACATGACGCCCGACCTCATCGACATTCCCGACGACGACTACGGCGTGTGGTACGTCGACGCGATGGACCATCCCGACCGCTGGGATGGCAAAAAGGTCCACATGAAGCTCATCATGTGCCACTCGAAGAAGTTCCCGGGCATCCACTGCCCCGGCCGCTTCGTGATGACCTGCTGCGAAAACGACATCCAGTTCGTCGGCATCGTCGCCAAGGGCGACAGCCTGAAAGCCTACAAGAATCGCGACTGGGTCGATATCACTGCCACGGTCAAAAAGGAGCACCTCGACGCCTACGAGGGCGAGGGCCCCGTGCTGTACGTCGAGCGCATCACCACCACGTCGAAGCCCGCGCAGGAAGTCGTGTCGTTCTGACGACGCGATTTGCGGAGGTAAGGTGAATCAGCAGCGCGCGCAGCGCTGCGGAGTTTTCTCCTGCTAACCCGCAGGGGAGAGCGAATAAAGGGGACATTCTCTTCTCGAAGAGAATGTCCCCTTTTGAATCCCAAGGGAAGGATGAGGGGGAACCCTCTCGCCCCCCGACATTGCGGTTTTGAGGCTTGAAGAGCTGCTCAGCCTGCGGAATCGGGTACCTGCCGGGTGATGGTTCTAAACGATTTGACTTTTTCTATCTTCGCTGTCGCTCCCTGATCTGAATGCAGTCTTGGTAGAATCCCCTGCCGTCGCCAGATTTTGCCAACCTTGCTGCCCCCCCAAAGCGGCATCGCTGCGCTCGCCGCACTTTTAAGTTATCGTATATTTTTTACGATGGCCATGTGGTCATATCCGCGGTGCGCCGCTTGCGCTGTGCGCCTTGCCGTCACCAAGCTTTACACGCAGCGGCGGCGGTTCGATGCCGAGCATCAGCTTGACGAGCCAGGCAAAAAACAGCAGCACTAAAATTGGGATCAGGCACGATGTGACGAGCATGACGGCGAGGGCCTCGATAAAGCGGTTCAGGACCGTTTTGAGCTGCTCGACCGCGGCGGTCGCCGCTCCGGTGATGCCCTCAGTCACCTTGGAAAAGAGGCCGGAAAGGCCGCTCTTTTCCCCATCGTCCGCCTCGCCCGAGGTGGCGGACTGGATATCCTCGGTCGTCTGCTCGGCGTTTGCGATGGTCTCTTCGATCGAGGCGCGGTATGTGTCCTCAATCATGCTCGAGACTTTGACACCCGCGGGAATGGCAAACGCGATGGCGAGCGCGAAGAGCAGCAAATGCCACGCGAGCTTCCCCAGCGCGGCGCGCAGCTTTTCGGAAAAGAGCGCAGCGATTCCAAGCGCGCAGGCTGCGGGGATCAGGATCGTGAACGACACGTAGGATGTGATCGTCAGCAGATACTTTTCCAAAAAGATGGCGCAGAGCACGATGAGGAAATAGCCGCTCAGGTCGGCGAGCTTTTCGGCGATGGGCGTCGCGGTGTCGCCCGGCAGGAGCGTGATGGCCGCGGACGCGGCGGTCGACGCCGCTGTCAGTTCGAGCACCGTCTCCTGCTTTTCCGCGAGCGCGTCGATGGACGCTTGATGGTACGCGGGGTCGGACGCTCTCTTCCCTACCGCGAAGATGGAAAGGAGCGCCGCCAGAACGAGAAGCGCCGCGAGCGCGGCCTTTCTGGTTGTCACTGAATGCATAGTTGCCTCCAAAAAACGGGATGGCTCTATCATACCGAAACGGCGGAAGATGTCAAGAAAGCGCGGTTGCGGTCGCATCGCCGCGCACGGTTTCAGTCCTCTCCATCACGTCAAAAACATAGAGAATCAGCATAAAAACGCTAATATTTCGTTAATTTCTTTCAGATTTTTCCAAATTTTATATCACTTTTCCGAATTCTGTCTTGTCACCTGCCTTGTTTTTACGGAAAGTTCGTGATAGAATACAGATATAGCAGGATCGGCGAATCTTTTTTCATTGATTCTGTCAAAGCGGAAGTTTTTTCTTCCCCGTTTCCGGCGCGAAAGCGCCTGTACTGATCTGAACAAGCAAAGCAATGTTTGGCAAACCTGCTGAAAAGCAGGGACGCAAAGCCAGAGGGGTCTAAGGCCGCCGTGTGCGGTTATGACAGCCGGTTGCAAATCATTCGGAAGGGCATCGCCCTTCCTGCACCGCCCGGCCCTCTCTGAAAGCAAGGTACAGGCGGGAAACCTTTTTTTGCCGAAAAGAGGGGAATGAACATGCGACAAACATTTTATGAGTTCTGCATGCTGCATGAAAGGACAAACTTACTGAAAGAATGGGACGAATCGCGCAATTTTCCGCTCACGCCGGACGCCGTTTCCTACGGCAGCAAGAAAAAAGTCCGGTGGACGTGTGAAAACGGCCATTCGTGGCAGACGACGGTGCATGTGCGCTCCGAGGGGAGCGGCTGCCCCGTCTGCGCCGGAAAGGTGAGCACAACACACGCGCGGCGTTACGCCCAGCTCGACGAAATTCGCACCTTTACCGAGCTGTGACAAGACCAATTCTATAAAAACGATCAAGGCCGTGGGAAGCGATGTGCTTTCCGCGGCCTTACTTTTTGCCTGATTTGGACGCACTGTCAGCACTATGTTTAGTGCTGACACGTTTTCTTTCCCGCTTTCGCCAAAAAGCAGTGCCCCTCTCTCTTGCGGCGAGGGGCGGTACAATCTGTTCAATGAGCCAACTTGTTGCCGCAGGCAAAACAAATGATTGTTATATGTGGACACTTGCGCCTGATTTTTCCCTGTGCTATAATGCAGTTACTTTAATCGGATAAATTACCTGTAAAGGAGAATCATCATGGATTATATGGCTCTTTCCGCTGCCGAGTGGCAGCAGGAATACGACAAGGTGTCCGCCGAATACGAGAGCTGGAAGGCCAAGGGCCTCAAGCTCAACATGGCGCGCGGCAAGCCGAGCAAGCAGCAGCTCGACCTTGTCAGCGGCATCCTGACCGCGCTGACCAGCGCCGAGGAGTGCGTGGACAGCGGCGTGGACGCCCGCAACTACGGCGAGCTCAAGGGTCTTGAGAGCGCGCGTAAGCTGTTCGCTGATATCCTCGGCTGCAAGACCTCTCAGGTCTTCGCCGGCGGCAATTCGAGCCTCCAGCTCATGTACGACACGGTCTCCAAGGCCTACACCCACGGCCTGCTGCACAGCGAAAAGCCGTGGTGCAAGGAAGAGAGCGTCAAATGGCTCTGCCCCGCGCCGGGCTATGACCGCCACTTCAAGGTGACCGAGAGCTTCGGCTTTGAGCTCATCACCATCCCGATGACCGAAAACGGCCCCGACATGGACATTGTCGAAAACCTCATCAAGGACCCGAGCGTCAAGGGCATGTGGAACGTGCCGAAGTACTCGAACCCCGACGGCATCATCTACTCCGACGAGACCATCGAGCGCATCGCAAAGATGAAGCCTGCCGCGCCGGACTTCCTGCTGATGTGGGACAACGCCTACTGCATCCACGAGTTTGACGGCGAGTTCGTCCCGTTCAAGGATATTCTGAGCGAGTGCGAGAAGTACGGCAACGCCGACATGGTCTTCGAGTTCGCTTCCACGAGCAAGGTGACGCTCCCCGGCGCGGGCATTGCGTGCTTTGCGTGCAGCGAGGCCAACATGGAGTACATGACCAAGCTCATCGGCATTCAGGCCATCAGCTTCGACAAGATGAACCAGCTGCGCCACGTCAAGTATCTCCAGAACAAAGAGCACACCCTCGCTCTCATGAAGGAGCACGCCAAGATCTTAAAGCCGAAGTTCGAGATGGTGGTCTCTACGCTCGAGCGTGAGATCAAGCCGCTCGGCATTGCGAGCTGGCACACGCCCAAGGGCGGCTACTTTGTCTCCGTGAACACGGCTCCCGGCCTTGCCAAGCGTACGCTGGCGCTCGCCAAGGAGGCGGGCGTCGTGATGACGAGCGCGGGCGCGACCTATCCGTATGGACACGACCCTCTTGACAGCAACATCCGCGTCGCCCCGTCGCTGCCGCCGGTCGAGGAGCTTGAGCAGGCGATGGCCGTCTTCTGCTGCTGCCTCAAGCTTGCCGCGCTGGAGAAGAGCAAGAAGTAAGTCATATTTGCATCAAAAAAGCGGGCCGCATTGCGGTCCGCTTTTTCTCATTTCGATTCAGTTCTTTGCTTTCTTCTCTTCCCGTCTCAAGCGCCATGCGGCGAGTGAACGCACCAGAAGAACATTGATGAGCGCAAGGCGCGCGTAGCTGTAGACGACATTCAGAAGGAAGTACGGCGAAATGTTGCTGTAATTGCCGAGATCGTCGAGCAGCAGCGGCATAACGCCGTAGCTCATCAGAAGCGGCAGCACAACGAGCGCCGCGAGCCAACCGGCAATGAGCCATGTGCCCTCCTTTTTTGTCGCGGGCAGCCTGAGCGTCCGGTAGGAGCGCACCGTGCAGACGATCATCACAAGCATGCCGAGGAGCTGCACCCACGAGATGGCAAGGCGCGCATAGTTCATCTGCGCCGTCCAGAGGTGCGTCATAAAGACAGTCGTCCACGAAAGGCCGGTCGCAAAGCGGAGGTAGAGATCAATACAGAGATAGGCCGCCCAGCCGCACCACAGGCCCGTGCGATGCTTCACCGTAAAGCAGATGATGCCGCAGAGGAAAAACGGCAGTCCGTAAATCAGCCCCGCCAGCAGATCGCCGGCGAGTATCAGGCAGGTGAGCAGAAGAACCGCGCCGACACACATTAAAATCGTACCCGCAATGGTGTGACGCTTTTCCTGCTCGGACGAAGTCTGCAGCGTGAAAGAGGCGGGTACTGCCTGTGCCGCGGGCGCGGCTGTTTCCGCCTTCGGCGCGTCCTCGCCGCGCACCAGCTCGTCAAGCGTCACACCGAAGAGCTCGGAGAGCTTTAATAGCTTGTCAAGCTCGGGGATGGAGGCGTCGGTCTCCCATTTGGATACGCTCTGGCGCGAGATGTCCAGCGCGTCGGCAAGGTCGCCCTGCGACCAGTTTTTCTGTGTGCGCAGGCGCACGATGTTCTCTCCAAGTGTCATGTGATGGGGTTCTCCTTTGCAGATTTTCTGCGTTCAGCTTACCAAAAGGCGCGCAAAAAGTCCACCAAGCGGGGTTGAAAAGTTAGCAACCAGCAGTTGCAGCTCAAAAAAGAGGCCATAAATGGCCTCTTTTTTGAAAAAGTTTCGCTGCGCTTTGTGCCTTGCCACCCGTAGGGTGGCTGCGACACACGCTTCGCGCAAAGTATTTTTTGTCACGCGCAGGTCGCGGCAAAAAATAATCAAAACCATTTTGTGCCCGCGGGCGCGAAAAAATTGAGATCGTTTTTTCTGACGACATGCGCGTCAGAAAAAACTCCTCTCGCTCCGCAAACGTGCGCGCCTACGGTGCGTGCGCTGCCGCGGAGCGCGTTCCTTTTCAAAAACAAAGAGCGCCTTTCGGCGCTCTTTGTTTTTGATTAAAATTCGTGGTCTACAGCCACGCGGTCGGCGCGGATGGACTTGCAGATATCGCTCACGGCGACATGGCGGGGATCGACCTTGTAGGCGTTCAGGTCATCCATCGTCTCAAACTCGGAGACGAGCACGGCGTCGTAGTTGTCCTTGCCGATGTTGCGCGCGACCTCGCTCTTTTTGAGCTGCGGGATCACGCCGTCGAGCGCGGCGAGCTTCGTCAGAAACTCGTTGGCTTTTTCCTCAGTGCCCTCGCGGAACTTCCACATTACGATATGACGGATCATAGGTATTTTCTCCTTTTTATCTGGCATTATAGGCCTCGATGGCCTTCTTGAGAATGTCCATGGCGCGCTCGAGCTTGTCGCTTTCGAGGACGTAGGCCATGCGGACTTCGTTTTTGCCCTTGCCGGGCGTCGCGTACATCGAGCCTCCCGGGGCCATCATCACGGTCTCGCCGTTGTCGCTGAATTCCTCGAGCAGCCATTGCTGGAACTTGTCGGCATCG
>QWCB01007719.1_pt1 | contig 11645 bp, 7 predicted proteins | sample 1972511 | NCBI WGS metagenome assembly QWCB01 (sample SAMN09866719, study PRJNA288562) | Human gut metagenome isolate term5_stool, whole genome shotgun sequencing... | isolation source: gut | host: Homo sapiens | place: USA: California
TTAAATAATAAGCATAACTATATGCCCAATCTGCTGGACCAAAAGATAAATGCCCACCTCCATGACTGATACTATCGCCAAAAATTGCGATTTTCCAATTGTCTTGAGGTTCATTTTTGAAAATTTGAGCATCAGAATATACACCAACAGGATTTCCTTCATCATCTAAACCGCGTACACGCCAATAAAAAGTGCCAATACGAGGTTTTTCATCATAAAGTTCACCACCTGTGATTATTTTGGCATAAATACGATATTTAGAAGGTGTTGTGCCATTAGGATTTTCTGGAATGTTATCTGTAACTTCTATTTCAAATTGAGTGGCATTTGCATTAGGAATAAACGAATAAACAGGATAGAGAAGTGTAGTACCGTTTTTTTCATTATAAATAATATGTGGTATAGGTGCGTTCATTTGAGGTGCTTGGTTAGTGGCATATAGTTCCTCTAGAGCCGAAAATTTAGTGATAGGATTGTGGTCTATATCCATAGAACGAATACGCCAATAAAGAGGAGTCTTTCCGTTCAGCGCATTTGGGGCAATTTGAGTCAAATCAAGTTGTTTGGCGTTTGTATAAACAGAGGCTGTATAATATAAATGTTCAGAAGATAATTCTTCATCACTTAAATCATCAGGAATGGTATCAAATAATTCTAATTCATAATAAACAGCATTTAAATCTTCTCTCCATTCTAAAAGAGGCATATTATTGCTAGGGTCTTGTAGAGGAAAGTGAGATAAAGCTACTAAGGCTGGTGCTAATGGAGTTTTTTCTGAAGTTGATATTTGGGCTGTGTTTTTTGTTTCTGCATCAATAGTATCATTATTTTGTAGGGATAAATGCCAACTTAAAGTTATTAAAATTAAAATGATAAATAAAAATTTTTTGTTCATAAATAAAAATCCTTCATATATAAATAATAACAGATAGTTAAAAAGATTATATACATAGGATTTGACTCTAAGTCAAGAAAAAAATAAAATTTTAAATGTTTTTGAAGAAAGACTAGATTTTTTAGAGCTTTATGTGGTACAATATATATCGCGTCTAGCTATTGAATACATAGTATTTAATCTAGCCATCTTGCAAATTGTTTTATAACATGATAAACTATTTTGGTACAATTATAATGATGAAAGGGTGAATTTCTTGCCAAACATTAAATCTTCTATTCTCAGCGTAAAAACAGATGCTATGCGTCGTGCAAAAAATGTTTCTGCTAAATCTGCTATAAAAACTGCTTCTCGTAAAGTTCTTGATGCTGTTGCTGCTGGCAATGCTGAAGAAGCAAAAGCATTACTTGTAATCGCATGCAAAAAAATAGACCAGGCTGCTGCTAACAGATTATTCCATAAAAATTGTGCAGCTCGCCGTAAATCTCGTTTAGCTCGCCGAGTAAACAGCTTAAGCAAATAATTGCTAATCAAAGTAAGGACTGATTTCCAAAAGAAAGCAGTCCTTTTTCGTTTTTATAGATAAATTAATTTATTTTAAGGAGAAAGTTTTATTAAAGATGAATATAGAATATTTTTTAATAAAAAAATGCCATTAAAATAATGGCATAATCTTATATATTAAGAGTAAAATAAATTATTTTTATTAGATTTTAAAGACAAAATTTTATAAGAAGATTTTCGATTAAAGCAGGCTCATTAGAGCCTGTTTTTAATTTATAATCAGCATCAGCTATATCTATGATCATTTGTTGAATTTTATCTAAACTGAAATTTTGAGTTTGTTTGATGATTTTTTCAGTGATAAATGGATGTAATTTTAAAATAGAAGCTATTTGTTTTGTAGATTGACCTTCACTGAGATAAATTTTTACATGCCAAAGCTGGTCTATTTGACGAGCTAAGAATTTTAATAAACGCAGTGGATGTATACCTGCTTGTTGTTGAATGGTAAATAATTCTAAGGCAGTAGCAATATCTTTATTGCCTAAAGCTTCCCAAAGGCGAAATGTGGAAATTTCAGGAATACTAGAAAAATTATCTTCAAGAAATTGGCGATTGATAAGTGTTTTTTGTGGATAGAGTGTGAGTTTTTGTAATTCTTGGTCTAAAAAGCCAAGGGAGATTTTTTCCATGGATTTTATAGCTTCTAAAAAATAAGCATAAGCTTCTCGATCAAAGCGGAGATTTAGCTCACGAAGGCGAGAGTTGAGCCAGTCATTGATGTTCCAATAAGCTATAGCTTCACATTCTACTATAGTGCCAAATTTTTCAATAGTTTTAATGAGTTTTCTGCGTTTATCAATTTTGCCTAAGTTATATTGTAAAATCAATATACTATAATCGGGCATATTGGCGATATAATCTAAAAATAATTGTTCATCTTCTTTATCTTTAGCAGATAACTTGTCTTGAAATATCTTCAAATCTTTGGCGATGATGATATTATGTTCGCTGAAAAAAGGAGAACTATCTAATGCTTGTAAAATAGCTTTTGTATCAGCTGTGCTATCAAAATATTGAACAGCTTCTTCGTCGTTTTGTGGATTTAATAAAGTCAGTAATTTTTTGAGATAATTTTCAGCTAAATATAATTCTTCACCAGTGATTAAATAGACTGATTTTAATTGTTTAGCTTGTAATTGTTTTATTGCATCATTATATTTCATGAGAAATCCTTTGCTTAAAATATATTAATTTAAAAATGTTTTGAAAGAAAAATTATAGCCATCAGTATAAATTATTATAGCTCCCTTTTCATCTGTGCGGAGAATTTTTGTAGGCAGATTATTTAACCTATCGAGAACTTCTTTGCTAGGGTGACCAAAGCTATTATATTTGCCCACAGAGATGATAGCTAATTGAGGTCGTACATGTTCTAAAAATTCTTGTGAAGAAGATGTTTTAGAGCCATGATGAGCAACTTTTAAAATTGTAGAGGCTATATTTTTATTTAACAAATATTTTTCTTGTGTTTGCGGTAAATCACCTGTGAATAACACAGAAAAATTATGATATGTTAATTTTAGTACATTTGAACTATCATTGCTAGATTTTAAATTTTCTTTTTCATCATTTTGAAGAAATTGGAAATGAATATCTTCTAAATTAAAAGTAGTGTTTTCCTTAGCTACAATAGCTTTGGTTAATAGGGGATTATTTAGTGGTAATTTTAAAATTTTAGCATATAAATCTTTATCTTCATCAGCGATAATTAAATGATTTACAGGTATTTTTTGTAAAATGGAACTAGCTCCACCACTATGGTCAGCGTCAGCGTGGCTCAAAATTAAATAATCTAATTTATTGATACCATAATGACGTAAATAGGGTAAATCTACGTAAGAACCAATATCAAAATCAGAATTAATAGAGCCACCTGTATCAATGAGTATACTATGTTGATGAGGCGTGATGATAAGGCAAGCATCACCTTGACCTACATCAATAAAGTGTATTTGTAGAGGAGAAGGCTTTATCATAAAATAACAAGAAAAAATAATCAGGCTAATACTACAGATATAAGTGATAAATTTATATTTTTGTAAAAGTAAATATAAGTATTTGCGAATTTTGATATTTAAAGTTATAAAAATAAGGGAGTAATAAATTAAAATAGCTGGAAAATCTAATGGCGGTACATAAATACTAGCAAAGGGAATTTTGGTAAGTAAAAAAGTTGCTTCATTGCTTATGCTTAAAATTAAGCTGGCAAAAATAAATAAAATTTTAGTGATAAAAGGAAAGATAAATCCTAAGATAAAAGCTATTAAACCTAAGATGATGAGAATTTCCAATAGGGGAATAATGATTAAATTGGCTAGTAGGGAGCTAAGAGATAAACTGGTGAAATACCAAATAATAATAGGAAAAGCAAAGATTTGAGCACTCATGGTTAAAGCTAAATTATCTATTAATAGTGAAGGCAATTTTAATTTATTTAATTTAGAGCGTAATATGGGCATTAAATAGACAAGACCAGCTGTAGAGGCAAATGAAAGCTGAAAACTTATATTGAATAATAATAGAGGATCAAAGAGCAATAAAATCAAAGCAATAATACTTAATAAATGTTGAGCCGTAGATTTTTCCTCAAGATATAGAGCGATAATGCTAAGTAATCCCATTATGCTAGCACGTATGACAGGTATACTAGCACCGCATAGAATAGTATAAAAAATAATGAGGATTAATAATAAGATTAGATTAAAAAAGCGAGGCAGATGTAAAAATTTACCTAAAGATAATAAAAATAGAGAAATCAAGCTGATATGAGAGCCTGATACGGAAAGAATATGAATAATACCAGTGATGGAGTAAGCTTCTAAGATGTCTTTTTCGATATTATACCCACCAAACAGCATAGCAAAAATCATATTAGCATCATTTTCAGGCATTGTTTGATACATGGATTGCAAAAAAGATTGCTCGATTTGATAGCAAAATTCTTGAAGCGAGAATTTATCAGATGTGTTTAATATTTTTAAATTTTGTTTACCAATGGAAAATGTAGCATAGATACCTTCTTCTTGGGCAGAAAGCTCACGGTCAATTAAATTAGGATTGTGATAATTTTGGATTAAGCGGATAGTACCTGTGGCAGAAATCGTATCATTGATTTTAGCAAGATTATCTAAATTTTTTTGTTTTTGATAAAGATAAACTTTTCCTGTTGTAGTTTTTTCTTCCTTTTGCTTGATGGATTTAGTATCAACAACATATGTTAAATGATATATACCAGCACTGTCTTGGCGGATTTTAGGCATTTGACAGATAATGCCAGTCAAAGTGACTTCTTGATTGTCATAGTTTTTTATATTGTCATCAGCAATGAAGGTAAAAGAAAGATAACGCATCACACCTAAAAGGAAAAATAAAATAAGATATAGTAAAAATGTAAGTTTATATTTACGCAAAGTAAAATAGAAGGCTAGTATTAGATTTACTATAATTAAACAAAAAAGGTGTGTATATGACTTAGAAATTTCAGGAGTTTTCATCATCATATACACACCTAAGCTGTAGAAAAGAATTATAAAATTAATGAAAAGTAAGGGCGATTGCCCATAATGTATCTTAATCATAATATGCCTTCTTAAATAATAAAATAAATCATTTGTTAGATTTAAAAGATTTTAAGTACAAATTTTATCTTGCATTTTGCTAAATTTAGCTTCACCAATACCTTTGACATTTTTGATATCTTCGATAGAAGAAAAATTACCATGTTCTTGGCGATAATCGATGATTTTTTGAGCAGTTGCAGGGCCAATTCCAGGTAAAGTATCTAAATCTTCTTTTGTCGCAGTATTTATATTGATTAAATTAGAAGATGAATTATTATTAGGACTGTTGGAATTAGTATCATTGACCTGTTCATTAGAATTGTTGACAGGTGTTTTACTGCTCACTTGAATTTGCATACCATCAGTTAATTTTTGAGCTAAATTGATTTTGGTTTTATCTGCAAGTGGTGTAAAATCGCCACAGGCTTTAATTGCATCAGCAATGCGACTATCACTAGGTAATTCAACTAAACCAGGAGAATTGACTTCGCCAGAGACATAAACAGTGATTGTAGTATCTTCTTGTTTATCTTGAGTCTGTGTTTGCGTATTATCGGTGATAATAGGAGTAGTATCTTCTTGTGTGTAAAGATAATAAAAGGTTGAAACACTAGCAAATAGAGCTATACAAAATAAAATAAGTAGCGATTTTTTATACATAGGCATATAAATCATTCTTTCTAATTATAAAAACAAAAAGGAAATATTAATTTTTTAAATCTTGGCATTTAGCGATTAAATCAAGTACAGCGAAATCTTTATGTTTAATATCTTTTAACACTACTAAAGCATTTGGATATTCGCCATTTTGACAGAGCAGATAGCCAAGATTTTTTAAGATGAAGTCATTTTCATCATCTAAAAGTAGAGCTTGGCGCAATAAAAAAATAGCTGATTGAAGATTATTATGTGTGCGGAAAATATCAGCTAGATAATTAAATAGCCAAATTTTTTTCTTATAAGATAAAACTTGAGACATGATGCATTGACTCACTTGCTCGCAAGGTGTGGCTAAAATAGTAGAAATATTTTCTTTATTGGCTATTTGCATATCCCAAATTTGATTGATTGTATTTTGTAGGGCTGGATTTATATTGGTATTAGTATCAGGCATGATGACTCCTTTTGCACTATTGATAACAGTGGATTGATGAACAGTTAAATCATGAGTAACAGGATTTTTTTGCTTTTGTGTCTTTAAAGACTGTCTACGTTGTTTTTGATAAGTATTTAGATTAGGACAACGGCGCATTAATTTATCAGCTTTAAATATTTTTTTGAGTTTTTCAATAATCATATCTAAAAGTTGATAATCTTTTTCATTTTTTAAAGTGATTTTATTGGATAATAGATGATTTAATGTAGTTAAAGTTTCTTCTTTTTTCCCATGAACTAATAAAAGTTGGATTTCTAAAAGTAGAATGATATCACTATCTACGATATTTTTTTCAAATAATAATTGAATGCAAGATAGAGCTTCTTCATAGAGTTTTTGTTGTTTGAATTGATGGATTTCTATAAGAAAATCATCTTTAGTCATTTCATTTGAAGATGGCTTATTATTGGTAGTGATATTTTGAGTTGATATTTCTTCTGTAGTTGTATCTTCTGAGGAAGATGGATAGAGATTTTTAAATACGCAGTAAGAAGTATCAGAAGTGTTTGGTTGATTAAAAGAGGTTTGTTGAAACCATTTTGGACGTTTTTTCAAAAAAATACCTCCTTTGAAGGCTTTGTAGGTAAATTGATATTGGCTTGACTAGCTAATACTAGCCCGCTTACAGTTTTAGCGCCATGATTTTTTAAAACCATAGCACAATTTTTTAGTGTACTGCCTGTGGTGAATATATCATCAATCAATAGACATTTGCGATTTTTCACATCAACATAATCTTTTAAGGTAAAAGCATTGGCTAAATTTTCTTGACGTTCATGGCGTAGTAATTGATATTGTGATTTAGTTTGTTTTGTACGCTCAAGAATATCGCAATAATGAAAATGATGTTTATCAATCCATGGTTTAAAAATTTTTTCAACTTGATTAAAACCACGTTTTTTTAATTTATTTTTGTGTAGGGGTACTGGGATTATCATATCGTAAGTGGAAAAATCCCAGTCTTCATCTAAATATGAAAATAATGGTTTTAAATAAGCTAAAGTGGCAAATTTATTTTGATATTTTAATTCGTGAATTAAATTCTTAAGTCCTTTATCGTATTTACCTATAGCTATAATAGGTGAAATATATTGCCGAATATCTTCATCATAAGCTAGATTTTCATTGCGGATAATTTCTTCTAAACAAGAAGGACACCACATACCTTTTTGTTCTACATAAGCGTTACAAGAAGGGCAATGGCTAGGAAATAGAAATTGCATAATAGCTTGATAGATATTATTTAACATGATAAAGAACTCTTTTCTAAAATAAAATAGCTTAAATTAATTTATGGGCTAAACGTTCAGCAAGCAGTGTATATCTTTTTTGTGTTCGATTACTTTGAATAGCAGTCATCAATGCTTTTTTTGAGCCAATGATGATGACTTTTTGTTTGGCTCTGGTGATAGCTGTATAGAGTAAATTTCGTTGGAGCATGATATAGTGGCTAGTTGATAAAGGTATGATGACTACTTTATATTCACTGCCTTGACTTTTATGCACACTTGAGGCATAAGCTAGAGTTAATTCGTTTAGTTCATTTTTTTCATAGGTAACAATATGGTCAAAATAATCTACAGTTAATTTTTCGTTGTTGACATCTTGAATAAAACCAATATCGCCATTAAATACATTTTTTTGGTAGTTATTGCGGATATGCATGACTTTATCGCCAACGCGAAATGTTTGTGAAGAATATTTTAATTCATCTTGATTTTTTTTAGGATTTAATTGTTCTTGAAGCATTAGATTTAAATTTTCTACGCCACATAAAAAGCGGTGCATAGGAGATAAAATTTGTACGTCTTTGAGAACATCAAAACCTTCATGAGGTAAATCTTTAGTACATAAATCAAGGATTTTTTGTGTAATGGAAGTATCGTCATTTAATTCATAAAAGACAAAATCGCTGTATTGTTTGCGAAGGTCAGGTAATCTACCAGCGTTTATGATATGTGCATTTTGGATAATCATGCTTGTTTGAGCTTGGCGGAAAATCTCATCTAAGCGAATAGCAGGGACTTTTTGCGAACGGATGATATCTTTAAGTACAGAGCCAGGGCCTACGGCAGGGAGTTGGTCTGTATCACCGACTAAGATGATGCGACAACCATCTGGTACAGCATTTAAAAAATGGTGCATGAGGACTATATCTACCATAGAAACTTCATCTAAGATAATGACATCAGCATCTAATTGGTCATCGATATCTTTGCTAAAGCCTAATTGTAAATTATCATCTTGAGCTAAATTATTTGCTTCTAACAAGCGATGGATAGTTAAAGCTTTTTGCCCTGTTGTTTCGCTTAAGCGTTTTGCAGCTCGTCCAGTTGGTGCTGCTAGGCGAATTTTTAATCCTTGGGCTTTTAAGATGGATAAGATGCCTTTGATTACAGTCGTTTTACCAGTACCAGGGCCACCAGTAAGGACTAAAACTCCGTGATGAAGACAAGCTTTGATGGCTTCTTTTTGTTTTTGTGCAAGTTGGATTTGATTGTCTTTTTCCCATACTTTGATAAATAAAGAAAGATTATCTTCTGATAAAGGCTCAGTTGCTTGTTGTAATTGAAGTAGACGCATAGCAACTTTTTTTTCGGCATAATAAAGATATGGCGGATAAATTAAAGTTTCACCACCTACTACTTCAGTATTTAAAGAGCCAATATCAATGCGTTCTTTTAAAATAGTGAAGATGATTTGATTATTTACTTGCAATATCTTTGCTGTTTTATCGACAAGAGCCATTTCAGGAATACAGCAATGACCATTGTTGCAAAGTTGCATTAAAGCATAATCTATGCCTGAGATTATACGTCGTTTATCCTCTCTTTGTATGCCAAGATTAAAAGCGAGTTTATCAGCTGTTAAAAAGCCTATGCCTTCTATATCTTGAAATAAGCGATAGATATCTTTTTCCATGATATCTATTGCAAAAGAACCGTATTTAGCAAAGATTTTACCTGCATAAGTATTGGATATACCATGATTTTCTAGCCAAACCATAATTTCAGTGAGTTCACTTTGTTCAAGATAAGATGTAGAAATTTTTTCTGCTGTTTTTTTGCCGATACCAGGAACTTTTAATAATTCATTTGGTGATTTAGCAATTATTTCTAAAGTTTTTTCGCCAAATTCAGCGACTATTTTCTTTGCCATGGCAGGGCCAATGCCGTTGATTGCCCCAGAAGCTAAGAATTTTTCAATGCCGGATATTTCTGTAGGAGCAACAGTTTTGTAAGTCGTAGCTTTAAACTGTTGCCCAAATTTAGGGTGCTTTACCCATTCCCCTTCGATTTCTAATAGTTGTCCAATGAGTGGAGCTATGCCGTTTAGGGTAACTGTTATCTGTGTAGAAAGTTTTTCTGGTGATAATTTTAAAACAGTGAAGCGATTATCTTGACTGGCAAAAATAATCGTGTCTACTGTTCCACATATTTTTTCCATAAGTAAAGCCTTTCTATTATTTATGATAAATTTATTATTCTATGCTTTATTTGCTAATTCTTCGGTTAATTTATCCCATTCAATATATTTTTCTTCTAGTTCTTGTTCTTTTTGAGCATAAGCTGTAGCTATTTCATGACTTTTATTAGGATCTGCTTGCAATGCTGGATCATTCATTTGATATTCTAAGCCTTTTAATTCAGCTTCAAACATAGCGATAGTAGCTTCGCAACGCTGTATCATCATGGTTAATTTTTCACTGCTCATAGCAGAAGCTACATGTGTATTTTTAGGTTTAGCTTTTTCTTGTTTTGTTTTAGGCGTAGTTTTATTTTCAACAGTAGCTTTTTTATTTGAAGTTTCTTGAGTAGACTCAAGTTCTTTTTGCATTTCTAATTTTTTTTCACGATAATAGCTATAATTTCCATTATACTCTGTTAAATGTCCGTTTTCTAATTCACAAGTAAAGTTAGTAACTTTATCTAAGAAATAACGGTCATGGGAAACGACGATAAATGTACCAGGAAAAGCCATCATCGCTTCTTCAATAGCTTCTTTAGCAGGAATATCCAAATGGTTTGTAGGTTCGTCCATTACGAGGAAATTTGCACCAGTTAACATTAATTTCAATAAAGCCAAGCGAGATTTTTCTCCACCGGATAAATCGCCGATTAATTTATAAATATCATCGCCTTTGAATAAGAAAGCACCTAGACAGTGGCGAGCTTGTTCATCATTTAAACCAAATGAAGATAAGATTTCATCAAAAACAGTATTGCTAGGGCAAAGACCTTCATGTTGCTGGGAATAATAGCCGATTTTTACACGACTGCCGATTTTAATATTTCCTGTAGGAGATTGTAATTCGCCTAAAAGTAGTCTCAATAAAGTTGTTTTACCAGCACCATTAGGGCCTACGATAGCTACACCATCACCTTTGCGAATTAATAAAGATAGATGTTCAAAAATTTTATGATCGCCAAAACTAACAGATACATCATCAAGTTCAGCTACGCGTTGAGCACATTCTTCTGGTTTATGGAACATAAAATAATTAAAGCCTGCTTTTTGTGGAGGTAAGATGATGCGTTCTAAACGTTGTAATTGTTTTTCACGTCCTCTAGCTTGTTTGGCTTTGACACCTGCTTTATAACGACGAATATATTCTTCTGTTTCGCGAATATGTTCTTGCTGTTTAGCATAGGCAGATTCTAAAGCAGCTCGTCTTTGAGCTTTTACTCTCATGGCAGTGGAATAATTGCCATCATATAAAACAGTTGTTTTATTTTCCAAATCTAAAATCTTAGTGGCAACTTTATCTAAGAAAAAGCGGTCATGAGAAATTAAAAGTACGCCACCTTTATAATTGCTCAAAAAGCCTTCAAGCCATTCAATCATTTCAATATCAAGATGGTTCGTCGGTTCATCTAAAAAAAGAAAATCTGGCTCACGAAGTAATGCTTTAGCTAGACAAATGCGAGTGCGTTGACCACCTGAAAATAATGTTGGGTTTTTGGGAAAGTCTTCTTCACTAAAGCCAAGACCAAAAGCAACACGACGAAGACGGCTTTCATAATCGTATCCGCCTAATTGTTCAAATTTATCAGAAATACGACTATATTCCTTCATTAAATCTTCAAGTTTATTATCATCGTCTAAGTTTTCGATTTGTTTTTCCAATGTAGTTTTTTTCTGTCCGAGAGCAATGATATCAGCAAAAGCAGATAAGAGTTCGTCATATAAATTATCATGAGTGAAATCTGATTGCTGTTGCATATAACCGATAGTATCTACACTATCAATACTGATGCGCCCTGTATCATATTCTTCAATACCTAAAAGACATTTCATTAAAGTGGATTTACCAGCCCCATTAGGGCCAACAAAACCAATTTTATCGCCACGAGCCACATCAAAGGAGACATTATGAAATAATTCTTCTATACCAAAGGATTTTCCTAAATCTTGAATGCGTAAAATTCCCAAAATAACACTTCCTTTATAATTTATAACTATATAA
>QWCB01003610.1_pt1 | contig 11635 bp, 8 predicted proteins | sample 1972511 | NCBI WGS metagenome assembly QWCB01 (sample SAMN09866719, study PRJNA288562) | Human gut metagenome isolate term5_stool, whole genome shotgun sequencing... | isolation source: gut | host: Homo sapiens | place: USA: California
GGCACTTCATAACACTCTTCACTCTGTTTATGACATGCCGCAATCGCCGGTTGATAAACCTCTTTGTCATATTTAACCGCGAACGCCTCGCTATCGTTCTGTTTATTAAAATCATCACGCTGTTGGTGAATTTTTTTAAAGGCGTCTTCGCGGGTCATTTGCTTACCGTTTGCATCTTTTCCCCAATATGCATCCGCTGCTTTCTGCGCCGCCACCATTTGCTTATCAAGCGCTTTCACTTCCTTTTCCAGCGCAGGAATCGAGTTCTTCTGGTTATTCAACGCAGACTCAAGCTGACTAAAGCGATAATTGAAATCTTCGCTATTCACGATCAGATATTTATTATTCGTTTTGATATCGTCGACCACCCGCCCACGATCGCTGGCTGCCGCCTGAAAAGAGTAAAAGTTCACCGACCAGCCAGAAGCGGGCGTTCCTTTACTGGTTAACATCGCCGAGAATTTTACAGGTTTATCTTTCGTCCAGGTCTGTTCGAGCAGCTCGTAATCTGCCAACTGCCCGACCCAGGTATAGAGATCGTCACTGGAAGAGACATCGCCTTCCGCTGACCAGGTGGCCTGATTACCCTTAGCATCAAGATTTTTTAAGGTGATGACATCAAGCTTGAGAATGCCGTGATACTGCTTTTTGAATTGATCTTTTAAGATATTTTCAGTTGGCGGTTCACCATCTGCCCGGACATTACCAGTCATCAACATAAGCAGCGCCGTACCAACAATCCATTGCTTTTTCACCCGAAAACCCTCGCGCGGAATAATTTATTCCGGTGATTATCATTAGAGTAATAAAAATTGGCAATGGACGTGAGTCTGAAGTGAATAAGCCCCGGCACGATACCGGGGCGAAGTGATTAGTACTGATTGAAGATCTGCTGGATCTGCTGCGGATCTTTAGTTTGCGTCAGAGCCAGTTGCAGCAGAACGCGCGCTTTTTGCGGGTTCAACGTGCCAGAGGCGACGAAGCCGTATTTCGCATCATCCACTTCGGCATCCTGAGTGGTAGCGCCCGTCGGTACGCGGGAAGAACGCACTACTGCAGTGCCGTTTTTCGCAGCGGTTGCAAGGGTGTCAAATACGGTTTTATACAGGTTGCCGTTACCCACGCCAGCGCTAACGATGCCATCATAGCCCGCATCTACCAGTGCTTTAGCCGGAAGATCGGATGCGTTAGCGTAGTTATAAACAATGCCGACTTTCGGCAGTTCATTCAGCTTAGAGACATCGAACGGCGTGTCGCTGGTGTGCTTACGTGCCGGGGTACGTTGGTAGTCAATCTTACCGTTGTGAATGTAACCCAGAGGACCGTAGTTAACAGACTTGAAGGTCGCTACGTCGGTGGTGTTGGTTTTGGTGACATCACGGCCATCAAGCACGGTGTCGTTCATCACTACCAGTACGCCACGATTAGCGGAGGCTTTATCAGCTGCGGTCACTACCGCGTTATACAGGTTGAATGGACCGTCTGCGCTCATAGACGTGGACGGGCGCATTGCACCGACCATCACCACCGGTTTGTCGCATTTCACAGTCAGGTCGAGGAAGTAAGCGGTTTCTTCCATCGTGTCGGTACCGTGGGTAATGACGAAGCCGTCAGTTTTATCGCAGTCGGTGTTAATTTTTTTCGCCAGTGTCAGCCAGACATCATCGTTCATGTCCTGGGAGCCAATATTCACTACCTGCTCGCCTTTAACGTTCGCAATGTCCTTCAGTTGCGGCACCGCATTAACCAGATTTTCTACGCCAACTTTACCCGCTGTGTAGTTAGATTTGGTTGCGGAGTCACCACCACCGGCAATGGTCCCGCCGGTTGCTAAAATGGTGATATTGGGTAATGCCAATGCTGCACCACTAAAACCCATAACCAGTGCGGCAAGTGCCGTCTTTTTGAAAAACTCCATTTCATTCCTCCAGTTACGTGAACGCTACGCATTATCCCTTAGCTTTGTATGGGAAATTTGACGTTAAACAATTTACAACGTGAATATATTTTGGAGATCTACAAAGTTAGAGGCAGGTAACAAAACGAAGAATTAAACGGCATAAAAAAGTATTATGCCGTCTTAAAATAGAGGATTATTTTAAATTCCCGACCAGGGCTTTGCGGCTATCTTCCAGAGTCACAACGCGGCTACAAACATCTTTGCCAAACTGCTGGAAATCTTTTTCCTGCTTTTTCCACTCGGTTTGGATTGAGGATTGCAGACCGCCCAGGCTTCCCAGCACGTTCTGTAATGGGTTACCGCCGCTTTTCAGCACCGCTTTCGCGCCCATTTCATTAATGCTGTCCTGTAAAATTCCGCCCATTGCCTGATTCACTAATTGCTGGCCTTCGGCGCGAACCTGATCAATGGCTTTATAGTGAAACGTCAGGCCATCGCTGCGCGTTTCGATAATGCGGTTCATCTGCTCTTTCAGCTGCGCATCAAGTTTGGTCAGACGGCTGCGCATTTTGCTGCTTTCGCCCATCTCCTGAACGATAATTTTATCCAGCGCAATACGGGCTTTCTCGACGCGGCTTTTCGCGCCTTCATCAATCCACGGCAGGGTGCTACGTAGTTCAGCCTGATAATCCTTCGCCTGCTCGCGCTGGGCGGCATTCAGGGAATATTGCTTACCGTTATACATCACATTGCCGTCTGGCGTGATCACCAGATTGCCGTTTTCGCCCTTCACCTGCACGGTTTGCGGGCTGACAATCACATCGTCACGCGGCGTGACGCTGCACTGGTAGTCGGCGTGAGCGGTCATTGCCGTCACTGAAAGTGCTGCCGCCAGCAGCATTTTGCGCATCATAGTCTTCCCTCAAGAACAAATCAGGCCAGCATTTGCTGGCCCCAGATTGATAACAAAGTGCGCGTTTTCCATGCCGGATGCGGCGTAAACGCCTTATCCAGCCTACTCGATCGTGCATCTTTATAGGCCTGATAAGCGTAGCACATCAGGCAGTTTTGCATTTGTCATCGCCCGTATGCTTTCTTAGTCCCACCAAACGTCGAAAAGTTCGCTGGTGCGTACCTCTTCCAGTTTGCGTTCTTCCAGCCACTTACGCACAATCGCCTGATGTTCTTCGGTGCATTTGCCGATTTCCTGCATGCAGATCAGACCTTCCCAGGCCAGATAACCGCTGCCGTCAAAGGCCAGTTTGTTCGGTTCGATAACCTCGTTAATAAAGTCATCAACGGTTTTATCAATCTGTTCTTCCGATGTACCTTCCGGGAATCGCCATGCCACCGAAAATCCTAATTCCTGGAATTCGTCGATGTGCATTTTTTTACGCAGACGACGGCTACGGTTCTTTGCCATTATTTCACCCTCTCGAACATTAAGTCCCATACTCCGTGACCAAGACGATGACCACGTTGTTCAAATTTCGTCACCGGACGTGATGCCGGACGCGGTACGTAATCATTGCTCTCTGACAGGTTTTTATAACCGTCAATAGAAGACATCACTTCAAGCATATGTTCCGCATAAGGTTCCCAGTCGGTCGCCATATGGAATATGCCCCCCAGCTGCAGTTTGCTTTTTACCAGCTCTGCAAACGGCACCTGAACGATACGGCGTTTATTATGGCGCGCTTTGTGCCACGGGTCAGGGAAAAAGAGCTGCACCATGCGCAATGAATTGTCAGGAATCATTTTATGCAGCACTTCAACCGCATCGTGACACATCACGCGCAGGTTGCTTAAGCCCTCTTCATGCGCAGAAGACAGGCACGCACCAACACCCGGTGAATGCACTTCAATGCCGAGGAAGTCCTGCTCGGGGCGATCTTTAGCCATTGCCACCAGCGACGCGCCCATGCCAAAACCAATCTCAAGCGTCACCGGCGCTTCACGGCCAAAAAGCGCAGGGAAATCCAGCATATCTTCGCTGAACTCAACGCCCATCACCGGCCAGTAGTTTTCCAGCGCATGTTCCTGGCCTTTGGTCAGTCGCCCCTGGCGGCGCACAAAACTACGGATACGGCGCAGCGGGCGGCCGTTTTCATCAAATTCCGGTGAGATGACGTCGTTTTTCATAAAGATTTAGTCGCTTGTGAAAGTGTTCTGAAAACGGGCATTATCCAAAGTTAGTTGCCGGATGCAAGCATGATAAGGCCGTGGCTGCGGAAAGTTCCGGTTTACACCCTGCCGTCGCTGTGCTGCAATCTTGCCCCCAACAACAGTGAATTCGGTGACCATGCAAGCGTCGCAATTTTCAGCCCAGGTTCTGGACTGGTACGATAAATACGGGCGGAAAACGCTGCCCTGGCAAATTGACAAGACGCCCTACAAAGTATGGCTCTCAGAAGTGATGTTGCAACAAACTCAGGTTGCGACCGTTATCCCCTATTTTGAACGCTTTATGGTGCGCTTCCCAACGGTGACCGATCTCGCCAATGCGCCGCTCGACGAAGTTCTCCACTTGTGGACCGGGCTTGGCTATTACGCCCGAGCGCGCAATCTGCATAAAGCGGCACAACAAGTGGCGGCCTTACACGGCGGTAAATTCCCGGAAACCTTTGAGGAAGTTGCAGCACTGCCGGGCGTCGGGCGTTCCACCGCAGGCGCGATTCTCTCGCTTTCTCTGGGTAAGCACTTTCCGATTCTCGACGGTAACGTCAAACGCGTGCTGGCGCGCTGCTATGCTGTAAGCGGCTGGCCTGGGAAAAAAGAGGTCGAGAATAAACTATGGAGTTTGAGCGAGCAGGTGACGCCCGCGGTTGGCGTGGAACGGTTTAATCAGGCGATGATGGATTTGGGCGCGATGATTTGTACGCGCTCTAAGCCGAAATGTTCGCTCTGTCCGCTACAAAACGGATGTATTGCCGCCGCCAACAATAGCTGGTCGCTTTATCCGGGCAAAAAACCGAAACAGACGCTGCCAGAGCGCACCGGCTACTTTTTGCTGTTACAGCACGAAGATGAAGTATTGCTGGCGCAGCGTCCGCCGAGTGGATTGTGGGGCGGTTTATACTGTTTCCCGCAGTTTGCCGATGAAGAAAGTTTGCGGCAGTGGCTGGCGCAACGACAGATTGCTGCCGATAACCTGACGCAGCTGACCGCGTTTCGGCATACCTTCAGCCATTTCCACTTAGATATTGTGCCTATGTGGCTTCCCGTGTCGTCATTCACCGGCTGCATGGATGAAGACAATGCGCTCTGGTATAACTTAGCGCAACCGCCGTCAGTTGGCCTGGCGGCTCCCGTGGAGCGTTTGTTACAGCAGTTACGCACTGGCGCGCCGGTTTAGCGCGTGAGTCGATAAAGAGGATGATTTATGAGCAGAACGATTTTTTGTACTTTCCTGCAACGTGAAGCAGAAGGTCAGGATTTTCAGCTGTACCCCGGCGAACTGGGAAAACGCATCTATAACGAGATCTCCAAAGAAGCCTGGGCGCAGTGGCAGCACAAACAAACCATGCTGATTAATGAAAAGAAACTCAACATGATGAATGCCGAGCACCGCAAGCTGCTGGAGCAGGAGATGGTCAACTTCCTGTTCGAGGGTAAAGAGGTGCATATCGAGGGCTATACGCCGGAAGATAAAAAATAAAAACAGTGCCGGAGCACGCCTCCGGCAACTTGCATAAAACAAACACAACACGCACCCGGAATGATGAAAAAATATCTCGCGCTGGCTTTGATTGCGCCGTTGCTCATCTCCTGTTCGACGACCAAAAAAGGCGATACCTATAACGAAGCCTGGGTCAAAGATACCAACGGTTTTGATATTCTGATGGGGCAATTTGCCCACAATATTGAGAACATCTGGGGCTTCAAAGAGGTGGTGATCGCCGGTCCTAAGGACTACGTGAAATACACCGATCAATATCAGACCCGCAGCCACATCAACTTCGATGACGGTACGATTACTATCGAAACCATCGCCGGGACAGAACCTGCCGCGCATTTGCGCCGGGCAATAATCAAAACGTTGCTGATGGGTGACGATCCGAGTTCGGTCGATCTCTATTCCGACGTTGATGATATTACGATTTCGAAAGAACCTTTCCTTTACGGTCAGGTGGTGGACAACACCGGGCAGCCGATTCGCTGGGAAGGTCGCGCGAGCAACTTCGCGGATTATCTGCTGAAAAACCGTCTGAAGAGCCGCAGCAACGGGCTGCGTATCATCTACAGCGTCACCATTAACATGGTGCCGAACCACCTTGATAAACGTGCGCACAAATATCTCGGTATGGTCCGCCAGGCGTCACGCAAATATGGCGTTGATGAGTCGCTGATTCTGGCAATTATGCAGACTGAATCTTCCTTTAACCCGTATGCGGTCAGCCGTTCCGATGCGCTGGGATTAATGCAGGTGGTACAACATACCGCCGGGAAAGATGTGTTCCGCTCGCAGGGGAAATCCGGCACGCCGAGCCGCAGTTTCTTGTTTGATCCTGCCAGCAATATTGATACCGGCACCGCGTATCTGGCGATGCTGAACAACGTTTATCTCGGCGGAATTGATAACCCAACATCGCGGCGTTATGCCGTCATCACCGCCTATAACGGCGGCGCAGGCAGCGTGCTACGAGTCTTTTCGAATGATAAGATTCAGGCTGCCAATATTATTAACACCATGACGCCGGGCGATGTTTATCAGACGCTGACGACCCGCCATCCCTCTGCGGAATCTCGCCGTTATCTTTATAAAGTGAATACCGCGCAAAAATCTTACCGCCGCCGATAATTCCACTAACCGCCCCTGACGATGCTCAGGGGTAAAAATGTTATCCACATCACAATTTCGTTTTGCAAATTAGGAATGTTTGCAATTATTTGCCACAGGTAACAAAAAACCAGTCCGCGAAGTTGATAGAATCGCATCATCTCGCACGGTCAAATGTGCTTTTTCAAACACTCATCCGCATCACGATGTGAGGAAATTAACATGAATCTTAAGCTGCAGCTGAAAATCCTCTCTTTTCTGCAGTTCTGTCTGTGGGGAAGTTGGCTGACGACCCTCGGCTCCTATATGTTTGTTACCCTGAAGTTTGACGGTGCTTCTATCGGCGCAGTTTATAGCTCACTGGGTATCGCCGCGGTCTTTATGCCTGCGCTGCTGGGGATTGTGGCCGACAAATGGTTAAGTGCGAAATGGGTCTATGCCATTTGCCACACCATTGGCGCTATCACGCTGTTCATGGCGGCAGAGGTCACTACGCCGGAGGCGATGTTCCTTGTGATATTGATTAACTCGTTTGCTTATATGCCAACGCTTGGGTTAATCAACACCATCTCTTACTATCGCCTGCAAAATGCCGGGATGGATATCGTTACTGACTTCCCGCCAATCCGTATCTGGGGCACCATCGGCTTTATCATGGCAATGTGGGTGGTGAGCCTGTCCGGCTTCGAATTAAGCCACATGCAGCTGTATATTGGCGCAGCGCTTTCCGCCATTCTGGTTCTGTTTACCCTGACTCTGCCGCATATTCCGGTTGCTAAACAGCAAGCGAATCAGAGCTGGACAACCCTGCTGGGCCTCGATGCATTCGCTCTGTTTAAAAACAAGCGTATGGCAATCTTCTTCATCTTCTCAATGCTGCTGGGCGCGGAACTGCAGATTACCAACATGTTCGGTAATACCTTCCTGCACAGCTTCGACAAAGATCCGATGTTTGCCAGCAGCTTCATCGTGCAGCATGCGTCAATCATCATGTCGATTTCGCAGATCTCTGAAACCCTGTTCATTCTGACCATCCCGTTCTTCTTAAGCCGCTACGGTATTAAGAACGTAATGATGATCAGTATTGTGGCGTGGATCCTGCGTTTTGCTCTGTTTGCTTACGGCGACCCGACGCCGTTCGGTACTGTACTGCTGGTACTGTCGATGATCGTTTACGGTTGCGCATTCGACTTCTTCAACATCTCTGGTTCGGTGTTTGTCGAAAAAGAAGTTAGCCCGGCAATTCGCGCCAGTGCGCAGGGGATGTTCCTGATGATGACTAACGGCTTCGGCTGTATCCTCGGCGGCATCGTGAGCGGTAAAGTGGTTGAGATGTACACCCAAAACGGCATTACCGACTGGCAGACCGTATGGCTGATTTTCGCAGGTTACTCCGTGGTTCTGGCCTTCGCGTTCATGGCGATGTTCAAATATAAACACGTTCGCGTCCCGACAGGTACACAGACGGTTAGCCACTAATTACGCAAAGAAAAACGGGTCGCCAGAAGGTGACCCGTTTTTTTATTCTTACTTCAACACATAACCGTACAACCGTTTCATGCCATTCGCATCGGTTTCGCTATAGACACCTTGCAACTCCGGCGAAAATCCCGGCAACAAATTCACGCCTTCTTCCAGCGCAAGGAAATAACGTTGAACCGCCCCACCCCAGACTTCCCCGGGTACCACGCAAAGCACGCCAGGTGGATAAGGCAACGCCCCTTCTGCCGCAATTCGCCCTTCGGCATCACGAATCCGCACCAACTCCACTTCACCGCGAATATAAGCGCTATGCGCATCCTGGGGATTCATCACCACTGACGGGAAACTCTGCTGGCGGAACATCGCTTTTTGTAGGTCTTTGACGTCGAAACTGACATACAGATCGTGCATCTCCTGACACAACTGACGCAGGGTATAGTCGCGATAGCGCACCGGATATTTGTTATAAACGCTCGGCAACACCTCAGCCAGCGGCGAGTCATCCTCAATATGCTGTTCAAACTGCGCCAGCATCGCCACCAGTTGTGCCAGCTTCTCGTGGCTTTCCGCCGGAGTTAATAAGAACAGAATGGAGTTGAGATCGCACTTCTCCGGCACAATGCCGTTCTCACGCAGATAGTGCGCCAGAATCGTCGCTGGAACGCCAAAATCGCTATATTCGCCGGTTTCGGCATCGATACCCGGCGTGGTGAGTAACAGCTTGCACGGATCAACAAAATACTGATCCGCGGCATATCCTTCAAAGCCGTGCCACTTCGCCCCCGGCTCAAAACTGAAAAAACGGCGGTCGCTGGCTAACACTGACGTCGGATAATCCTGCCACAATTTGCCATCAACAACGGGCGGGATAAACGGGCGGAACAGCTTACAGCGCGCAAGAATAGCCTTGCGCGACTCAATACCCAACTCAACGCACTCAGCCCACAGCCGACGCCCACTCTCCCCTTCATGAATTTTGGCGTTAACGTCCAGCGCGGCGAACAGCGGATAGAACGGGCTGGTAGAAGCATGGAGCATAAAGGCATTATTCAACCGCTTATGCGGGCAAAAACGCGCCTGTCCACGGATATGGTTATCTTTTTTATGGATCTGCGACGTCTGTGAGAATCCCGCCTGCTGTTTGTGCACCGACTGGGTCACAAAGATCCCCGGATCGTTTTCGTTAAGTTCTAACAGCAGCGGCGAGCTATCCGCCATCATCGGGATAAACTGTTCGTAACCGACCCACGCGGAATCAAACAGAATGTAATCACACAGATGCCCAACGGTATCGATCACCTGACGGGCGTTATAGACAGTGCCGTCATAGGTTCCCAGCTGAATAATCGCCAGGCGAAACGGGCGCGGCAGGTCGGCTTTTTCTGGCGCAACGTCGCGAATTTGCTGGCGCAGATACTCTTCATTAAAACAGTGCGCATCAATACCGCCAATGAAACCAAACGGGTTACGTGAAGCTTCCAGATAGACCGGCGTCGCCCCCGCCTGAATCAACGCGCCGTGATGATTCGACTTATGGTTATTACGGTCGAAGAGCACCAGATCGCCACGCGTTAACAGCGCATTCGTCACCACTTTATTCGCTGCCGATGTGCCGTTCAGCACAAAATAGGTTTTATCGGCATGAAAGACTTTGGCTGCGAATTTCTGCGCATCTTTCGCCGATCCTTCATGAATAAGCAGATCGCCCAATTTTACGTCAGCGTTACACATATCGGCGCGAAAGATGTTCTCGCCAAAGAAATCGTAAAAATGGCGTCCGGCAGGATGCTTTTTAAAGAACGCACCATGTTGATGTCCAGGGCAAGCAAAGGTGCTATTACCCATCTCAACGTACTGCGTCAGCGTGTCATAAAACGGTGGCAGCAAATTCTCTTCATACTGACAGGCTGCGGATTCCAGCTCCAGCCACTGCTGCTCGTTGCCGTTGATTACCGCCGTAACGCCCGCAGGTAATTCAACAGCATGTTCGGAATACAAAAACACCGGTAGATGAAAACCGGTGCGCTTAAGCAACGCAAGAATGCCACTGCGACTATCCGCAGCGGTAATGACGACTGCCGCGACGTCCGTAAAATCAGTATCTCCCAACGCTACCACGCAGCGATGAGTAGAAAGTCGGGATACCAGTTCACTACTGGCGGCAATATTCATTGATTTCATAAGCGCAAAACCCGTTTCGGGGAAGTAAGAATACCGGACAAGGTGGAAAACCCTGCCCCATGAGATATGGGTCAAACTGGTCACCAGCTCCGACCGCCAGACATCAGTAAAAGCAGAAACGCTCTGATTTTACTGTTGTCCTGCAGTGAGCGTGCGTTAACTTCACCGCATGAGCAGTAGCATAAAAAGAGAAGAGTTTCGCGCGAAACGGCGATAAGCGAGAGAATGTAAGGAGGTGGCGTGCATCGGGCAAACTCCGTACAGAGAGGAGAAAATTCGCGCAATCATGGCACCTTTCGCTAAAGCGTGCAAGCCAGGACTTTGCGAACAAACAAGCCATCGACGGCGCCAAAAGTTCATAATAAGAAAATCAAACAATACAGCTAACAGGAACTCTTGTGGTCATCGGCCCTTTTATCAACGCAAGTGCAGTCTTACTGGGTGGCGTTTTCGGCGCACTCCTTAGCCAACGCTTACCGGAACGTATCCGCGTCTCCATGACATCAATTTTTGGTCTGGCATCGCTGGGGATTGGTATTTTACTGGTGGTGAAATGCGCCAACCTTCCGGCGATGGTTTTAGCAACCTTACTCGGAGCATTAATCGGCGAAATTTGTCTGCTGGAAAAAGGCGTCAATACAGTGGTCGCCAAAGCGCATAATCTGTTTCACCACTCGCGTAAGAAGCCAGCGCATGAATCTTTTATTCAGAATTTTGTCGCGATTATTGTCCTGTTTTGCGCCAGCGGCACCGGAATCTTCGGGGCGATGAACGAAGGGATGACCGGCGATCCGAGTATTTTAATCGCCAAGTCATTTCTTGATTTCTTTACGGCGATGATCTTCGCCTGCTCGCTGGGTATTGCGGTGTCGGTGATTAGCATTCCATTACTGATCATCCAGTTAACACTGGCGTGGGCTGCCGCGCTGATATTACCGCTGACCACACCGTCGATGATGGCAGACTTCAGCGCCGTAGGCGGTTTATTGCTGCTGGCAACCGGATTACGCATCTGTGGCATTAAAATGTTCCCGGTGGTCAACATGCTTCCAGCACTCCTTCTGGCAATGCCGCTTTCCGCCGCCTGGACCGCCTGGTTTGCCTGACAATGCGTGCAATAGCGGCAAAGTGATGATAGATTGTGCAGTCTGCACTAAATTGAAGAAATTTGATTGACGAGACGAGGCGAATCAGGTTTAATGCGCCCCGTTGCCCGGATAGCTCAGTCGGTAGAGCAGGGGATTGAAAATCCCCGTGTCCTTGGTTCGATTCCGAGTCCGGGCACCAAATTC
>QWCB01003611.1_pt1 | contig 11634 bp, 9 predicted proteins | sample 1972511 | NCBI WGS metagenome assembly QWCB01 (sample SAMN09866719, study PRJNA288562) | Human gut metagenome isolate term5_stool, whole genome shotgun sequencing... | isolation source: gut | host: Homo sapiens | place: USA: California
GCCTCGTTCTGTGCAGCTGCCACCTTCTTAGCCTCCTGCATCGTGTCGTAGAGCTCTGCAGCCTTCTTGTCCCGGTAATCCGAGTAGCTGTCGTAAGCGGACTTCAGTCCCTTGACAGCCAGCGAGATTGCGTTGGGGTTCATGACTCTCCTTTATTAGTGCGTCGCCAACAGGCATCGCCTTTAATTCTCAATCAATGATTAATACTGCTGCGGCGCCAGTGCCTCTGAGACCAAGATGCTTCTAAGTCCAAGAGCTAGGGCCCAGTTAGGCCTAGCGCCGAAATATTTGCAGCAGGCTCACATTCCAGCTTAGGCACTATTTGGCCTCCATGGGGGTCAACGAAGAACTCTTTTCCTTATCTTGAGAAACATTTTCGCTGGTTTCTGCCACGGAGAAACTCACCAGTAGGAGCAATTGGCCACCAAGGTCGGTATCCTAAGGAACGTGACTATTAAGACTGCTACTGCAACTGTGCACACCAACCATGGCGATATCGTGATTGACCTGTTCGGCAACCACGCGCCGAACACCGTCGACAACTTCATCGGCCTGGCAGAAGGCACGAAGGAGTACAAGGGTCAGAACGCCTCTGGCACCGAGTCCGGCCCGTTCTACGATGAGGCCATCTTCCACCGCATCATCGCTGGATTCATGATTCAGGGTGGTGACCCGTTGGGCACCGGCACCGGCGGCCCGGGCTACATGTTCGACGATGAGATCCACCCGGAGCTCCAGTTCGATCGTCCGTACCTGCTCGCTATGGCAAACGCCGGCAAGCGCGGCGGTCGTGGCACCAACGGTTCCCAGTTCTTCATCACCGTTGTTCCGACCCCGCACCTCAATGGCGCTCACACCATCTTCGGTGAGGTCGCTGATGACGCCTCGAAGAAGGTTGTCGACGAGATCGCTCGTGTGGCTACGGATCACTGGGATCGCCCGCTGGAGCCGGTCGTGATTACCTCCATCGACATCGAGAAGTAATCCACTAGCTTCTACGCTTTCTAACCCGTCCGGTTGTTCCGGGCGGGTTTTTTTCATGCCCATTTTCGCTTTACGACGGCCCGTAACTTCAATGTTGTGTTTAGGGGTAGTGGGGGTAGTAGCACATCGTGTTAATTCTCCACATGTCCACAGCCCTGTGGACAAAATACTCCACTGTTCACCTAGGTGAACACGGGCCAAGAAGCACGTTACGGGTCCCAATTTTCACAAATTACAACAATTCACAGTTGTCCACAGACTTGTGCACATGTGTGGATAATTCCATTCTTGTAATTTACGAACCAGCGTTCGAAAGTGGTCGAATCCCGCAGAATATTGGAGTTACGCACAACTTGACTTGCAACTATGTTACTTGTTCACAGAGTTATCCACAGGCTGTGGATACTGTGGACACAGGGTATAGAACCAAAGTTGTCATGCTTTACGGTTTCTGTCACGTAACCCGTGAGAAATTTGGGACGAAATCTCTCCACAGTTATCCACAAATTACATGATTGTTACACAGGTTTCTGTGGATAACTTTTTTGCGTGATCAGTAGGAGGGAAATCCTCATTCCCCGAAAAACGTGTGGGAAACGGGTGTATTGACGGGGGTAAATTGACCTGGGTTTTTAGGCATGAAAAAGGCGCATCCAAAGATGGATGCGCCTGAGGAGTGCGGTGTATTAGAGCTGACTAACGCCAACCCATAGTCATCAGCAGACCAACAATGAAAAGACCAAAGCCGATGACGTAGTTCCATGCGTTCAAAGTCACCATGAACGGAATATGCGGACCCGCGATGTAGTTGACCAGCAGCCAGCCCAAACCAATCAGCATGAACCCGAACATCAGCACCTTGTACCACACCGGTGTCTGAGTGCTATTGATTTTGACCGGGGTGCGACTGACGGAGGAGCCACCGGATTGTGGTGAATTAGTGCTTTCAATCTTTGCCTTAGGCATAGCGCTTTAAACTCCTTAGGTTGTGGTCAGCAGGTTGCGATCAGCGCGGTATCTACACTCCCGCGGTATATGCATAATTGTAAACTTTGCATCCGAACTTACCAGTGAAGTTCGCAGGCAGTAGAATTCCCAGTTATGCAGATTCTCGTCGTCGATAACTATGACAGCTTCGTATTCAATCTGGTCCAGTACATAGGCCAGCTCGGCGAAACGGTTACTGTCTGGCGCAATGATGATGCGCGTCTCCGCGATGTTGACGACGTCGTAAAGCAATTTGATGCAATCCTACTGTCGCCCGGTCCCGGTGAGCCGTCTAATGCGGGGTGGACAGAGGACATTATTCGCGCGGTGAGCAGGCAGGACGAGCCGACACCGGTGTTGGGTGTGTGCTTGGGTCACCAGGCGATTGGTGAGGTTTTTGGTGCGCAGGTTGTGCGTGCCGACGAGCTGTTGCACGGCAAGACCTCCCCGGTCACCCATGACGGCACGGGTGTTCTGGCCGATGTGCCCAGTCCTTTTATTGCCACGCGCTACCACTCGTTGACGGTGGATCCGAAGACGTTGCCGGAGGAACTCATTGCCACGGCATTCACGGATTCGGGCATGCTGATGGCGATGCGCCACCGCGACCTGCCGATTCACGGCGTGCAGTACCACCCGGAGTCGGTACTCACCCAGTACGGGCACCGCATGCTGGTCAATTGGCTGCGGCTGGCCGGCGGTGAGTACACCGAGGAACTCCTGGCGGAGTTGGAAGAGCAGCAGGCCGTGTACCAGCGCGCCTTCTCAGACGTGCTGGCACACTAGCCGCTAGTTAGGCAGCAGATCCGGCAGCCTTATGGGAGGTTCAGGAGCAGGCCGTTCCTCTGAAGAGCTCTCCGGGGCGACCCCCAGCCGGTAGACACGCAGGGTGACCTCGCCGTCCTTGTTGAGCTTGGAGCCGGCTGACGGGTCGGCCTTCTCCACGTGGTCGACCTTGGACAGATCCAACGTGGTGACTTCCTCGGTGCGGATAGTTCCCTCGAAGCCGGCATCGGTGAGTGCCTTCTCCGCATCGCGGAGAGTCTGGCTCTCAACTCGTGGCATCTTAATTTGGTTGCCGCGCGAAACGTGCAGCTCGACAGTCGTTCCGACGGTGAGCTCCGTGCCCTTCTGGGGAACCTCAACAACGGTTCCCTGTTCCTCAGTGGAGTCAACCTCCACCACCTCGACAACGAAACCAGCGGACTCGAGGGTCGTGCGGGCGGAATCCAACCTCTGACCAGTGACATCCGGAACAGTCTTGGTCTCGATACCGGAGGAGACAGTCAAAGTTACACGGGTTCCCTTCGACACCTGAGAACCGGCAGCTGGAGACTGCTCGATGACATTGCCGCGCGGAACGTCCTCACTCGGTTCCTCTTGCAGCTTCGGATTGACGACAAGCCCCGCCTCCTCGAGTAGGCGGCGAGCTTCCTCGGCCTGTTTGTCGCGTACATCCGGCACATTGGTCAACTCTGGGCCCGAAGATACGCGCAGCTTGATACGAGATCCCTGCGGCAACCCCGATCCGACGCCCGGTTCGGTGGCAATCACCGTGTCTCGGGGCACATCTGGGTTCGGCTCGTCGACGCGGTTGACCACGAAACCAGCCTGCTCGAGAACCTGCGTCGCCTCATTGACATTTAGGCCCTCGACCTGCGGAATGGCAACGGTCTCGACCTCGGTGGACGAGTTGAAAAGCTGGTAGGCGCCGTAGCCGACACCGCCAAGAGCGACCAGCGCAGCAGCCGCCAGTGCGACAGTCTTTCCTGCGCCACCCTTCTTTTTCTCAGGCTCGTCAGTGTTAGCAATCTGAGCAGGGGCTTCCGGTTGGGCAGCTGCTCTCTCCGGTTCCGGAGCAGGGACAGGGGCCGGGGCCGGAGTTGCCTGCTGTGCAGGGGTCACCCGGGTCTCAGCATCCGATGGAGCTGCCGGAAGGAATTCGGTGGTCTTCGCATCGTCGTCATGCGCGCCGTGGTGCGCCAGCGCCAACGGATCCTCGCCGCGTGCAAGACGACGCAAATCCTGGGCGAAGTCCTCTGCAGAGTCGTAGCGCTCCATCGGATCCTTGGCCATCGCGGTCAGAAGCACCGCGTCGAGGGCCTGAGCCGTGTTTGGGTCGGTGTTGAGCTTCCCCGAAGGCCGCGGCGGCTGGTCCTGAACGTGCTGGTAAGCGACAGAAAGAGGGGTTTCGCCGGTGAACGGCGGGGCGCCCGTGACGGCCTCGAAAAGTACGCAGCCGACAGCGTAGATATCGGAACGGGCGTCGGCGGTCTTACCGCGCGCCTGCTCCGGCGAGAGGTATTGCGCGGTACCCAGCACCGCCGCAGTCTGCGTCATCGTGGTGGAATCACCGAGCGCGCGAGCGATGCCGAAGTCCATCACCTTCACCTTGCCGGTGTTGGTCAGCATGATGTTCGCCGGCTTGATGTCACGGTGAATAATGCCCGCATGGTGGGATGCCGTCAGCGCATCACACACCGATGCCATGATCGATGCGGCTTTCTTCGGGTCGAGCCGCCCCTCACGACGAACAAGATCACGCAGGGTCTCGCCCTGAATCAGCTCCATGACAATGAAAGGCACGCGCCCCATCGGGCTATCCGTCTCGCCGGTGTCGTACACCGACACGATCGACGGGTGATTCAGCAGCGCTGAGTTTTTCGCTTCACGACGGAACCTTGCGAGGAAGTTCTCATCCCTGGCAAGGTCGGCCCTCATCATCTTGACCGCGACAGAGCGACCGAGAACAGTATCTTCAGCGCGGTAGACATCGGACATGCCGCCAACGCCAATGAGCTCGCCGAGCCGATAACGGCCGGAGAGGAGATCGTCATTGCCAGACATTGTTCGTCAGTCCCTTCGGAAGGATTTCCACCAAAACATCTTGTACCTGAATATTACTGTGCATCTGGAGTCCCCAAGGTATTACCGGAGTCATTTCCCAAGGGCAATTGAATACCGGGTAGACCACCGCCACTGGAGTCGTCGCCACTGTTGTCGCCACTGTCGTTGCCCGAATCCTGAGTCGGTTCGGACGTATCCGGAGCGGTCTCGCTGGTGTCCTGCTCAGTGGAGCTGTCAGAGGCACCGTCATTGTTGCCGCCGTAGTTTTCCCCAGAGTTGCCGCCGTCGTTATTTCCCCAGTTACCGGAATTGTCTCCCGACCAACCGTAACCAGAACCGTCGTTGGGGTCGGTGTTTTCCTCTGGGGTTTGCTGCTGTGACTGGTTCGGAATGTACTGCTCCAAGTTCGGAATGGTTGGCAGTGAACCGGTAGTCGACAGCGAATAGACGACTGCGATAGCACCGGCCAGCAACACTAGCAGCACCAACAGCACAATGCTGCCGCAGCCACAACCGCAGCCACTGCGTTTCTTTGCCGGCTTACGCTGTCGGGCGGGTTGCTGCGGTGGTCGCTGCGGTTGCTGCGGTGGCTGCGACACCGGCATGGGCGGTCGCGTCATGGCACCGAGTTCGGTGGTCGCCGGGTTGGCAGCGTTGGATTGACGGTGCACCGTTGGGGTCACACCACGCGGCTGCGGTGGGCGGTGCCCCGCGCGCACTCGCAAAACAGCCTGTGCCAGCTCACGGCCATCGGCATAGCGACGCTGCGGATCCTTGCGCAGCATAATGCCGATAAGTTCGCGGATATGCGGATTGACCGTCGGCGCCAACGCAGGCGGAGCCTCGTTGATGTGTGCCACGGCAACCGCGACGGTGGAGTCGCCCTGGAAGGGCCGGGCGCCGGCCACCATTTCGTAGGCGACACAGCCAAGCGAGTAGATGTCAGTCGCCGGACTCACCTGTTTGCCCTGCGCCTGCTCCGGTGAGACATACTGCGCGGTACCGACGACCATGCCGGTACGCGTCAGAGGCACCGCTTCAGCGGCTTTGGCAATGCCAAAGTCGGTAATCTTCACGGTGCCCTCCGGCGTCACCAGGAGGTTGCCCGGCTTAATGTCGCGGTGGACAAGGTTCGCAGCGTGAATTGCCGACAGGCCGTGTGCAGTCTGCTCCAGAACGTCGAGCATCAGGTGCTCTGGCAGGGTGCGACGCCGCTGCAGCACCTGCGACAGAGATTCGCCACGGATGTACTCCATGACGATGTAACACGCGCCGTGGCTGCCGATGTCGCCTTCCTCGTAGGTGACAATCTTCACCACGTTTGGGCTGTTGACGCTGCGCGCAGCGGCGGCTTCGTTCTGGAAACGCTGCCGGAACTCGTAGTTGTCCGAGTACTCCTGGTTCAGAAGTTTGATTGCAACCAGTTCGCCGCTGGTGGCGTCGTCGGCAAGCCAGACGGTGGACATGCCGCCACGGCCGAGCAGACGGCGGACGTGATATCGGTCGCCAACGATGTCTTGAACTTGGTGGGCATCCATGCTTATCGACCCGCCTGTTCGACCGCGTTAATGAGTGCACGGCCAATCGGGGCAGCAACGGAGGCGCCGGTAGCGCCCTGGCCCTGGCCGCCACCGTTTTCCACGACGACAGCCACGGCGACATCGGAGTCCGGCGCGAAGGCGATGTACCAGACGTGCGGCGCGTACTCGCCGCGGACAGCACCGTGTTCGGCGGTACCGGTCTTGGAGGCAATACGCGAACCGTTACCGCCCGAGTGCGACTCGGAGCCGCGCATCAGCTCAGTTACGGTCTCCGCGACCTCCGGCGAAATCGCCTCGCCGGCTTCAATCGGCTTAAAGGACTTGATTTCGGAGAGGTCGGCACCGCGCACCGATTTGATGATCTGGGGTTCCATGCGCACGCCGCCGTTGGCAATCGTGGCGGCGATGATGGCGTTGTCCAGCGGCGTGAAGGACACGTCGCGCTGACCAATGGAGGTCTGACCCAGCGAGGACTGATCCGGAATATCACCGACAGCGGAGGGCTGAATCGGCAGGCCCGCGTCATCGTGGGTCTCACCGATGCCGAATCGCTTAGCGACGTCCTTGAGCGCATCGGCCCCGTACTGCATACCGAGCTCAGCGAATGCCGTATTACAGGACTGCGCGAAAGCCTGGCGGAGAGTTGTAGTAGCCCCACCACAGGTCGAGCCACCGTAGTTCTCCAACGTAGTGGTGGTATCCGGCAGCGTAATCTGCGGTGCGCCAGTGACTGAGGTGTCCGGGGAAGCGCCTTGCTCCAGTGCCGTGACCGTGGTCAACACCTTGAAAGTGGAACCCGGCGGCAGCGGACGCTGAGTGGCGTGGTTGAGCAGCGGTGCGCCCTCATTGTTATTGAGGGACTGCCAGGTACTCTCGTCGCCGGCGGCGATGTCATTCGGGTTGAACGACGGTGTGGAGGCCATCGCGAGAATTTCACCCGTCGATGGGCGAATGGCGACGGCGGAGCCGACGTAGCCGCGTTCAGCGAGTTGTTGGTACGCAGTCCGCTGAGCGTTCGGCAACAGCGTCAGCTCCGTGGAGGCCCCAGAGGGTTCCTTGCCCGTGACCATGTCGAGGGCGCGGGAGGTAAACAGCGAAGGGTCGCTGCCGTTCAAGATCTCGTTCTGAGAGCGTTCGATACCGGCGGAGCCGTAGATGTCCGACAGGTATCCGACCACCGCGGCATATGCCTCCGGGTTGGTGTCGTAGCTGCGGTCATAGAAGCCGCTCTCGCCCTTGACCGAGTGGGCCAGAATGTCGCCGTCAGTGGTGATTTGGCCGCGAGGTTTGGACTTTTCCTCCAGGAACTGGCGGCTATTCAGCGGATTGTGGGCGTACTTATCCTGCTGGAAACCCTGGATGTAGGTCAGGTTCGCCAGTAGAAGAACGAAGAGTCCGAGAACGACAACAAAGATTTGGCGAATGGTCTTATTCATCTACTGGTTCACCTCCTGAGATGCGGTGGCATTGTCGTTGAGGCCCGAAGGGTTGCTTGGAATGCCCCAGGGGCGGTTGGCCTCGTCAGAGACGCGCAGCACGATGGCCAACATGATGTAGCTGGCCAGCAGTGAGGAACCACCGGCTGACATGAACGGAGTAGTCAGACCGGTCAGCGGCATCAGCTTGGAAACACCGGCTGCAACCACGAACAGCTGAATGGCCATCGAGAATGCGACACCGGCCGCCAGCAGCTTGCCAAAGGAATCACGTACCGCCAAGCTCGCCGAAATACCGCGGGAAATCAGAATCGCGAACAGCAGGATGATGGCACTCAGGCCGGTAAAACCGAGCTCCTCACCAAAGGCCGAGAGGATGAAGTCAGAGTGTGCCACCGGAATGTTCTGTGGGTAGCCCTGGCCCAGACCGGTGCCACCGATGCCACCCCAGCTCATGCCGAACAGACCCTGGGAGAGCTGGTAGCCGCCCTCGTCGTAGGAGCCCAACGGATCCAGGAAATGCGTGACTCGCGCCTGAATCTTGTCCGAAACCATGTAGACACCGACAACGCCGACGGTCACCAGCACCATGCCGATGATCAGCCAGGAACCGCGACCGGTGGCAGCGTAGAGCATTGCCAGCACAGTGCCGAAGAGCACCAGCGCCGGGCCAAAGTCATTCTGCAGAGCCATGATGACGGTAGCGATGCCCCAGATCAGCAGAATCGGACCCAGGTCGCGAACACGCGGGAAATCAATGCCCAGGAAACGCTTGCCCGCCACATTGAACAGCGAGCGCTTATTCACCAGCAGCTGAGCAAAGAAGATCAGCAGCATGACCTTGGCAAACTCACCCGGCTGCATGGAGAACGGGCCGATGGAAATCCAGATGCGGGCATCAGCATTAATCGACGACGGCCACACCAGCGGTAGCGCCAACAGAATCAAGCCGCCGAGACCCAGCAGATACGAGTACTGCGACAGCGAGTGGTGGTTGCGCAGCAGGACAATCACGCCGATAAACAGTGCGACACTGAGTACGGTCCACATGATCTGATTGCGCACCAACGAGGTGTCATTGGCCAGGTCGAGGCGGTGAATCATCACCAGCCCCAAGGCATTGAGCGTTGCTGCAACCGGCAGCATCACCTGATCGGCGTTGGGCGCCACAAAGGTCAGCGCGATATGCGCCACTGCAAAAATCACAAAGAATCCGCCAATGATGTAAAAGACATCTCCGGTCAGAGAGTTACCCTGAGCCAGTTCCAGCGAAATTAGTGCCAAAAGCAACAATCCTGCCGACAGCAGCAGCAGGAGCATTTCCTTCATCCGAAGCTGTCGCTTCGTGGTAGTTTCACTCATTTTCGCACCTGCCTACAGTTGACTCCTGGCTTCGAGCCCAGCTTTTCATCCTTCTTGTCATCGTCGGAAACGGACAGACACACCGGCAGCGCCGACTCCGCCAAACGTCCAATCTGGTCGCTGACACCGTTGTAGGAATCAGCTGGCAGACCTTCCAGCGAATTGCGTGCCGCCGGTGAGAGATCTTCCGGCGTCATGATGTGGCAGTCGACCTTCTCCTTCGCCGTCCCAGCCGGAGGAAGCTGAACTTTATTGTCATCGGTCAAACAGATGAACTGATGTGGCTCTTGCAGATCGAAGCCCAGCAAACTGCCGGGCACGCCGTGCATCAGCTGCACCTGCCCGTCGACCACCGCGAGATGGTACATCGACTCCTTCTTCTGCCAGCCCCAAATACCAAGGCCGACCAACCCGGCCACCAGCACCAGCACCACAGAAATAACTAGCCACTTGCCCTTGGAAGCTTTCTTCTCCGGCGCCGAAGTCACTGCAATTTCCTGTGACTTCCGCGGGCGGAGTGCCGCCGCGCGTCCCGCTGACGTATTGGGGCGGGGGAGTTCCTCCTCCGCACTCTGCAGGGCACCGGCCAGGGCGGGCTCGTAAGGCGTGCGTGCCGACGAATCGACAACATCGGCAACCACCACGGTGATGTTATCCGGACCACCGGACTTCAACGCGTAGTCAATGAGCTTGGTAGCGGCCTCGTCCGGAGTGCCCTCCGAGAGCACATCCTTGATGGTGTCCGCGGACACTGGATCGGATAGACCATCCGAGCACAGCAGGTAGCGATCGCCCTCGTGAACATCGCGATAAGACAAAGTAGGCTCCACCGGGCGACCGGTGAGAGCCTTCAAAATCAGTGAGCGCTGAGGGTGAATTGCCGCTTCTTCCTCGGTGAGATTGCCCTCATCCACCAGGGACTGCACATAGGTGTCATCCCGGGTAATGCGGATGAGCTCCCCGTCGCGCAGCAGATAGCCACGCGAGTCACCGACATGGCACATGCCCAGGCGGGTGCCGTCGAAAAGCAGAGCAGTCAGCGTAGTGCCCATGCCTTGCGTAGACGGGTTCTGCTCAATTTCATCCGCAATGGAGTTATTGCCCTCCATGCAGGCGCTGCGCAGGGACTCGAGCAAATCGGGGCCGGGCTGATCATTGTCCAGCCGAGAGACGGCCGCAATCATCAGCTGGGATGCGATTTCTCCGGCGGCGTGGCCACCCATGCCGTCGGCAAGCGCGAGCAGACGCGAACCCGCATAGGCGGAGTCCTCGTTGTTCTGTCGGATGAGGCCGCGGTCAGAGCGGGCCGTGTAATTCAGAGCAAGACTCATGGTTGCAACCTCAAAGTTGTACGGCCAATACGAAATTCCATACCCGAAGCCAGGCGTTCCGGCTGTTCCACGCGCTGGCCATTGAGGAATGTGCCATTGCGGGAGTCCAGATCCTCCAAGTACCAGATGCCGTCGCGGTTGATGACGCGAGCGTGCTGGCCCGAGGCGAAGTCATCGTTGAGGACGAAGGCATTCGACTCTGAACGGCCAATAGTGATGTCGCGTTGGTTGTTTAGGTTCATGCGCGAACCCGCCAGCGGCCCGGAGGTGACAAGGAGCTGATGTGGAGTCTGCGAGCGCTGGAAACGCTTGGCCGGAGCACTGCTGGCCTGCCGAAGTGGGCGCAGCGGAGCCGAGCCTGTTGTTTCTGTACGCAGGGTGCGAAGCGTCATCCAAATGAAAAACCACAGGACGACCAGCACGCCGATGCGCGAAAGCAGAAAAACGATAGCTTCCACGTCCGAGGAACCTCCTTATGTAGAGCTGGTGGGTCCGCAAACCGAACACACGGACGTAATTATTCCAGGAATGTGTCGGCAAACCTAGGGCAGTGGCATGTGAACCTGGTGAACCTCACTACTTAGCGGATCTGAATCAGCGGATCTGAACTTCGAGAACAGAATGTCCTAGCGAGATTTCGTCGCCGTCGGCCAGCAGCCAGTTCTCAATGGGTTCGCCATTGACAATGGTGCCGTTGGTCGAATGCAAATCGACGAGCACAGCGTCCTGGCCATCCCACGTGATCTCGGCATGCTGGCGGGAAACACCAGTATCCGGGAGGCGGAAGTCGGAAGCGGTGCCGCGGCCGATGATGTTCGAACCATGGCGCACCTCAAATACGCGCGAGGAGCCGTCCTGCAACAGCAGGGTGACGGTCTTTTCCTGGGACTGGTCTTCACCCACGGCCGCGCTGCTCAGCTCAGTTGCAGCCTCTGGGTCGACCGCGGGGATGGGGCGGGAAGCGGTGGGGAACTGCTCAGCTTCCGGCTGCGGGTGGTAGGCGGCAGAGGTCTCTGCAGCTTGGGGTTCATCATCGCTTTGCGACGGGGCTGCGTCAGTGTTGGCATCATCGGCACTGTCCTCGAATGGGACGAACTCCGAGGTGCCCACGGTGTCCTCGGTGAAAGTGCTGGCCGTCTTCAACTG
>QWCB01003614.1_pt1 | contig 11630 bp, 12 predicted proteins | sample 1972511 | NCBI WGS metagenome assembly QWCB01 (sample SAMN09866719, study PRJNA288562) | Human gut metagenome isolate term5_stool, whole genome shotgun sequencing... | isolation source: gut | host: Homo sapiens | place: USA: California
GTTTCCGTATCGTTTCCGTATTGTTTCCGCTTCCGGAAGCGAGAACGATAGGAGAACGATAGGAGGACGATACGAGAACGATACGGGATTGATACGAGAACGATACGGAAACGATACGAGACCGATACGTAATCGAATTGTTTAGCCGTCGTTCTGCGGACTTGGTGGGACTGCGATTTTGTTTCATTGCCTTGAAAGTTTTTGAAGTTGATAATGATTCTCTTTGTCAGCTGCGTTACTAACATCGTTTGCAAAGGTATGTAAAGGCACAACCGAATGCAAATTCATTCATAACCGTTTACAATCCATTTACAATCCATTCATAATCCATTCATTCCGTTCGCAATTCATTTACCCATTTTCTCATAAATAACCAAAACCGCATTATGAACGACGTAAAAATTAGCATCTACGACAGTATCGTCCAGGTTCTGCCCAACGCCACAAAGGCCGTACAAAACTTCAATGGCGACCAGTTTGCCGAGAAAATACTCAGCAAGAAGGAAGCCGCTGAAGACAGTTCTTCCGATGCCGACTCCCCTGAGGCCAAGAAACTCGCCCTCTATATTGGCGAGGAATGCCTCCCGGCCTTCCTCGCTCAGATTCGTGACTGCAACAACGCCACAGAGCTTGCCTTGGTTGTCGTCTCTATGCTCGATCAAGAGACCAAACTCACCGAGGAAATAGTCGTAAGGAGTAGCTTCATCCAGCTCCTGTTGCCCTTCGCCACCAACATCACTTCTGGTAGAAGCGTGAACAACATTCGCGCCCGCATCAATGATGCTTTAATAGCTCGCCGTAAGTCTCACCCCAAACATTAATCGTCATGATCGGAATAGAGATAATGATAGCCCAAATAGCCGCTGCAGCATACTTTGGCTATAAGCAATGCAAATTATCTGAACGACGTCACTGGAGTCCTTTTGACCTGTTTTTTGACTCTCGCGCCTCGGCATCAACCGAAGCCTCTGCTAAAGAGCAGGAAGCCCCGTCTTCCAAGGCGGAGCAGTCGGAGAAACCACAGGCGAAGCCATCTGATGCCGTTTTGGAAGACCGCATCGTCCAGGCCGTCTTCGACAAACTCAGGCAGAACAAGGAACCACAGATCATCATCAACTTCTTCGGTGGCAATCATATTGTGGCCCCCAATGCCCGGGAAGCCTACCAGCAATTCCTTTCCTCCTCCCAACCCAAAAAGGATTGACATCAGACTGATGGCTAACAAAGCATTAATGAACGATTAAAGCTGGATTAACGGTGATTAATGTGGAAACCATTTGTCAGTAAGCTTGCCAACCTTTCTTAAGGGGACCATTTAAGAAGGAATAAGTTTAATAACACCTTCGTGTCAATAATAATAGCATTTTTTAGACCATCTATGTGTTGCTGTTTGATAAAGCAGGAACACTGTTTTAGACAATGTGAATAAAACAAAATAAAAGGAAACATGCGTGAATTTAAAAATATTAAAGTAGCCGTAGCCGGTACAGGCTATGTGGGACTGAGCATAGCTACACTGCTATCTCAGCATCATCAGGTGACAGCTGTAGATGTAATCCCTGAAAAGGTGGAAAAACTCAACAATAAGATTTCTCCAATTCAAGATGATTATATCGAAAAATATCTGGCTGAAAAGTCATTGAACCTTGTAGCCACTCTCGATGGCAAGTCAGCCTATGCTGACGCCGATTTTGTGGTTATCGCAGCTCCGACCAATTATGACCCAGTCAAGAACTACTTCGATACCACCCATGTGGAGGAAGTGATAGACATGGTATTGGAGGTAAATCCCGATGCCGTTATGGTGATCAAGTCAACCATTCCCGTCGGATACACCCGTAACCTCTACTTGAACTATGCTCGGAAAGGAGTCAAGAAGTTCAACCTCCTCTTCTCTCCGGAGTTCCTTCGAGAGAGTAAGGCTCTTTATGACAACCTCTACCCAAGCCGCATCATCGTAGGTTATCCCAAGATCATCAATCTACCGGAATTTGAGGAGGAAAACGAGGCTATCAAGTCAGTGACAGATGTTGAAAAGCTGATGGAAGCAGCGAAGACCTTTGCAGCTCTTCTGCAAGAGGGAGCCATCAAAGAAAACGTAGATACTATTTTCATGGGTATGAAGGAAGCCGAGGCCGTAAAACTCTTTGCCAACACTTACCTTGCTCTTCGTGTTAGCTACTTCAATGAGTTGGATACTTATGCCGAAATAAAGGGCCTCGACTCAAAGGCAATCATCGAAGGTGTCGGCCTCGACCCGCGTATCGGAACACATTATAATAACCCATCATTTGGCTATGGCGGTTATTGCTTGCCCAAAGACACCAAGCAGCTCCTTGCCAACTATGCTGATGTGCCTCAAAATATGATATCTGCTATTGTGGAATCAAACAAGACGCGCAAGGACTATATAGCAGATGCCGTTCTTCGCAAAGCTGGCTATTATACGGAAAATGGCCAATGGGATGCAAACAAAGAGCAGTCATGTGTAATTGGCGTTTATCGTTTGACCATGAAGTCGAACTCAGACAACTTTAGACAGTCAGCCATTCAAGGCATCATGAAGCGTGTTAAAGCAAAGGGAGCTGAGGTTATCATCTACGAGCCCACATTGGAAGATGGTACAACCTTCTTTGGCAGTAAAGTGGTGAACAGTCTAGATGAGTTCAAGTCGCAGAGCAAAGCCATCATTGCCAACCGCTTTGATGACTGCTTAAAGGATGTGGAAGATAAAGTATATACACGAGATATTTTTAGAAGAGACTAAATAATGGTAGAGTATAATGTAAATTTAGAAGGCAAGACCGTCCTCGTGACGGGCGCTGCCGGCTTTATCGGTAGCAACCTCGTCAAGCGGCTTTTCCGCGATGTTAAGAACATCAAGGTTATCGGTATCGATTCCATCACCGACTACTACGATGTCAACATCAAGTATGAGAGGCTGAAAGAAATTGAAGCCTTGCATGGAGATTGGACTTTTATTCATGCCTCCATCGCTGACAAAGATGCAGTGAAGAAAATCTTCACGGAAAACAAGATTGCCGTTGTCGTGAACCTTGCCGCTCAGGCAGGAGTCCGCTACAGCATCACCAATCCTAATGCTTACATTCAGAGCAACCTTATCGGATTCTACAATATCTTGGAGGCTTGCCGTCACCACGAGGTCGAGCATTTGGTCTATGCCTCTTCCTCCTCGGTCTATGGCAGTAACATGAAGGTGCCGTACTCCACAGACGACAAGGTGGACAATCCCGTATCACTCTATGCCGCTACGAAGAAGAGCAACGAGTTGATGGCGCACGCCTATAGTAAACTCTATAACATCCCGTCAACGGGCCTCCGCTTCTTTACCGTCTATGGTCCTGCAGGTCGTCCCGACATGGCCTACTTTGGTTTCACCAACAAACTGGTCAAGGGCGAGACCATCAAGATTTTCAACTACGGCAACTGCAAGCGCGATTTTACTTATGTCGAAGACATTGTGGAAGGAGTAGTCCGCATTATGCAGCATGCCCCCGAAAAGCAGAACGGAGAAGACGGTCTTCCTATTCCGCCCTACAAAGTGTATAACATCGGCAACAACTCCCCTGAGAATCTCCTCGACTTCGTCACTATTCTCCAGGAAGAATTGGTGCGCGCTGGGGTGCTGCCCAAAGACTACGACTTTGAGGCGCACAAGGAGCTTGTGCCCATGCAGCCTGGCGACGTACCCGTCACTTATGCTGACACAACACCACTGGAGCAGGATTTTGGATTCAAGCCAAATACAAGTCTGAGGAAAGGATTGAGACGCTTTGCGGAATGGTATGCAAAATACTATTGATCAGTCTTCGTTCCTGGCTACGAAAGATGAAAAAGGATTGTGATTTATTCTATCAGCTCGACTGAAATAAGGATACTAATATGCAAGCAAATTCATTCAATAATACCTTGTACGAGGTTATTTATGTTCGACTTTTTTTGATAACAACCCTTGTCTTCTATCATGCCTTTGCTATCTTTTCAGGGGCTTGGGAACCTATTTCTGGATACCCTAAGATTCAGGTGTATAGTATAATGGATAAACTATCTTACGCATGTTTACTTGAAACATTTGTATTTATATCTGGATATATTTTGGGGTATCAAGTAAGTAAAAAGGGAGAAGAATACATACAAACAAGGGGCTTCATAATTAAAAAGATAAAGCGGCTTCTTGTACCGTCAATAGTGTTTAGTGTCTTTTATATACTAATGTTTGATAAAGGTGACTGGTTAGCACTCCCAACCATATATGAGGTTCTTTCTGGAGCAGGACACATGTGGTTTTTACCAATGTTATTTTGGTGTTTTCTGTTTGTGTATCTATTTAAGAGGGTAAAGGTGTCAAACAGAACTTTGTTGATAATTACTCCTTTGCTAATCTGTTTGTCAGCACTACCATTGCCATTTAGATTGGAGAGTGCAATGTATTTCTTTCCGTTCTTTTGGGGAGGCTATTGTGTCAGAAAGTATAATTTGAATTGGTCTTATAAGGCTAAAATGGTAATTCCAGTCATAGCAGTGTGCTTTGTATTAGTATTTATACTGAAGCTCAACTTGAATGCGTTTTACCTAGTTGAGGGGGGTGTTTTAGTTAAGATTATTAATGTTACTATGACCCTCTTTTGCAGATTTCTTTGTGCAGTGTTTGGAATTTATCTACTGATGATTTCTGCCCTAAAATTGGCAAAAACGAAGGTTGGTATAAAGCAAATGATTTTGGTACAGCTTAGTGATTGCTGTTTTGGAGTATATATTTTCCAACAGTTCGTTTTGATGCTTGTAGAACGGACAGAACTCTCTAAAAATTTAAGTCCATATATATATCCTTGGGTAACTTTTTTAATTGCATTGTTTATGTCATTAATGTTGACTATATTTTTAAGAAGAACTAAAGTGGGTTCGAAAATACTATAATCCTTCTAGGATAAACTTGATTATGAAATAGTAAATGAAAAGGATTTCGGAAATTAAAAAACAGATAAATAAAAGCAAGGATGGAAAGACTGTATTTGCCAATTTTGGTTATCTGTCTTTATTGCAAGTAGCTGGCTATGTGTTTCCTTTAATCTCGATGCCATATCTTGCTCGTGTGATTGGCGCGGATGGCTTTGGAAAGATAGCTTTTGCTTCAGCCATTGTTGTTTGGATTCAGACAATCTCCGATTGGGGATTCAACCTTACGGCAACTCGTGATGTAGCGCAAAATAGGGATGATAAAGAGTTGGTTTCTAGAATTATCTGTAATGTTTTGTGGGCAAGAAGCATTTTAACCCTGCTGTCTGGTATAATTCTGTTGGCAGTAGTATTGTTGGTTCCATACCTTAGAGAGAACGCAGATATCATTCTCGTTACTTTTTTGTTAGTCCCTGGTTATATTTTGTTTCCTGAGTGGTTTTTTCAAGCAATAGAAAAGATGAAATATACCACGTTTTTCAATCTCTTTTTAAAGTTGGTATTCACAGTAGCAGTGTTTGTTTTCATACATAAAAGAGAAGACTATCTAATACAGCCTCTTTTAACCACCATAGGTTATCTATTATGTGGTTTCGGCGCCTTATATCTGATTTTCAAAAAGTGGGGATATACTTTGTATAAGCCGCAATGGTCTGAGATTTTTAAGACGATACGAAATAGCACAGATGTGTTTATTAACAATTTGATGCCGAATCTCTACAATAGTTTTTCTGTTATGTTGCTAGGATTCTTTGGGGGATCTACGGCCAATGGCATATATGATGGAGGAAATAGGTTTCCTGTTATTTTTTATCAATTTCAGTCTGTACTGTCAAGGGCGTTTTATCCTTTTTTGTCAAGACGGCCCGATAAACATTCTTTTTATGCGAAGTTGAATATTGTGTCAGCGCTTATAGGAGCTGTTTTTCTTATTCTATTATCACCGTTGTTCATTAAGATAATGTTAGGTGATGAGTTTGAGAAGTCGGTTGTTGTTATGCAGATTCTTTCCTTTTCTGTTGTCTTCCTCGCTATGGACTATACTTATGGAACAAATTTCTTGATAATTAACCATAAAGAAAAACCTCTACGAAACCTAACCTTCGTCTCATCTATAGTAGGAATGGGTGTTGCAATACCTTTGGTCTATAAATTCTCTTATATTGGTGCTGCTATTACAGTGCTTTTATGTAGAGGAATGCTAGGGGTTGGCTCTTATTTTTTAGCAAAAAAATATCGCTAATGAAAGATACGTTAATAGAAATCTAAAAGCATAGAATAAAAAATGGGTATAATATTTTATTATCAAAACAGTAACTTTATATGAATCAAATTGTAATAGCTCCCCAATGGTATGGGGCTTATAAAAAAGGCCCAGAAGTTGGCGCATTGCGTCTTGCAGAATTTATTTGAAATGGGGGGGCTTGTCAGAGCAAACCCTTATTTCTGTTCCAAATGTGGGCCCTGGCGAAGATCATTGCATGCCATTCTTTGATGCCTGCAAGGTACTGGGTAAAAATCCTGAGCGTTGGCTTTCTTATGTGCTGAAAAACATAAAGACGACGCCCAAGGATAAACTTTATACTCTTCTTCCTGAGTTTTGGGAAGACGAGGGATGATAAACATGAATTAAAATTTTAGTCAAATCAAGGTGTACTCCCTATTAGCATGAGCTGGTGGAGGGCAAAACCTCCTATGCTTGTCTCAAAAAAGGCAATGACAATGCCGCCGTGCAAAGGTACTGCTTTATTTGAGATCATGCAATACGGTGTTCACCAAATACTTACAATGGTATCATTTCGAATTTCACGCATGAATAGATGCGACATGTTTTTGGCGGCATGGGTACTCTATTATCTTCAGGGTATCGTATATCCTGAAGGTGGCGCTATATCCATTATATTGCTTGGATTGACCCTACTGGTATCGGCAAATTGCGCCATCAAGGTATTACAGTGGAGAAATACCCCAGTCTATTTCAAAGGCTTCAATATGCTGATACTTTTGTTTACGGTCTATGGTTTCGCATTGATTGTCTCAAGTCCATCGACATTGTATTATCCTCTGTCAGGCATGAAAATGCCGTCATACAACTATATCAAGTCCATATACCTGTCGCTATTACCTATTTATCCTTTCTACTATTACACGAAGAAGGGATATCTCACAGCAGAGCGTTTGCGTATATGGGGTTTGATATTCTTAGCATCAGTTACAATGTCGTATTTCCGTATGCAACGCGAAGCCTTGGCTCAATTGGTAGAGGAAGGTTCAAGTGTTGAAGAGGTGACCAACAATACGGGTTATCTATTTCTCTCTATTCTGCCCATGTTGGTGATATACCGAAAAAAACCGTTATTACAGTTTGCTTCTTTCGCCTTCGTGATGGCATTTCTTATAATTGGTATGAAGCGTGGCGCGATAATCATCGGAGCTATCTCTGCTATCTATTTCATGTGGCGAGTCATCAAAAGTTCGAGAGGCAATACACGCTTCTTATTCATATTCTTGTCTGTTGCTATATGTGGGGGTGTAGTCTATTTCTTTATCCATGAGATGGCCACCAGCGATTATATGCAGCAACGCTTAGAAAGTACGATGGAGGGCAATTCGAGTGGCCGTGATAATCTCTATTCTTTCTTCTGGCATTATTTCACCGATGAAGCAGATGTACTGCATTACCTAATAGGGCGTGGTGCTAATGGAACATTAGAGATCTACTACAACTATGCGCACAATGACTGGCTTGAAATAGCAGTGAACCAAGGTGTTTTAGGACTCGTGGTATATGGATTCTATTTTCTTGAATTTTACAAGACATGGAAGTGTGCCACTAACACCGATGCAAAGACCATCCTTGCCCTAATGTTATTTATCTTTTTTGCTATGACATTGTTTTCGATGTCGTATGCCGACATGACATACGTGGCGACAGCTCCATTTGGCTATGCCTTAGCAACTATCAATAAACCGAATTAATAAATAATCACATTATATATGAGCAAAATACAATCAGCCTTACGCTTTTTAAAAGAAGATCGAGGAGCATTTATGGCAGCCATTGTCCAAAACTTCTTTAGATGGCTTCCTGATAAACCATATCTGCAGTTGCTTTACCGCTTTAAAATGGGACATAGGCTCGACCTGAAAAATCCCAAGACATTTACTGAGAAGTTGCAGTGGCTTAAGCTCTACAACCGCCGACCTGAATATACCAACATGGTTGACAAATATGCGGTAAAGAAATATGTAGCTGACATTATTGGTGTGGAATACATCATTCCTACTTTAGGTGTGTGGGACAAACCTGAGGAGATAAACTGGGATAGTCTTCCTAATCAGTTTGTGCTAAAGACTACGCATGGAGGAGGTGGTGGAGGAGTGGTAATCTGCAAGGATAAGCAGACATTCAATCGTGCTGATGCCATTGCGAAACTCAACCAATCTATGCGCAGTGACATCTATAGCGGATTGCGTGAGTGGCCTTACAAAAATGTGCCACGCCGTATCATAGCAGAGAAATTTATAGCACCAGAAAAAGGACAGCAAGACTTAATAGACTATAAGATATATTGCTTTAATGGTGAGCCTAAACTTATAATGACAGCCGACGGTCGCTTTTCTGGCGACAAGCGTTTTGGTTATTACAATACAGAATGGAAGGCTGTTGACATTACATGGGGAGCACCACGTCCCGATAAGGATTTGCCACGTCCAACACAATTACCACAAATGCTGAAAGTGGCGGCACAACTATCGAAAGATATCCCTCATGCGCGTATAGATTTATATAATGTGAATGAGAACGTGATGTTCGGAGAAATAACAATGTTCGACTCCAGTGGACTTGAAGCCATTACCCCTGACGATATGGACGCATATCTCGGGAGTTTGATAAGACTACCCAAAGTTACGTTAGGGGAGTAAAATCCTAATATCAAATAATGAGATTATAACGATAGAGAAAGAAACTCCATTCCGGAGATTTAAAAGATTATAAGTATTTCTGCTTTAACGGCAAGGAAAAATGTTTCAAGATTGATTTTGGACGGTTTGTGGAGCATCATGCCAATTATTAATCTCCCGAAGGACAGTTGTTACCAGTCGGAGAAAAAGGGCTCGAACCTGATCCGAATCATATTGAAATAATGCCAGAGAATCTTAACGAGATGATTTCTATAGTAGAAAAGCTATCTGAAGGATTTAAATTCTTGCGAGTGGATTTGTATAACATTAAAGGCAAAATATTTTTTGGTGAACTCACTTTCTATCCTGCTTCTGGTATGTTGCCTTTTGTTCCTGAAGAATGGGATAAGAAATTGGGTAGTTTGTTGACAGTCAAATAATTGGTTTTTCGCTGTCATGATGTTTTTTTAGTAGTTTGAGAATCAGAATAATTATTATACCATAGAGAAGGGAATTGTAAGTTGGAACGGGATAAAACCAATCAATAAATAGAATAATGATAAAACAACTAAAAACAATAACAGTAGTAACAAGTAATTATCCTGCACCTGGACATGCTGCGAATGTTTTTGTTCAGCAACTTGTGCATGCAATAATAGAGCAGGGTGTGAAGGTGAATGTTGTAGCCTATCAGAGTATTGTGCATGCCTTTATACACATGGACAGAATACTTCCGCTACACTCTAAAGGAATTACTGACAACGGGATAGAATATGACATATACCGTCCTTATACATTTACAACAGGTAATAGAGACTTCAAGCTTATCAATTGGATTAACAAAAAAATAATTGTACATAAAGTTGCATCCATTAAAAGTGACATTCTTTATTGTCATTTTTGGGGAACTGCTCTTCCTGTATATGAATATGCCTTAGAGAAACAATTACCTATGTTTGTAGCTTGTGGCGAAGGTGATAATGCGCTTGAGGATATGGTTGAGAAAATGTCAAAGAAAAAACTTCAAGAATTAGCAAAGGCTTGTACTGGAGTTGTAAGTGTATCTTCAGAAAACAAACGTAAATGTATCAATTATAATCTTGCTAATAAAAACAATATTGATGTTTTCCCAAATTGTGTGAATACCACTGTTTTCCACAAGATGGATGTGACAAAGATGAAGCAAGATCTCAAAATAGATAAGGATGACTTTGTTATAAGTTTTGTTGGTAGTTTCGTTCCAAGAAAAGGACCTGATAGGGTAGCGCAAGCCATTAAGAATCTTAATGACCCACATATTAAAGTTATGTTTGTCGGAAAGCCTTTTCCTGGTTATGAATATAATTTTGACTGCCCAGGCATAATTCATAAGGGTGCTCTTGATCATGAACTTCTTCCGCAGTATGAGAACTGCTCTGATGTTTTTGTATTGCCTACACAGAAAGAAGGCTGCTGTAATGCTATTGTTGAAGCCCTTGCTATGGGACTGCCTGTTATCTCATCGGATGGACCTTTCAATGATGATATATTGGATGAAAAGAACTCCATACGTGTAAATCCTGATGATGTAGAAGCCATAACAGAGGCAATAAGAACTTTGCGCAATAATCCTGAATTGCGTAATAGTATGTCAGAATACTCACTTTCAAGACATTCAGAATATACTATACAAGGTAGGGCAAAGAGAATCCTTTCTTTCATTAATAAACATATCGGAAATGAAAATAACAGTAATAGTTCCTACCTATAAGCCGCAGGCATATTTGTGGGAATGTCTTGATTCTATATATAACCAAACATTGCCAAAGTCAGACTATGAACTTGTGCTTGTGTTGAATGGTTGCAATGAGCCGTATAATGTACAAATTAATGAGTGGCTGACAAAACATTCAAATTTGCAAGTGCAGTATTTTCAAATTGACGAAGGAGGAGTTTCTAATGCTCGCAATATAGCCCTTGATAATGCAAGGGGAGAATATGTGACGTTCATTGATGATGATGATTATATTAGTTGTACTTTTTTAAAAGAACTTCTTGAAAATTCATCAGAAAGTTGTGTCACTATTTCAAATACAGTTGCATTTGATGATTTTACTAAAGAAAAACAAAAAGATTATATAGTTGCTAAAGATTTTGATAAATGTTTGGAAAAATATGCTATTTCATTAGTTGATGCAAGACGTTTTTTCGCAGGTCCAGTAAGAAAGCTAATTCATAGGAATATTATTGGTCATAGAAGATTTGACATTAGGTTTAAGAATGGAGAAGATACATTGTTTATGTTTTTAGTATCTGATAAAATTAAGCAAATCTCATGTACTAGTAAAAAAGCTATTTATTATCGTCGCATAAGAGAGAATAGTGCTAATATGCACAAAAGGTCTCTTCTTAATCGTTTAAGCAATTCATTAAACTTAATAAGAGAGTATTCTTTTATTTATGTTTTGTCGCCAAAAAAGTATGATTTGAAGCTTTATATTACCAATGTTTTAGGAGCTTTAAAAACAATTATAATAGGCTAATTTTTATAAGATAAAATAATTCAAGTTTCGCAAGTTAATAAAATATAACGTAACTACCTAAAACAAAAGGGTATAGAAGTTAGCCTATGTAGCAATTTTTTTGTAAATTTGTAGTAGCCAAAAACAAATGTAACTACTCAGCACCCCTATGGGCATGAGTAATCGTCTTACTGTTGTACGACAGCAAGAATTGCATTGAATTTAGAGTTTCCATTCTTCATGGCT
>QWCB01003618.1_pt1 | contig 11622 bp, 9 predicted proteins | sample 1972511 | NCBI WGS metagenome assembly QWCB01 (sample SAMN09866719, study PRJNA288562) | Human gut metagenome isolate term5_stool, whole genome shotgun sequencing... | isolation source: gut | host: Homo sapiens | place: USA: California
AGCGTGGAAAAGCATTGAAGAACGGAAGGAATTTTTCATAAGCAATAAAAAACAATCTTAAATCAATACTTAACCGAAACCTTCCACTCTAGCTTTTTCATCGGGCATCTTTGAAAAAGCTCTGGAATCTACTTTTGATTATTCATTAGTGCCTCATCGCATCAAGGTCTATAGAGTATATGTTAGAAAGCTTTTTCGCACTAAAAAAGAACCCCTCTTTGGAGCTCTCACAGAAATTATACTCCGAATTGTTCTTCGCCCTTCCATTATGCTCTCAATTAACCCATGGCAAAGAATTGAACCTATGATTTATGCCATAATGCAAATGCTTGCTTGTTAAATTATATCTAAGAAATTCAATCGCTTAGATTTGCTCGGCAAGATAGTGTACGGTATACTCAACATGTCAGCATTTACATATTCAAGTTATGAAGGAGGTATTTATGAGAAAGTCTAAAAGGTTTTTTGTTTTGCTTCTGGCTATTTTTATGATGCTGCCAACACTCAATGTGTATGCCATAAGACACGCCAAAAGAGATATCCCGTTGAACGGTATTATTGTAAACAACCACATCGTTTATAGTGATGTGCATCCCTACATTAAAAACAGCAGGACCTTTGTGCCCATCCGCTTCATCGCTGAAGAACTCGGCTACGACGTTAAATGGAACGGGGCCCAAAGAAAGGTTACCATGATAGACGGCAATACCACTATCGAACTCACTATCGGCTCAAATAAAATGCTTGTTAACGGCAAGGTTATCGGACTGGATGCACCGGCAGAAATACGAGATGACCGGACTTTCGTGCCGCTCAGAGCGATCGCAGAGGCCTTTGGAGAAAAGGTTGATTTCTCAGATGATTACAGAGCCGTGTTCATTGGTGAACAACCTAAATATAACCAGTACTACCCTGCCGTATTCTATGTACAGGGCAGAACTCCTGTTATTACAAACTACTCGATCAACTTGGCCACATATAAAGTGCGTTTGAATTCTACCGAAAGGCGATTCGAAACCATTTATTCACTTGTAGATTTTGTTTTAGATGACCTCTATTACTATAAGACAAATGGTTATACTGAAAATGGTGTTTCACCTTATAAACCCGATACTGTAAAAACTACAGTCCCTAATAGTAGGCAATTAAAAGATAAGTACTATATTGCTCCTAAGTCTAATTCTTTAGAGGGCTCTTGGTATGGCCCAACCACTTATTTGCATTTAGGAGATGACTATAATTGCCACAAATATACGTATATTACCAATTTAGGAAATAATAAATACAAATTAGTCAATAGAATACTTTTAGACAGTGACCCTTCTTCAGAAGTTTTCACTGAACAATATGCATATTATGATAGGTCTTTAAATACTCTAGAAATGGAAGAATCTCATCGGACGTATGGGCAAACAGGCTTCTTTGCTGATAAGAGTTCATTCACTTATGCAGGAACACTTTATTTGGAAAACAATAATACGAGGTTAACTCAACATTTTTATGGTTCAGTGTACCATCTTGACAAGTACTAATACCCGTAAATAGGTCTTTCATATGTCAGACTTATTTTCTTAAATAGAAGCCCTGGGCGAAAGGCCCGGGGCTTCTATTTATATCAATATCCACGGTAGTCTTACTATAAATCACTAAGTTCTTCGTCTCTTTTAACGAACTCTCTCATGTAATCCTTAGTGATGATAAACCGGCCATCACCTCTTGATGCACATACTTTTGCCGCCATCACTTAGTCGTATTCTTCAGAGGTTATCATAAATCCATGAACTATTCTGTTTCGCATTTCGACAATTTCCACGAATGAAATTTCAATCTCTTCGTATCCGTTTTTCACTGTGATCTTTTCATAAATAATCTTTCTGAGTCTATCGGATTCCAAATAAATTAGCTTATACCAACCTTTTTCGTTATCCTTATGAAGAACGTTCTCGATGAAAACCCAATATCTTATTCAATTTGTGTTCTAATAACGGGTGATTATCGCTAAAGCTAAACGGAACCCCCGGTCTAACCGGGGGTTTTCTAATGCAAAAAAATCCCAAGACGCGCTTAGGATAGTGGATGTTTTGAAATTTTACGGATTGCTTGTCCGTTTTTACTGTGTTTAAAATCATGACGCGATAATCGCTTATACTCTTTCATTATCGCAAATCCTCGCCTTTACCCGTCCGAAGACCTCGTCGGCGTCGTAACGGGCCGTCGTCTCCTTCGCCATGCGATCCGCCTCGTCCAATTTCGTGTCTACATCTTCAGCTAGAGTTGCATCATTCGCCATACGCGGTACGGCCATGGCGCCGCAATCATTCTTCGTTAAATAAGCGTGACGTGTAGTAATCATAGCAAGACCTCCTTGTGGCGTAATTTTATTATTATTTGCTCAGCGGCGAAATGATTCCTCCGCCTTCCCCTTAAATCTTCAGCGCCACGCGGAGGAGGCCCAGGATCAAGAGATGCACCGGGTAGAAGGCGTAGTTCAACCATTTGTACTGCTTGCCCCGCTCGCCGTTATAGGTGAGGGTGGCGGCAAAGCCCAGCACGGAGTAGAGCTCTTTTATAATGGACAGATAGCCCAGTGCCGCGCCGTAAAGGGGCTTTTCGTAAAAAAGATAAAACAGATAGGCGACGATAATGGCGTGGTAGTCGTAGTCCAAACTGAAAAACATGGCCACGGCACACATGGCTGCCACGACGAGGACGGAGGCTCCGTACCACAGGGCCTTGGATTTTTTTGCGAGCCTGCCCTTCATTTCGTCCACGATCCAAATGGTGATAAGGGACAGGGCCAAGGTGAACATTATATTGTTCCAGTTTTTGTTGAAAAGCTCCCGGGAGGTAAAGAGATCGAAGGGCACCTCCGACAAAAGGGCGAAGATCAATAGATTGATCAGGTATTTTTTTCGGGAGCGTGTCTTAAAAAAGCCTTCCACGAGGAAAAACATAAAGAGGGGAAAGGCCACGCGGCCTAAAATGCTCAGCACATTGCTCACATGGAGCAGGGGGCCTTTGCCGTCTAAATAGGGCGTGATCATAGAGTTGTTCACGTGGTCCAGGAGCATGGACAGAAAGGCCATGTATTTTAATTGGGCGCCGTTAAGCACCTGTAGGCGCTTCGGCGGCTGCCCTTTTTTTATTGCTTCCATATGATTCTCCTTTGCTTCTTTTTTAGGGAGATTTTATTTTATAGAAGGCGCGTAAATCTGTCTATCTTTTTTTGCGGCAAGTTTCTATGTAAAAAAGGAACCGGGCAAGCACGGGCTCGCTCGATTCCTTTCTTTGACTGTATCCCTTTTTTTCGAGGGGATTTTTTTATTTGATTACATCATGCCCATGCCGCCGCCCATGCCGGCTGCGCCTAAATCAGGCATGTCTTCTTTAATGGTGGCCACGGCGGCTTCGGTGGTAAGAAGCATGCTGGCCACGCTGGCTGCGTTTTGCAGGGCGCTTCTCGTGACCTTGGTGGGATCCACGATGCCGGCTTCAATCATGTTCACATACTTGCCGTGGTAAGCGTCGTAGCCTACGCCGGGTTTTTCGCCCTTCACGTGTTCCACGATGACGGAGCCTTCGGCACCGGCGTTTTCCGCGATTTGACGGAGGGGTTCTTCCAGGGCGCGGAGGATGATCATCATGCCGGTCTTTTCGTCGCCTTCGCCTTTATCTGCCAAAGCTTCTACGCAGCCGATGCAGTCCACGAGGACCACGCCGCCGCCGGGGACGATGCCTTCTTCAACGGCTGCGCGGGTGGCTGCCAAGGCGTCTTCGATGCGGAGCTTGCGTTCTTTGAGTTCAATTTCCGTAGCCGCACCCACTTGGATCACGGCGACGCCGCCGGAAAGTTTTGCCAGGCGTTCTTGCAATTTTTCCCGGTCGAATTCGCTTTCCGTTTCTTCGATTTGGGCGCGGATTTGGCCGATGCGATCGTCGATGGCATTCCGTTCGCCGGCGCCGCTGACGATGACGGTCTTGTCTTTTTCCACGCGGACCTTTTGTGCACGGCCCAGCATGTCCACGGTGGCTTCCTTAATGTCCAGGCCCAGGTCTTCGGTGATCACCGTGCCGCCGGTTAAAATGGCGATGTCTTGGAGCATGTCTTTTCTTCTGTCGCCGTAGCCCGGTGCCTTCACGCCGACCACATTTAAGGTGCCGCGGAGTTTATTGACCACTAAGGTCGCCAGGGCTTCCCCTTCGATGTCGTCTGCGATTAAGAGGACGGGGCGGGATTCTTGCAACACTTGTTCCAAGACGGGGAGAATGTCTTGAATATTGCTGATCTTCTTATCCGTAATTAAAATGTAGGGATCTTCCAGCTCGGCCACGCGCTTTTCGGGATCGGTGACCATGTAGGGGCTCAGGTAGCCGCGGTCGAATTGCATCCCTTCCACCACGTCTAATTGGGTGCCCATGGAACGGCTTTCTTCCACGGTGATGACGCCGTCTTTGCCTACTTTTTCCATGGCTTCGGCGATGAGCTCGCCGATGCGTTCGTCGGCGGCGGAAATGGCCGCTACATTGGCGATGGCGGCGGAATCATCCACGGGGACGGAGAATTTCTTTAACTCTTCCACAATGGCGTCCACGGCTTTTTTAATGCCCTTTTGAAGGACCATGGGATTGGCGCCGGCGGCCAGGTTTTTTAAGCCTTCGCGAATAATAGCTTGGGCGAGAAGGGTAGCGGTGGTGGTGCCGTCGCCGGCCACGTCGTTGGTCTTCGTGGCCACTTCCTTTACCAATTGGGCGCCCATGTTTTCGAAGCGGTCTTCCAATTCGATTTCGCGGGCGATGGTGACGCCGTCGTTGGTAATAAGGGGTGCGCCGAATTCCTTGTCCAGAACGACGTTTCTGCCCTTGGGTCCCAGGGTTACCTTGACCGTATCTGCCAATTTGTTAATGCCGCCGACGAGACCTTCCCGGGCGTCTGCGCTGAATTTTAAATCTTTTGCCATAGTATCTCCTACTTTCTATTTTATTCGTAAAACTTAGTTCAGTTTAGCGAGCAGGTCTTGATATTTTAAGACGATGACTTTTTCCCCATCCACTTCCACTTCATTGCCTGCGTATTTACTGTAAATGACTTTGTCGCCTTCCGCCACGTCGCAGTGGATCTCTTCGGAATGTTTCAGCTCTTCGCTGACGGCGAGAACCGTGGCCACATTGGATTCTTCCTTGGCGGAATCCGGCAAGACGATGCCGCTGGCCGTGACGTTTTCTTTTTCTATTTTTTGAATTACAACACGTTCACCTAATGGTTTAATGCTCATGATGTGCCTCCTGAAATTTTATTAGCACTTGCACTCGTTGAGTGCCAGCTCTCCCTAATATGATACCACACTTTCCCAACTTGTAAACTATTTCGCCGCAATATTTCCGATGAAAGCCCCCGCTCCTCGTCTATCCGCATATTCAAGCCCTTCTCACCAAGCCACTACATATAGATATTTTTTAAGAAGTTCTTCCATTTTTTACCAAGATATAGTATAATCGACTCATTCGAAGCGGCGGCTTCGATTTCTTTGCGAGAAATCCCTTCGGGGTATGATAGAAGAAATGTTTTTTGGAGGATTTGGAGGAAGAGATGAGCAACTTACGTATTATTAAGAGAAACGGCGAGGCCGCGGATTTCGACGGATCGAAAATCGTCGTGGCCATTGAAAAGGCCATGCACTCGCCCACGGGCTACTTCGTGGAAAATCAAGCGGACATGGTGGCGAAGGAAATCGAAGATGAAATTTTACATCACAACTTGCCTTCCACCGTGCTTCAAGTGGAAAAGCGCGTCTTCGAAAAATTAATCGAAAAAAATAACATCGCCACGGCGAAAGCCTACGAGTCCTATCGCTCGGTGCAATCCTTTAAGCGGGAAAACAACTCCACGGACTCTTCCATCGAAAGTCTGCTGACTTATTCCGATGCGGATTTAATGGATGAAAACTCCAACAAAAACGCCGTGGTGGTTTCCACCCAACGGGATCTCATCGCCGGGGAAGTGTCCAAGGACATCGCCCGCCGCCGCATCCTGCCCACGGACATCGTCACCGCCCACGACTCCGGCGCCATTCACGTTCACGACATGGACTACTACATTCAGCCCATGTTCAACTGCTGTTTGATCAATCTGGAAGACATGCTGAAAAACGGCACGGTGGTCAACGGCAAAATGATCGAATCGCCGAAGAGCTTCCAAACGGCATGTACCATTACGACGCAAATCATCGCCCAAGTGGCATCCGGCCAATTCGGCGGCCAATCCATTAACGGCATCGACCGCATCTTGGCGCCCTATGTGCGCAAGAGCTACGAAAAATATTTAAGCGCCTCCATTTCCGAGCAGCTGGATATTTACGGCATGGAAACCGCCGACATGGCCATGGCGGAAAAAGTGGCGTGGAACCGCACGAAGCGGGAAATTAAATCGGGCGTACAAACCATTCAATACCAAATCAACACCCTCATGACCACCAACGGTCAAGCGCCTTTCGTCACCCTGTTTATGAACTTCGATCCCGAAAGCGAATACGCCTACGAGGCCTCCCTCATTACGGAAGAAATTCTTCGCCAACGGATCGACGGCATTAAAAACAAACAAGGGGTGAAGGTCACGCCGGCTTTCCCGAAGCTGATCTACGTCCTGGACGAACACAACATCCACAAAGACAGCCCCTACTACTACCTCACCCGCCTCGCCGCCACCTGCACGGCGAAGCGCATGTACCCGGACTATATTTCCGCAAAGAAAATGAAGGAAATCTACGAAGGCAATGTCTTCTCTCCCATGGGCTGCCGCTCCTTCCTTTCCCCCTGGAAAGACGAAGAAGGCAATTACAAATTCGACGGCCGCTTTAATATGGGCGTAGTCAGCGTGAACCTGGCCCAAATCGGCATTTTGGCCGGCCACGACGAAGAGGCCTATTTCGAGCTCTTGAACAAGCGTCTGGAACTGGTGAAGAAGGCCCTTTTGATTCGCTACGAGCGCCTGAAGGAAGTCACCAGCGACGTCTCCCCCATTCACTGGCAAGACGGCGCCATCGCCCGCCTGGAACCCGGCGAAAAAATCGCCGACTATTTGGAAGGCGGCTACTCCACCCTGTCTTTGGGCTACATCGGCCTTTACGAAGCCACGAAATGCGTCATGGGCACGTCCCACACCACGAAAGAAGGCCACGCCTTCGCCATGCGCGTCATGCACGCCCTGAGGGATGCCGTGGACCGCTGGAAGGCGGAAACCGGCTTGGGCTTCGCCCTTTACGGTACCCCGGCTGAATCTTTGACCCACCGCTTCTGCTCCATCGACAAAGCCACCTTCGGCGACATCGAAGACATTACGGACAAGGGCTACTACACCAACAGCTACCACGTGGACGTGCGGGAAGAGATCAACGCCTTCGATAAATTCGATTTCGAAAGCGAATTCCAAAAAATCTCCACCGGCGGCTGCATCAGCTACGTGGAAATTCCCAATATGACCAACAACATCGACGCGGTCATGACCATGGTGCGCTACATCTACGATCACATTTCCTACGCGGAATTTAATACGAAATCCGACTACTGCCACGAATGCGGCTTCGACGGCGAAATCACCGTCAACGAGGACGGCGACTGGCAGTGTCCCCAATGCGGAAACAAAGACCGCGCCAAGCTCACGGTCATTCGCAGAACCTGCGGCTATTTAGGAGAAAACTTCTGGAATGAAGGCCGCACCAAGGAAATCGACGCCCGCGTCCTGCACATTTAAGATGGACTACGGCCACTACGCACAAATTCGGCCCCTGGACGTGGCAAACGGCCCGGGCATCCGGGTGTCGGTCTTCGTCACCGGCTGCAGCCGCAAGTGCAAAAACTGTTTCAACGAGCTCTACCAAGACCCGAGCTACGGCGAGCCTTGGACCGAGGAGACGACAAAAACATTGATCGAGTATTTAAGCCGCCCGGAAGTCGCGGGCCTCACCCTTCTCGGCGGCGAACCCATGGAAAACACGTGGCTACGCAAGGTATTGGCGGATGTTAAAAAAGAAATCCCGACCTCCGTGTGGATTTACTCCGGCGACACCTTTGAAGAGATCCTCGCCGATCCCGACAAGATGAAGCTCCTCGAAGCCTGCGACGTCCTCGTCGACGGCCCCTTTGTGGAAGCGAAGAAAAATTTAAAACTCGCCTTCCGCGGCAGCGAAAACCAACGCATCTTGGACATCCCCAAAAGCCTGAAAGCCCACAAAGCCATATTAAAAGAGAGAGACGATTAAGTCTCTCTCTTTTTTTGCTTTCCTCCCCCTCAACCTTTTTTCCGAAACAGCTGATATAATGAAGCAAATAACTATTTACTATTTCGGAGGTCCCTATGAAGTTTTCCCCGAAGGATATGCTCATCGATCTCGTCCTTCTTTTTCTCGTCGCAGGTGTGGCCCTGATCCTGTCCTTTACCTTTACGGGCTCGGATGCGTCCCTTGGTGTGCTCATCCTTTATTTCTTGGAGCCCACCATTCTTTTATGTAATTTCATCCCCCTTTTCCTCTTGACTCTGTTTTTTTACTTCGCCTTGGGTCGCACGTCCCGCAGCGCCGCGGCAGTTTTTCTCATCGTCGCCCTGATGGGAGTGGTGCAAGCCTCAAAATTGCATTACCGCTACGAAAATTTTAAATTTTCCGATTTGCTCCTGGCTCGCGAGGGCGCAAAGATGATGGCCAATCAATTCAGCCCCCTTATGCCCCCTTATTTCATTCCCGCCGTCTTGTTGATGCTTGCCGTCGTCATCTTTCTCTCCTTTCTCAGGCGCTGTCGCCTCCCTCCGGCCTATCGCATCTTGGGAGTGGTGCCGGTTCTGCTTTTAATGGCGGCATCCAAGCCCCTGCTCTTATCCGAAACGACCTACGCCTCTCACCGGGCCCCATACTTTAACGAATGGGTGGAGGTGGAAGATGCTAAGGGCCACGGCATGATCTATGCTTTCATCTATTCCGCCCGGGATGTGTTCATACAGCCCCCGAATAATTACGATGAGGCGGCCGTGGAAAAAATTTGGAAGGCATACGACGACGCCCCCATTCCCGCGGATCAGAAGATCAATGTGGTGGCCATTATGCTGGAAAGCTTTAACGACTTTTCCGACTTCGGCCTTTCCTTCGAGCAGGATCCCTACGAAAGTTTCCACGCCATTCAAAAAAACAGCATTCACGGAAAAATCGTAAATAATATGTTCGGCGGCGGCACCGCCTATGTGGAGCGCTATTTTTAAACGGCTGCAGTTACTACGCCAGGTACTACAGTCCCTTCAACAGTTATGTCCACTACTTTAAAAGCCAAGGCTACGCCACTTTGGCCATGCACCCTCACGACGGCGCCTTTTACAATCGGCGAAACGTCAATCCGAAATTGGGCTTCGACAAGTTTTACTACATGGAAAATTATTTTAAGGACTACGACGACGGCGACGGCTACTTCCCCGACCTCATATTGTACGATCACCTGCTGGCTCAGAACAGGAAAGCCGCCGCACCCTATTTTAATTTTACGGTAACCATGCAAAACCACGGCCCCTACGATCCCGATGCCGCCGAGAGCGTCTATCTTCCCCGCAATCTTTTTTCAAGCGATGCCAATTACAATCAAATAAACAATTACCTTCACGGAATTAAGGACAGCGGCGACGCATTGAAATACCTCTTGGAGCGCCTGGACGAAGACAAATCCCCCACGCTTTTGATCATATTCGGCGATCACAATCCCGCCTTGGGACAGGAGACCGACGGCTCCTATAAGGACCTGGGCATCGACGTCGGTACAGACCAATTGAACGGCTATTTGAATCGCTGCCGCACTCCCTATATTGTGTGGGCAAACAGCGCCCTTAAGGCGAGCACCGGCAAGGATTTCGTCGGCGAAGGCCCCGATCTCTCGCCCCAATATTTAATGAACTACGCCTTTCATTATCTGGGATGGACGGGCCCGAGGTATATGCAGATCATCAATTCGGAGCTGCCCGAGGTGACGGTGGTAAACGATCAATTGATTAGAAACCGAGGAAAGAATCTTCATCCCGATAAGGAAGACTTCGGCACCATCCATGAATTTGTACGGTGCCTGGATTACTACAACAGCAAGCATTTTTATTACGACGAAAAATAAAACGGGTCCCGGGACCCGCAAGTGAGGAAATCGAGCCATGTGCTCGATTTTTTTATGAATTTTTTTCGTCCTTTTCCTTACATAAACAGTCCCATGAAGGCGTGAATGAGAATCACGATGACAAAGGCCGGCAGCATATTGGCGACTTTAAAATCTTTTATGTCTAAAATGCCGAAGCCAATGGCGAAAATCATAATGCCCCCGACGGAAGTTAGATCGGCGAGTAAAATCTCGCTGATATAAGGTTCTAAAAAGCCGGCCATGAGGACCAGGGCGCTTTCGTACAAGAAGGTGGGAATCGCCGACAGGGCGACGCCGATGCCCAGGGTGGAGCCGAAGACCAAAGAGGTCATGCCGTCCAGCACGCTCTTGATCATTAAGGTTTCGGGATTTCCGTTCATCCCCGCCTCGATGGCGCCGATAATGGCCATGGAGCCGACGCAAAATAAAATGGACGCTTGGATGGCGGCGGTCATAGGGCCTTCTCTCGTCGCCTCGCCGCCTGCGCGCTGCGCCAGACGACTGTCGATTTTATCGCCGAAACGCTTAAATGCACCGTCGATATCCGCGGCTGCGCCGATGCCCGTGCCGATGGCAAGGGACATCATGACGATGATAAATTCATCGGCCTTTAAGGCCATTTGAATGCCCATGGTCATCACGCTCAAGGGAATTACCATCAATACTTGTTCTTGAACGCGCGTTGGTATTCGATTGCCTATGAATTTGCCCAATACCGCCAAGATGGCGATGGCCAGGGCATTGGTAATGACTCCGATCATTTCTTCCTCCGCTCGTTCATAAAAAGTAATTGCTGAATGTATCCTGCGTCTTCGCCGAAACGCTCCATGGCATAATCCGACGCCGCCTGCCGTGTAGGAAAATCGCCGAAGCGCGCCATGGCACGTTGGATCCACACGTCCACGGGAAAAGCGTCTTTTTTTCCGTAGCCGAAAAGCAAAATGCAATCCGCCACCTTGGGCCCCACGCCGGAAAGCTTCATGAGATAGCTCTTCGCCTCGGCGTAATCCAGCTCGTAGGGCCGGGTGAGATCCACTTCCCCCGACGCCACCAAACGTGCCGTTTCGATTAAATACTTGTCCCTGTAGCCCGCACCCAATGCCCGCATGGCGTCATTAGATAGCTTACACAAGACCTCGGGCTCGGGCAGGGCGTAGGCTTCCAGACCTTCATAGTCGGCGAGCTTCTTGCCGTAGGACCGGGACAAATCCTGCACGCTCTTTCCTATGCGATGCAGATTGTTGTTTGAGGAAAAAATATAACCCACCAGGGCTTCCCATGGATCCTGCTTTAAAATTCGAAGGGGCAAATAGGGCGCGAGGTCCTTTAAATCTTCGGAGGCCGTCACCATCTCCGCCACCCGGCCGTAGTCGTAGCCTTCGTCGAAAAAAATCGCCGCCCGCGCTTCGTCGCCCCTCACGAGAGCGCCGTCTTTCAGGAAAAAAGCGTCGTCACCGCTCACGGCAC
>QWCB01003623.1_pt1 | contig 11609 bp, 10 predicted proteins | sample 1972511 | NCBI WGS metagenome assembly QWCB01 (sample SAMN09866719, study PRJNA288562) | Human gut metagenome isolate term5_stool, whole genome shotgun sequencing... | isolation source: gut | host: Homo sapiens | place: USA: California
GAAGTTCGCAGACTCACACGTGAAGTGGACCCGCGTTACGCCATTGCCTTCGTCCTCCACCTCTGTTATCTCCGGGTTGTCGAGCGCAGCGTCAGTGCCAGCGATCATCGCGGCGATGGCTTCCGAACCTTCGGCGGTGTGCAGGTTCCACGTCACCGCGGCAAGATCCCGCCAGAAGCCCCCGGGCTCGAAAACCTTCTCCACGTCTTCCACGCCAGGCTTCTCTTGGTGCGTGAGGGCGACGAGCTTGTCTAGCCAGTCACGAGCATCCACGGTTTCCATAGCCACTACTCCTTTGGGTCGAAAAATTGTTTGCACCACTATTACCGATCTAAAGAGACGTGAGTCACAGCCCCGCCCCCATCAGATAACTTTGCAAATTGACCTACCTGACCTTTCCGCCGCTCACCACGACGCGGTTAAGGCTTGCAAATCTCGGCTCCCTCCCCCGCTACCCGGCTCCCCCACCATCACTAGGATGACGCTATGAGCAACATCACCAAGAAATACTCCGTCGACGTCACCCGCATCGATACAGGCCACTACCGCGCCACGAATGCCGAAGGAATCAGCCTCGAGTTCGGCCGCGCTGAGGGACTACTCAGCCCAGTTGAGTTGCTGCTCGCCGCCGTGGCGGGCTGCTCGGCCGTGGACATCGACGTGGTCACCTCGCGCCGCACAGAGCCGGAGATTTTCGACGTCCACGTTGAAGGCACCCGCGTCGACGAAGACGGGGCCTCGCGACTGAGCGACGTCGACGTGGAATTCTCCCTCCGCTTTCCCGCTACCGACGCCGGACGCCAGGCCCAGTCCATGGTGGAGCGCCTCGTGCGCATCTCCCAAGAAAAGGACTGCACCGTCTCCCGCACGGTGGAAAATCCCACTAACGTCACGTTCCGCACGACAAAGCCTTAAGCACCTTTAAACAAAGGGATTGCCGTCGCGCCCAGCAAATGCTACCCCTGGTGCAATTTTTAACCATTGTGACTAAAGTGATTGCGGAAACTTTCTTCTTCACCGCCTCCCTAGGAGAATTCACACCATGTCCTTGTCCCGTCGTTCCCTGTTCAAGGCCGGTGCTCTCACGCTGGCCGCCGGTGCCATCGGTAGCCAGGCGCCCGCCGCTCTCGCCGTGGGCCCAGCTTTGGGCACCATCATCGACTTCTCTGCCGGTGTTCCTTCCGCCCGCGCCATCAAGGCAGCCGGCCACCTCGGCGCCATCCGCTACGTATCCCAACGCCGCCCCGGCGCCGAATGGATGAAGGGCAAGCCTGTCACCCTGGCGGAGACCAAGGCCAACGCAGCGGCAGGCCTCAAGACCGCTTCCATCTACCAGTTTGGCCGCGCGGAAACTGCGGACTGGCTCAACGGCGCTGCGGGCGCCGCAGTCCATGCGCCGCAGGCCATCGCCATCCACAAGGCTGCGGGCGGGCCGACCGGGCGCCCCATCTACATTGCCATCGATGACAATCCCACCCGCGCCCAGTACGAGAACCAGATCCGCCCCTACCTCAAGGCCTTCTCCGCAGCGCTGAGCGCCGCGGGCTACCAGACTGGCGTGTATGGCAACTACAACGTCATCGACTGGTGTGTTGCCGACCGCATCGGCCAGTTCTACTGGATGCACGACTGGGGCTCTGGCGGAAAGCTCCACCCGCGCACCACCATCCACCAGAAGGCCAAGAATCAAGCCACTATCGACGGCATAACGTGCGATATCAACACCGTTTATGCCAACGACTGGGGCCAGTGGACCCCGGGCGATGGTGCTGTGGAGCCGCCAAAGGTCAAGGACATCCCGGCAGTGCCTGACGACATCCCGCTGCCCAATGTTTCCCTGCCGGATCCCACCGGGCGCGGCTCCAGCGTCAGCGGCGATGGCATCAACATCGCTGGCTCGTCAATCAGCAATGACCAGGTGCGCGGCGCGGTGGATATCCTCAACACCGTGCGCAAATCCATGGGCTAATCAACACGCGGCGGCGCTGGTTTCTACCGCGCCGCCGTTGTCTTCGTTGCCGAAGAAGACGGCTTGGAGGACGACGACGTGGTCGAGGACGCCGGTTCCGGCGATTCTGTCGAGGACGCTGGCTTTGAGGTGCTGGAGGAGGCAGCGGTAGACGTCGTCAAGCGCGTGGTGCTAGCGCCAGGATGGGCCAGCGCCTCTTTGTTCAAGTTGTTTCCCTTCACGAGGTTCTTACCCGTGATTTCCTTGCGCACGTAGGACGTGAGCTCCTCGGCTGAGCCCTCGATGGAGGCAGCCACAACAAAATTCTCTCCAAACGACACCGAGGAATGGCGGTCCTTACTGTCGGACCAACCCCACTTGGAGCCCACGACGTCACTGAGCTTCGCGGTGCCATAGTTTTGCTGGTAGCCATCGGCTGAGACGGCATCGGCGTGGGACATCGCCACCAAAACTGGGTGCGTCGGATCATCTTCCAAAAGCTGGACGATGAAGCGCACCACGTCATAGGTTGAGGTCATCGAGTGACCCCAATCCTCCCCCGCTGACGTAGAGTCCAGTCCATAGTCCTTGGCGATTGCATCGATGGACCGCGGGTACTTCTCAAAGAGCTTCCCGGCGCTCTCATCCGAAGAATCAGCAATCATGTCCAGCGCTAGATACTTGTCCTCGAAGGAACCGTGCTCGAGCACGTAGGCGGCGATGTAAAGCTTGATCAGGCTGAGCGCATAGCGCGGCTGGTGCTCGGTGGGCGAGCCCATATGCATGCCTGTCTCAATGCGGTAGTACGTGATTGACTTCTCGTCATCGCCCTTGAGGAATTGCCCCACGGTGTCCTCTACCGCCGCGAGCTGTGGATCGCCCTTCTTATGCGCGATGGGGCCGGGAGTAGCCGTGCTGGTGTGCGTTGGGCGCCCCACCGTGGAGTCTTCTTCATTCGCAGGCGAGCACGCGACAAGGGCCGTGGCACCGAGCACGCACGCCAGAAGGGCGGCACCAGCACGCGCTGGTACCGCCCTATAACGAGGCTGCGGGTAAAACACGAGGTTAGAGTCTACCCGCTGCCGTCTGGAATGTAGTGCTTGAGGTGGCGCTTAGTGGTCCACCGGAGCCTCCACGCCCACACCGGTCAGGGAGCGAACCTCCATCTCGGCGGACAGCTCTTCCAAGTTGTCCGGCGGGGTCATGATGGACACGATCCAACCGGCGAAGAAGGCCAGCGGGATGGTCACGAGGCCCGGAGAGGACAGCGGGAAGATGGACCAGTCGGCGTTCGGGAACATCGAGGTCGGGGTACCGGAGACCGCCGGGGACAGGAAGATGAGCACCAGGCAGGAGATAACGCCGGTGTACATCGATGCCACAGCACCTGCGGTGTTGAAACGACGCCAGTACAGGGAGTACAGGATGGTCGGCAGGTTGGCGGATGCCGCCACAGCAAAGGCCAGGGAGACCAGGAAGGCGACGTTCTGGGTCATGGCCAGAATGCCCAGGATGATGGCAACGATACCCAGGACAACCACGGTGATCTGGGAGACGCGAACCTGCTCGGCCTCGGTGGACTCGCCGTTGCGGATAACGGAGTGGTAGACGTCGTGTGCGATGGAGGCCGACGCGGTGATGGCCAGGCCAGCAACGACGGCCAGCACGGTAGCGAAGGCCACAGCGGAGATGACCGCCATGAAGATGGAACCACCGATTTCGAGTGCCAGCAGCGGTGCTGCTGCGTTGGCGCCACCCGGTGCGGCGAGGATGCGGTCCGGGCCAACGAGGGCGGCAGCGCCGTAGCCCAGAACCAGGGTCATGAGGTAGAAGGCACCGATGATGACGATGGCCCAGGTAACGGAGCGGCGAGCCTCGGTCGCGGTCGGCACCGTGTAGAAGCGCATGAGAACGTGCGGCAGACCACCGACACCCAGCACGAGGGCAATACCCAGGGAGATGAAGTCAAGCTTGGTGGTGAGGTTCTTGCCGTACTTCAGGCCCGGCTCCATGATCTGGGAGGCCTCGTAACCCTTCTCCTGGATAGCAGCGGAGTTGGCGTGCATATCAATTGCCTGGGTGAAGAGCGTGCTGAAGCCACCCTTCAGCATGACGAAGGTCAGGATGCACATGATAACCACGCCGGTGACCAAAAGCACGGCCTTGATCATCTGCACGTAGGTCGTACCCTTCATGCCACCAACGAGGACGTAGACGATCATGAGGATGCCCACGATGCCGACAACAACGGCCTGCCACTTGAACTCGTGAATGTCCAACAGCACGGCAACCAGGGAGCCGGCGCCTGCCATCTGGGCAATGAGGTAGAACAGCGACACGAACAGGGTCGAAATCGCGGCCGCCACGCGCACCGGGCGCTGCTTGAGGCGGAAGGACAGCACGTCGGCCATGGTGAAGCGCCCGACGTTACGCATCGGCTCCGCGACGAGCATCAGGGCGACGAGCCAGGCAACGAAGAAGCCGACCGAGTAAAGGAAGCCATCGTAGCCGTTGAGGGCGACAGCACCGACGATGCCCAAGAAGGACGCGGCGGAGAGGTAGTCACCGGAAATAGCTAGGCCGTTCTGGCGGCCAGAGAAGCTACCACCACCGGTGTAGAAGTCAGAGGCTTCCTTGGTGGACTTACCGGCACGCAGCACCACGTACATGGTGACGACAAGGAAGGCGGCGAAGACCGCAATGTTCAAAATCGGATTGCCAGCGGAGGATTCCGCTTGGGCCAAGATAATGGTCTGCATGGTTTAGCCCTCCAGTTCCTGGCGAATAGCCGCCGCCTGCGGCTCGATGTTCTTGTTGGCGTAATTGACGTAGATGTACGTAATGATGAAGGTGGTCAGGAACTGAGCCAAGCCGAAGATAAGGCCGACGTTCCAACCGCCGCCAAGCTCGATGGCCATGAAGTCGGGCGCAAAAACTGCGGCCAGCACGTAGAGGACGTACCACAGAAAGAACGCCACTGTCATGGGGAAGGTGAACTTGCGGTATGTGCCGCGCAGCTTCGCAAACTGCGAGCTATCGCGCATCTCGACGAACTCTTGCGGCGTCGGTTCGCGGCGCGAGTCAATCGAAGCAGGTGCGTCAGTCATGTCGCTCTCCTTACAAGGGAATCTTTTCTCCACAAACCGCGGTGAGAGACTAACTACAGTGTCTTCAGTCACGTTTTGCCTTGCCCAGTAAGTTACCTAACCTCTCTTGCAAGGTTGTAAATCCTGCCAAGAAAAGTTAATAACGCACACTTTTATTACCCCCTACCACCGCGATGACATGGGATTTCTATCGCGTTGCCAACACCCCCACAGGAAACTCCAAACAGTGAATCTAATTTAGCAAAGCGAAACTTCGCAGCCATTGTGCAGATCTTCGCCCCCTGCGGCACCCCTCAGAGCACCCTCACCCCCTTGCATGCCCACTGCCAGAAGGCACAACAAAACCCGCCTTCCCCGCTCCGCCCCTCCCCTATTTATCCCTATTTATAAGGAATAAGAAAAATATGGTGAAGGAGAAGCAAAGCGTGGAAGGCGGGTTCTATCGCTCGCGCTGGGACTGTGCCCGGCTATTTAAGCGCCAGGGAACTCACGCGGATCCTTAAACATGCGGCCAAAACCTTCCTGACCGTCGAGCGCATCGAGTGCGGCAACATCCTCTGGTACAAGCTCCACCTCCGCGGCCGCGAAGTTCTCCGCTAGGCGCTCTCGGCGGCTGGACTTCGGGATGACGGAAATGCCCTTGCTCAACAGGTACGCCAGCACAGCCTGGCCCGGGGTGATGTCGTGCTTCTCAGCGACGGCGATGACCTCGGGATTATTGAGGATCACACCGCGCGCCAGCGGGGACCACGCCTCCGTCACGATTCCGTGGTTGTCGTGGAACTGACGCAGCTCCGGCTGAGTAAAGCCCGGGTGCAACTCCACCTGGTTGAGGACCGGAACGATACCCGTCTCATCGATCAGAGTCTGCAGGGTCTCCTCGTAGAAATTAGCCACGCCAATCGACGCGATCTGCCCCATGCCCTGCATGCGGGCAATCTCCTCGAAGGTCTCCACGTACAGCCCGCCCTGCGGCCAGGGCCAATGGATGAGGTAGAGGTCGAGGTAATCCAGCTGCAGCTTGTCCAGGGATGTACGGAAGGCCTGGCCTACCTTGTCTTTACCGTGGTGATCGTGCCAAACCTTGCTGGTAATAAAGAGCTCATCGCGGGTGACGTCGCCAGCCTTCATGGCGTCATGCAACGCCTGGCCCAGCTCTTCTTCGTTCTCGTAGAGGGTAGCGGTGTCGAAGTGGCGGTAGCCCAGCTCGATTGCTTCACGCACGGAGCGGACGAGATCCTCCCCGCGCAGCTTGTAGGTTCCAAGCCCCAGCAGGGGCATCTCGCGGTCATCATTGAACGTGGTTTGTGGGACACTCATGACTTCCATTGTGCCGCACTCCCGCGCGCTGTGGGGCAAGATTCTGGCATCGCTACTCGCACGGACAGCCCTTAACGCGCCAAAGCCCTGACCGACTGCGCACAAGGCGCGGCGCTCAGGACGGTCAGGGCGTCGACAGCCCGAAGGACAGAGGCAATCCCTTCATTCCTTTAGGCTTTGGATTTAGGCACGAATGAGGTCGATAACGAAGGTCAACGTGCGGCCGGACAGCGGGTGTGCACCACCGGCGGGGCCATAGGCCTTCTCCGGCGGGATGACCAGCTTGCGGCGACCGCCCACCTTCATGCCCGGGATGCCCTCTTGCCAGCCGGCGATGAGGCCGGTCAGCGGGAACTCGATCGACTGACCACGACCCCACGAAGAGTCGAACTCCTGGTTCGTCTCATAGTCGACACCTACGTAGTGGACCTCAACGAAGCCGCCCGGCTGGGCTTCGGCGCCGTCACCCACCACGATGTCTTCGATGACAAGGTCCTGGGGAGCAGGCTCCGTTGCCGGCTCAATTACGGGCTTTTCCATTGGGGATTATCCTCCTTGGACTGTTTTCTTCTTTGCTGGCCGCATACACGTGGGCCGAGCCACAACACTCCCCAGTATAAGGGGAGGTGTGGGGCTCGGCCCTAGAAATGCAGCGTATGGGCTATTGTTTAGCGCTCGCTGCGCGGGGTGACCTTGCGCAGGGTCTCGCCGGTGTAGATCTGGCGCGGGCGGTTGATCTTGGTGTTGAGCTCAAGCTGCTCACGGTACTGAGCAATCCAGCCCGGCAGGCGGCCGATGGCGAAGAGGACGGTGAAGAAGTCCGTCGGGAAGCCCATGGCGCGGTAAATGAGGCCGGTGTAGAAGTCCACGTTCGGGTAGAGCTTGCGGGAGACGAAGTAGTCGTCGTTCAGCGCAATCTCCTCGAGCTTCATGGCCAGGTCCAGCATCGGGTCGCCGCCCAGGTGATCGATGATCTCGTGTGCGGTGTCCTTGACGATTGCCGCGCGCGGGTCGTAGTTCTTGTACACGCGGTGGCCGAAGCCCATGAGGCGAACGCCCTTTTCCTTGTTCTTCACGCGGTTCATGAAGTCGGTGGCATCGCCGTCGTGGTTGTTCTGGATATCCTCAAGCATCTCCAGAACGGCCTGGTTAGCACCGCCGTGCAGCGGGCCGGACAGGGCGTTGATACCACCGGCGATGGCGACGAACAGGTTGGCCTGCGCGGAGCCAATCATGCGAACGGTGGAGGTGGAGCAGTTCTGCTCGTGGTCGGCGTGCAGGATAAGGAGCTTATCCAGAGCCTTGGCCACGATCGGGTCAACCTCGTACTCCTCAGTCGGGTAACCGAACATCATGCGCAGGAAGTTCTCGCGCGCGTTCAGCTTGTTATCCGGGTACATGTAGGGCTTGCCCTGGGATGCGCGGTAAGCATAAGCGGCCAGCATCGGCACCTTGGCCAGCAGGCGGACGGTTGCCTTATCCAGCTGCTCCTCATCCAGCGGGTTGAGCTGGTCCTGGTAGTAAGCGGAGAGAATGTTAACGGAAGAGGCAAGAACGGCCATCGGGTGCGCGTCGCGCGGGAAGATATTGAAGGCGGCCTTGAAGTCCTCATCCAGCAGGGTGTGGTGACGGATATCGGTGTTGAACTTCGACAGCTCGTCTTCATTAGGCAGGTGTCCCTTAATCAACAGGTAGGACACCTCGTTAAAGGTGGCATTCTCGGCGAGATCCGCGATGTCGTAGCCACGGTGGCGGAGGATGCCTTCCTCACCGTTAATAAAGGTGATCTTGGACTCGGTGGAACCAGTAGCCGCATAACCCGGGTCGAAGGTGACGAGGCCGGTCTCGTTACGGAGCTTGCCGATATCGAAGCCGGAGTCACCCTCCGTGGACTGCTTAATGTCCATCTCGTACTCGCCGCCGGGGTACTGCAGTACAACCTTGTTGTTTTCAGATGCCACGTGTTTTCCTTTCCTCAATGTTCAACGCCGGCCAAGGCCGGCGCAACAAGACTAAACCTCTTCACACTTTAGCAAAACTTGTGACTCTGCCAACATTGGCAATCCTGGCAAAGTATCTAGTGCGCGAACGAAACTAGGCTACACTGCCCACATGAGCAACTCAGAACTCGTCCTGCCAGCAGATCTCCTCCCTACCGACGGCCGCTTCGGCTGCGGGCCGTCCAAGGTCCGTCCCGCCCAAATTGAGGCAATCACCGCCGGTGCTGACACCATCATTGGAACTTCGCACCGCAAGCCAGCCGTCAAGAATCTCGTCGGCTCCATCCGTGAGGGGCTCTCCGAGTTGTTCGCGCTGCCAGAGGGCTATGAAATTGTCCTCTCCCTGGGCGGCGCTACCGCCTTCTGGGACGCCGCAACCTTCGGCCTGATTGAGAAGAAATCAGCGCACCTAAGCTTCGGCGAATTCTCCTCTAAATTTGCTAAAGCCGCTGCCGGAGCCCCCTGGCTCGACGCCCCGCTCGTCACCGAAGCCGAGGTTGGCACCGCCCCAGACCCGAAGGCTGCCGACGCCGAGGGCGCCGACATCATCGCCTGGGCCCACAACGAAACCTCCACCGGCGCTATGGTTCCGGTAGCCCGCCCCAACCCCGATAACGCAGAGCAGCTTGTTGTCATCGACGCCACCTCGGGCGCCGGCGGCCTGCCAGTCAACATGTCCGATGCTGACGTCTACTACTTCTCACCCCAGAAGTGCTTTGCCTCCGACGGCGGCCTGTGGCTGGCTGCTATGTCCCCGGCAGCCCTGGAACGCATCGAGAAGATCAACTCCTCCGATCGCTTCATCCCGGCTTTCCTCAACCTGCAGACTGCGGTAGACAACTCCCGCAAGAACCAGACCTACAACACTCCGGCCGTCGCCACGCTCCTCATGCTGGAGGACCAGGTGAAGTGGATGAACGCCAACGGCGGTCTCGACGGCATGGTCAAGCGCACCACGGAGAACTCCTCCATTCTGTACAACTGGGCCGAGTCCCGCCCGGAGGCGACCCCCTTCGTGGCCGAACCGTCGGCACGCTCCCTGGTGGTCGGCACCATCGATTTCGAGGACTCTGTCGACGCCGCCGCAGTGGCCGCTACGCTGCGCGCCAACGGCATTCTCGACGTCGAGCCTTACCGCAAGCTCGGCCGCAACCAGCTGCGCGTGGGCCTGTTCCCGGCGATAGACTCCGCGGATGTCACCAAGCTCACCAAGGCTATCGATTACGTTCTGGATAACCGTTAACCCGCGCCCCCTAACTTGGCATGCCGCACCACACCATTTATTGCAGCCATTTGTTGCGGCATACAACATGCCCCGCGCTCTTGCCAGAGTTCGGGGCATGTTCTGGGTAAAGTGGACTTCATCACATGTCCGCTACCAGGCTAAGGAGCGCCCACCATGCGCGAGATTTTCCTCGCACCCAGCGACTCAACTGACACCTCGCTCGTCCTCCGGGCCGAGGATGGTGAGGAGTTCTTCCTCGAGGTCACCGACGAGCTTCGCGAGCTTCTCGCTCCCGCCGATTCCGCCGAACCCGCTTCCGAGAACGAGGGGGCGGAGCAGGACGCAGAAAACACCGACGAGGAGGCAAGCGACTCCTCCCCCGCCTCCGCGCAGCAAGACCATTCCACCGGGCTGCGCACCGTTATGCCTGCCTCTGGTGGCTCGCCTTCTTCCCCACAGAGGCAGCCTGCACCTCAGGCACAAGAAATCCGCCTGCGCCCCAACGAGATTCAGGCCCGCATCCGCGCCGGTGCTTCCGCTGCGGAGATCGCCGAGGAGCTCGAGGTTCCAGAATCCCGCATCGAACCTTTCGCGCACCCGGTGCTGCTGGAGCGGGCGCGCATCGCGGACGTCGCCAAGCAGGCCCACCCCATCCGCGAAGATGGCCCAGCCAAGCTCACGCTGTGGGAGATCCTGGCCACCGCTTTTGCCGCGCGCGGGCACTCCCTGTCGGAGGCGATGTGGGACGCCTACCGCCACCAAGGCGAACCGTGGATCCTGCGCATCACGTGGAAGACTGGGCTGTCCGCCAACGAAGCGGAGTGGACCTTTAAGCAGACCATGTCCTCCCCGGCCACGGTGGAGGCACGCAACTCTGTGGCCGCAGACCTCACCGACCCGGACTTCGTGCAACCGGTGCGTTCGCTGACCTCCGTGGGCCGCGGCGAGCGCTACGACGAAGCCATCGACGGGCGGGGATACGCCGAGGGCCGCGAGGTCAACGAAGCCGCACGCGCCGGTACCCCTGGCGTGACGGAGCTGTCCTCCTACACCGGCGGCGATGACGCCAATAACGAGGCAGACGCCGGCGCGTACGCCGAGCCTTCCGTTCTTCCCTCCCCGCACGGTGGGGAGCACCCCGCCGAGAGCGCAGCCGATGCCGACACGGCCTCGTCTAACGAGGAGGCCACACAGCAGACGGATGAGAAGGACACCGGGGTGGACGAGGACTTCCTCCAGAACCCGGATCCGGAACCTAAGCCCACCAAGCGCCGCCGCAAGGCCGTCACCCCGCACTGGGAGGATGTGTTGCTCGGCGTTCGTTCCTCCACTAAGCGCCCCCGCGAGTAGCCTGCCGTGGATACTCAAAGCGCCGTTCTCACTCTCTGGTACGTCACCGCCGCCGACCCCGCCGAGGTCCTCCGCGGTGAGCCTAAGGCCGACCGCGGCTTCGGCCGCAAGTTCATCGCTCAACTCAATCCCGCACTGCCGGTGACTCCCATTGGGCAATTCCCCCTCAACCGTTCCGCCGAGCCCGGCGCGAGCGAGTTCTATGTGGGCGGCTATCCCGGTGTGACCGTGGTGCAAACCATCATCCACGACGATCAGCTGACTCTCTCCCAGCTGTCCCGGACCTTGCGCGAGGCCGTGCCCGCCACGGAAATCTACGCCTTCGCCTCCAATCCGGAGACTGGCTATGCCGGGTTCGCCCACTGGACGGGCAGCCGCCTGCGCCGGTCGCTGTGCGGGACGCGTTTTAACCTCTACGAGGACCATGGTCTGCCCGAAACCTTCGAGGCCCCTTTCTGGGCCGGGGAGATGGATGAGCCGGTGGGTGGGATTTCCCTTCCCTTTGAGCCGCTCAATATCACCGAGGCCGCCCAGGAATTCTGGTTGGGCATCGAGGTCGGCGCGGATGGCCCCGACGTGGACGTCGTAGGCTATGCCACCGACGGGCGCCCCGAGCCCAAGGTCGACACTCCCCCGCCGCGCCGCAGCGTGGCCGAGGT
>QWCB01006304.1_pt1 | contig 11605 bp, 8 predicted proteins | sample 1972511 | NCBI WGS metagenome assembly QWCB01 (sample SAMN09866719, study PRJNA288562) | Human gut metagenome isolate term5_stool, whole genome shotgun sequencing... | isolation source: gut | host: Homo sapiens | place: USA: California
ATCTCATAGATATTTTTTTATAATTTTTGCCTTTGTGTTATAATATAATCAAAGGAGTGATTTTGTGGACAAGTTTTATCCGAAATATATGTACACGCCGATGCCTGAAATGCACAACGAAATGGTACCGGTGACCGCCGGTTGCTCATTCAAGAAATGCATTTATTGCGATCTGAACTATAAGCAGAAATTTCACATCTTCAAACTCGACGAGGTCGAAAATTTTTTGAATGAAAGAAAGACAGAGCTTCAAAAAACTAATCGCCTGCCGAAAAGGTTCACTTTACTTGAGGGAAATCCGCTTTGTGTTTCAACGGATCATTTAATATCCGTGTTTAAACTTATTCATAAATATTTTGAAGTGGAATATATTTCGATGTTCGCACGTGCGACCGATGTTTTAAGAAAAAGCGACAAGGAGCTTTTGAAACTAAAAGAACTCGGCATGGACAGACTGTGTCTTGGACTCGAAAGCGGCTCCGACGAAGTACTGGAGTTTCACAAAAAAGGACATACGGTACACGACAGCATCCTTGCAACAAGAAAGCTCGACCGACTTGGAATAAAATATTCCACATATTTTATGTTGGGACTTGGCGGAGAAAATATGACTATGAGCCACAGATGCGAAACGGCAAAGCTTTTAAACGAGATACACCCTTTTGAAGTTGTGTTTGTCACAACGGTAATTTTTAAACGTGCACCGCTCAAAGATTATGTAAGAAATAAAAGTTTTATTCGAATGAGCGTCAAGGAAATTTTGGAAGAAGAAATTTATATAATTGAAAATCTAAATATGGACACAATAATTAAAGCTACGCACAAGACGAATCCGATTCCGCTTCAGGCGAAATTTCCTGAAGGAAAAGAAATTTTTTTAAGAAAACTTAGGGACTATTATGACTCAAACGACGAAAAATCACTCGTGAAAAATGAAATGAAAAAATGGAAAATATGGGATAAAGAATAAAACCGGGGTTAAATTTGCCCCGGCTGTTTTTGTTTTTGGAGTTTTTTTGCCATGCGCCTATTCCTTGCTTTCAAGCTTAGATAAAAAATTATAGCAAAAACAAATGTCAGTGCTTCGGAAATGAGCGATGAGAACCAAATATATTCCGGATTTATTTTTGTTGTCATAAAAAGTGCGAGTGCAATAAAAAGAATCGAGCGGAAAACATTTATTAGAATAGAATATTTAGGCATTATAAAAGAAACGCAAATTGCAGCGATTAAAACATTGAATCCCGCAATGAAGAACGAATAAGTAAACTTCATCATCGCCGTCACTGAATAGCTTATGTGTTCAGGATGTTCACCGAGGAAAAGTCCGAAAATATTGTTCGAATAAAGATGGAAAATCAAAAAGAAAATTATCGCAGTTGCCATGACTGTGACAAGTGCTTTTTTAAAAATTTTTTTGCATGACTTGAAATCCTTTTGACCGTAATAATAACTTAAAAGTGGTTGAATGCCCTGTGTAATACCTGAAAACACCATTAGGACCAATTGGTTTAAATAGGATATTACTGTGAATGTTGCAATCTCATCTGTTCCTAAAAACTTTATGATAAATAAATTATACAAAAATATAATTACACCGACGCCGACTTCGGAAACAAAATCTCCGATGCCGAGAACGAAAATATTCTTTAAAGTTTCGAAACTGAATTTAACCTCAACGAATTCCAAGTTTGATTTGCCGACTGTGAAGTGAATCAGATAAACAATAGTTGAAATCAGTTGAGAAATGCCGGTTGCAATCGCTGCACCCTTGATGCCCCAATCGAGAACACCGACGAGAAGATAATCGAGTGCGACGTTTGAAATGCCGCATGTTAAAACTGTTTTCATTGCAAGCCTTGGAAAACCGTCGACCTTAACGAGAATTTCCATATTATATGAAATCATAAAAAATGGAACAAAGTAAATAATGTTACCGAAATAATCCATTACATACGGGAAAAGCTCACCGGTCGCTCCAAGAAAAACAGCAATTTTTTCTCTGAAAATATAAAATAAAAATGTTAAAATAAGTGACAGGATTGAAACGGTCATTATATTAAAACTAAAGATTTTGTTTGCTTTTAAATAGTCTTTTTTTCCGATAAAAACGCCACAAAGCGTTTGGCTTCCAACGGCTGCGATAATACCGAGTGCAAACACCAGATTTATAAAAGGCATGCTGATATTTACCGCGGAGAGTGCATTTTCGCCTACATATTTCGCTACAAAAAAACCGTCAACCATTGAATAGAGTGAAAAAACAACCATAGCTCCAATCGAAGGAATAACGAATCTGAAGAATTTATTAGATAGTTTTGAGATAATAAGACCCCCTTAAATATATCTTACCACAATAAAATTAGTAACTCAAATTTAGATCCCTCGCAAATTGTGGGTTGTTTGCGTGCTAATTTGCGAGAAAGTTTTTTGAATGTATGACTTTGTAGGCACAACCGTAACGGCTGGCATACGTTACGACGCGAAAAAGAAATCTTTGATTTCGTTTTTGAGCGAGAAGTAACGATGTCCTGCCGCAAAAAACCTCACTCCTAAAATTTTTCATCTAAGCGTTTCTCATCGAAAATTCCTCGCAAATTATCGCGAGTATGAACGAATCGATGACACCGGTTCTTTTTTGTGTGTTTATAAATCTGTCTTCGCTCTGTGTGTCATGCCGCCATCCCTATTGCAACTCAAATTTAATACAACGTAAATAACTATTTGATATTTGGGTATAATATAACTGAAATGATATTAACGCAGTGAAACATAAGGAGGACACTATGTCGAAATTTTACAATGAAATAGCAGAAATATATAGTAAACTATTCCCACTAAGTGAAAAGAAAATCGAATTTTTAATTGAATCGGCAAAAAAATCCGGAGGCATCGACGTGCTCGACGTTGCCTGTGGAGATGGAAAAGAAGGAAAAGCACTTGTCGAAAGAGGATACAACGTGGTGGGTCTCGACATGGAACCATCGATGATTGAAGAAGCAATAGAAAACGGACTCGATGCAGAAGTTTTAGACATGCTAAAAATTGATGAACTTCATGGTGACTATGACTTCATATACTCTGTAGGAAACTCCATTCCACATCTAAATAGCATGGATGAAGTTATAACATTTCTTGAAAAAGCATATCAAAAACTTAAAAATGATGGAGTTATCGTAATTCAAAATATCAACTTTAACAGATTTTGGAGAAATGATGCAATCGAAGGAGAGCATCTTGGGGACCTCCCGACAATAAAAGGAGACGACTATACTTTTGTTCGCGAATACTATCGTCGTGATATGAAAATAGGATTTAAAACGCTCATAAACTATAAAGATAAACACTACATCAACGAAGTGGAACTCCTTCCAATCGACCCATATAAACTCGCCGACACAATGATAAAAATTGGCTTTAAAGACCTCGAACTCTATGGGAATTTTTCGAAGGCACCGATGGGAGAGGGGAGTGCGGCCATTATCCGCGCCCGCAAAGTACTTTAAATTTGCGGTCTATTTTGCGACCTGCTTGCAAACTTCAATTATTTGATTGCTCGGAGTGCAAATGAGCACACCTGCGCAATCAAAAATTGAGTTTACGTCGCATCTCATCAAAATATCGCCTCACTCCAAAAACACTCCATCTAACCGTTTCTCATCAAATTATCATCGCAAATTGCGGTGTTTGTATGGGAACCGGTAATCGCTGGTTTTTTGCGAATAATTTTGTATAAAATAGCAAACACCGCCGTAGCGGGACGGCATACGTTGTGAAGATAGGAACAACGTTAAGTCCTTCCTGTGCCCAACCGAGCGAAAAAGAAATCTCTGATTTCGTCTTTGAGCACGGGAAGGGTGCCGCCCATTTTTGTGCATATAAAATATGTATATCCACCAACAACGTTGTGTTTATAAAATATCGAAACCAAATCTCAAACAAAAAACTACCCCACCAATCATTGTGTGTCTTCAAAATTTTACCGCTAATCTTCTTAAATATGTAAAAATAAAATCTTATAAACACTTTATAAACACTTTTATTTTTTATAAACACGAAAAAAGCTCCGGCACATGCCGAAGCTTTTGTTTTGGTGCGGATGAAGGGATTTGAACCCCCACGTCGTGAAACACATGGCCCTCAACCATGCGCGTCTGCCAGTTCCGCCACATCATCGCAATCAAATGGGCATATATTAGGTAGGTATGAATTTCTTCAACCAACATTTTTAATTGTAGCATAAGAAATTTATTTTGTCAAGCTTTTTTTAAAAATATTTTAATTTTGTAAGGAGATTTTATGGATAAACTAGATTTTGTTATAAATTATATAGAGAGCGGCGAGAAGCCGGAGACTGAAGAAAATCTCGGAGTTGAATGCGAGCACTTAATTTTAAAAGAAGACGGAAGGGCGGTCGGTTATTTTGACAATGGCGGAACTCAGGATATTTTTAATGATTTGGTGAAGAATCAAGGTTTTGAACCACACATAGAAGAGGACAAAATTTTGTCGTGCAAAAAAGGCGAGTTCAGCATTTCGACTGAGCCGGGCGGACAAATCGAGTTTTCTTCAAAACAAAAGAGGTGTGTTAAGACTATTGAAGCCGGAATTTTAGATTTTTATGATTTAATTCTTCCGGAGATTGATAAATATGGAAACGGGCTTTACACCGTTCCGTTTCAACCGGTGAGCAGAATTGAAGACTACGAGATCCTCCCTAAAGAAAGATATTATGCTATGTTTGATTATTTCAAAAAGCATGGGAAATTAAGTCACCTTATGATGAAGGGCACGACGAGTCTACAATGTTCGATTGATTTTCACAATGAGAAAGATTATTCCAGAAAATACGGTATGGCAACAAGGCTTACAAATATTTTATATACTCTTTTTGACAATGTGGCTTTCAAAGAAAATCGTCCTTTGGATATTTATGCATATCGTGCTAAGATTTGGGAAAATACTGATCCGGCAAGGACAGGAGTTTTGGAACGTGCATTTAGACCGGATTTTTCTTACAAGGATTATGCGAATAAAGTTCTTGCTACCGATGCGATTTTCACTTTGGAACAAGGTGAGTTTAAGCGTTTTGACGGAACAATCGGCGAGGCAATAGGCGATTATTTTGATTTGGAGAAGCTGGAACATCTTTTAACTATGGTGTTTTTTGACGTTCGAACGAAGAAATTCATTGAGATAAGGATGATGGATTCGCTTCCATGGCCATATAATGTCGGGGCGGTTGCACTTATAAATAATATTTTTTATAACGACGACAATCTTGATCGCATGTGGAATCTTTTGGGAGATATGACTTACAAGGAACATTTGCGTTCAAGAGAAGAAATATATAAAAAGGGTCCGCAAGCAAAGTTAATGGGCAAGAAGATTTCAAGATGGGGAGAGGAGATTCTTTCGGCACTTGATGTAAATGATTATGATAGAAAGGCACTTCAAAAGATTGTGCCTTTGATGGAAGGAAATACTTTAAGAAACAAACAGCTTGAGATTTATAACAGAACTTATAATGTAAAAGAAGCGATTGAGATAAACAGAGTTAAAACGGTTCCGCACACTCCAATGAAGGATTTGAAGACAGGATGTTAGGATTGAGGGGATTATATGTATAGTGATAAAGATTTAAAAGATTATTTGGATGCGGCAATGTCAAAAGACGAGTATGTTTCGGATTACAAGCGTCTTTTGGAAGAATGCATAAAGAGGAAGTTTTTGTATAAAGGAAAGCCGATTCCGTTTGAATATCAGCCGCTTTTGATTTCTGATAAGGATGAGGAGGCGTTCAGGCGAATTGCAAAGGAGACTATGTCGATTGTAAAGAAGGTCACGAAGAAATATGTCGAAGAAGAGAGCTACAGAAAGCTTTTCAATTACGGTGATTTTGTAGAAAAACTAATTTTACATGACCCAGGCTATAGTATGCCGGTTCCGATGTCGAGGTTTGACATTTTTTACAACGGATATGAGGATTTCGGATTTTGTGAGATAAATACTGACGGTACTTCTGCGATGCTCGAGGACTATGCGGTTGCAAGCCTTCTTTTGGAGTCTAAGATTTTCGAAGATTTAAATTGGAATTTTTCGAGATATGAACTTTTTGACACTTGGGTAAAGAAAATAATCTCACTTTACAAAGATATAAAGGGCATAATGCCAAAGAATGTTTTGATCGCAGACTTCAACGATACCGGCACACCGGACGAGTTTTTGATGTTTAAAGATCATTTTGAAAAAAGTGGAATAAAATGTATTATTGAAGATATTTCAAATTTGGATTATGATAGAGAAAAGAACAAGTTGATCGCCGACGGCGAGGAGATCGATCTTGTCTACAGACGCGTTGTTATGAGTGATTTAATGAGAAGACGAGACGATTCGGCTGCTTTTATCGAGGCATATTTAAATGACGCTGCGGTTTATGTCGGCTCTTTTAGAAGTCAGGTTGTTCACAATAAAGTGTTTTTCAGCGTTGTTCACATGGATGAAACGAAAAAGATTTTAACAGAAGAAGAGAATGAGTTTGTAAAAAAACACATTCCATTCACTGCACGCTTTGAAGGCGACGAACAATTTTTTGAGAAAATTGTAAAAAATAAGGATAAATATATTTTTAAGCCGACTGATTTAAATGCTGCAAGAGGTGTTTACACCGGAAGAAGCATGAGTGAAGAGGAATTCATAAAGACGGCAAAAGAAAATTTCAATACGGATTATATTTATCAAGAGTTCGTTACACCGAAGGAGCTTCCTTATTTAAAGGTTGACGGCGACAAGTTCAGCTTGACTAAGAGGCGTAATATGATTGGACTTTTCTGTTATATGGAAGAGTTCAGTGGAGTTTACGCAAGGATGGGACTTCATGATATTATCGGTTCGGCAATGGAATATGTTGCGGCACCGGGTATAAAGTACAAAAGATAATTTGGAGGCAATAAAATGTTTGCTGAAGTAAAAGATATAGTAAAGACATACGGAAAGGGTGAGAGCAAGATTTATGCGAATGATCACATTTCTTTCGGTATAGAAAAGGGTGAGTTGGCTGTTATTGTCGGACCTTCAGGTGCAGGGAAGTCGACAGTTTTAAATATTTTGGGCGGAATGGACAGAGCGGACAGCGGACAGATTATAGTTGACGGTGTGGACATTTCAAACGCCACCGACAAGGAACTTACAAATTATAGAAGATATAAAATTGGATTTGTATTTCAATTTTATAATCTTGTCACAAATCTTTCGGCGAAGGAAAATGTAGAGCTCGCAAGCCAAATTGTAAAAGACTCGATACCGGCAGAAGAAATTTTGAAATCCGTAGGTCTTGAAGGCAGAATGAACAATTTTCCGTCAGAGCTTTCCGGTGGAGAGCAACAAAGAGTCGCAATTGCACGTGCATTATCGAAAAAACCGGCAATTCTTCTTTGCGATGAACCGACAGGTGCACTTGATTATCACACAGGTAAATCTGTTTTGAAACTGCTGCAAGACATGTCAAGAGAATGGGGTACGACAGTTGTAATCATAACGCATAACACAGCCATAACACCAATTGCGGACAGAGTTATAGAGATTTGGGACGCAAAGACGAGAAATATAACTGTTAATAAAAATCCGGTAAGTATTGATACTATAGAATGGTAAAAAACATGGATACTTCAAAAAAAGATGATAAAAAGTTAAGAGGCGGCACCAAGAACAAAAGTCGTTTAAAAAATGCTCATCTAAAGGATATTTTAAGAGAAATCTCAAATACGTGGAAAAGATTTCTTTCGATTCTTATTATGACTGCACTCGGAGTGTTTATTCTTGTTGGCCTAAAGGTAACGGGACCGAAGATGCGTGACAGCATCGAGCACCATATTGTAGATCAAAAAATGTATGACTTACGTATTTCCAGTCCGGTAGGTATAAATGAAGAAGATATGGAAGCACTCAGAAATATCAAGGGCATAAAGGAGATGGAGACGGGATATTACACCGATATAAGTTTAGGTCATGAAAAAATCAACTTTAGAGTGTCGAGTCTTTCCGATAAAATTTCGGTGCCGGAGATAAAAGAAGGCAGACTTCCGGAAAAATTTGGGGAAATTGCAATTGAATTTACTCCGAAAACAGACAGAATTAAAATCGGACAAAAGATAAAGTTCGAAAGAGAGTCGGATAAGCTAAAGGAAGACAAAGACAGAAATGATTTGAAGACATATGAGTTTACAGTTGTCGGCAAGGTCATTTCCACCGATTATCTTATTCAAGCAAACAAAGGTGTTTCGGAAATTTCAACGGGTACAATCGAGACTGTTGCTTATGTCACGAAAGAAAACTTCGACAAGGATGTATTTTCATTTGTAAAATATACATTCAAAAACACCGAGGGAGTGAATTCGGATTCCGACAAATACGAAAACATTACATCCGTGAAAAAAAGTGATGCGATTGAAATTTTGGAACCGAGAGCAAGCATCAAGTTTGCAGAGCTAAAAAACAAAAATCAAAAGAAAATAGACGATGCGTCAAAGGATATAAGAAACGGCAGAAAAGAACTAAAAGACGCTGAAGACAAGCTTGCCGACGCAAAGAAAAAGCTTGAGGATGGCAAAAAGAAATTGGCGGATGCTGAAAATGAACTTAAAACAAAGACGGCGGATGCGAATAAAAAATTGGCGGACGGAGCAAAGGAAATTGAAGACGGCAAAAAGAAACTCAAAGATGCAGAAGATAAGTATTTAACGGGCAAAAAAGAATATGATGACGGCCTTCAAAAATACAACGAAGCTGTAAAAAATAGCGGTCTTCAAGAAAAGAAACAAGAACTCACTGAAAACAAGGAAAAAATTACAGCAGGGCTTCTTGCAATTACGGAAAACAAGACAAAGCTTGAAGGTGCACTTGCCGAGATCGAAGGAATTGAATCACAATTAAACGATGCAATTCAAAAGAAAACGGAAGCAAATCTTTCACATGTTGATGAAGACTACAAGCTTGCTGAGGTTTTAAAGAAAAAAGATGAGGCTACAGCAGGTTTAGAAGAAGTTAAGTCAAAGGAAACTGAGCTTGAAATAAATAAAAATAAAATAGAAGAAGGCCTTTCGAAGATAGAAGCGGCTGAGGTAGAGTTAAATAGTAATAAAGAAAAGCTGGATGATGCAAAAAAAGAACTCGAAATAGGGAAAGCTGAAATTGACAAAAACAAGGATAAGCTCAAAAAAGCTGAACTGGACCTTGCAGACGGCAGAACAACTTTGAATCGTGAGCTCAAAGATGCAAATGAAAAAATTCGAAAGGCGAAAGTCGAGCTCCAAGATGGAGAAAAGAAATACAACGAAAACAACGAAAAATTCATTTCAAAAAAAGAGGAAGTCCTCAAAACTCTAGATGACGGCGAAAAGAAAATAAATGACGCAAAGGAAATGATCGACAAGTTGAAAGAGCCGAAGTTCAAAGTTGAAACGAGAAAGGACAACGATAGTTTGTTCTTTATGATCGATTCATCGCACAAGCTCGACGTGGTCAGCTGGATTTTCCCGCTTTTCTTCTTCTTTGTCGCAATCCTTGTTTCGCTCACCACAATGACAAGAATGGTCGAAGAAAAGAGAATTGAAATCGGCACATACAAAGCACTTGGATTTTCGACAGCAAGTATCTCGATGAAATATATTTCGTACGGTCTTATTTCAAGTCTTGTCGGCGGTATCATAGGTGCGACATTTGGCTCGATACTCCTTCCGAAAATAATCTATCACGCATACTCCGCAAGTTTTGTTATAAAAGAACTGACCGGAATTGTAAATCCGTTCATAAATATAGTCGCGATACTTTTCGGAGTTATGGTAAACATGGTTGCAACTTTGAGCGTTGTATTATCATCCTTGAGAGAGAATGCGGCATCTCTTATGCGACCTAAACCACCGAAAAAAGTTAAAAAGATGCTTATTGAAAGAATCAAATTTATTTGGAACAGGCTTGGGTTTATCGGCAAAGTAACAATGAGAAATGTCTTCAGATATAAATCGAGAATGTTTATGACAATCTTCGGCATTGCAGGATGTACGGGCCTTTTATTCCTTGGCTTCAGCTTGAGAGAAGCACTCGGAGGAATTGAATCCCGTCAGTTTGATAAGATTATGAAATACGATTTTCAAATTGTTACCGACGAAATGCTTGGAGATGAAGGAAAAGATGATTATGTAAAATTCTTAAAAAGTGAGGATGTTAAGGGGTATATGAACGCATACACCCAAAGTTTCACATACGAAAATGAAAACGGACGTGATCAACAAGTTGTGCTTGTGGTTCCGGAAAATGAAAAAGAATTTACTGAATATATCGACTTATTTGTGGAAAAGCAATTCAAAAAAGATAGACATTATAACCTTGACGGCATAATGATTACAAAGAAGCTTGATGAAATTAGGCCAAAGGATAAAACAGACATTGAGCTTCGTGATTCGGACCTTGTAGAAACGAGAATTAAGCCTGACAGGGTTGTCGATAATTATATTGGTCACTTTGTATTCATGACAAAAAAGACTTACGAAGAAACATTTAACAAAAAGTATGAAACAAATTCGTACTATATCAAATTGAATGACGTGTCGAAAAAAGATGAGCTCATTGCAGATTTGAGAAAGAATAAATCCATTTTGAGCGTTGTCGATTTCACGGAGGGCAAAATGGCTATAGATAACTGGACGGCATCAGTTGCGGCGGTTGTTTATATAATCATAATATGCTCGTCGATTCTTGCGATGGTTGTTCTATATAATTTATCGAACATTAATATAGAAGAAAGAAAAAGAGAACTCTCGACAATTAAAGTCTTGGGTTTTACAAACAAAGAACTTTCCGAGTACGTTTACCGTGAAACTTATATATTGACGGTTATAGGCATACTTGCCGGGTTCCTCGTGGGATGGGGAATGCTAATTGCGGTTGCGGAGATCCTTCCGCCGGACAATATAATTTTAAACACAATCATATCATTCAGACCGTATATCTACTCGGCACTAATAAGTTTCTTCTTCACATTCGTTGTAGAGTTTATTGTAAGGAAGAGACTGAAGTCAATAGATATGGTAAGTTCACTAAAAGCTTACGAATAAGTTAAAATTTATTAATAAACGGTACAAACGTGTAATTTGCGTCACGTGATCGGGGTCACTAAAATGATTCCGATTCTTGACATCAATTGCATTTTGTTATATAATTACTACTTGATAGGGGTAAAACCCTCAAAATAAAAAGGAGGAACATATAAATGTCCAAAAAATTTTTAGCAGTATTAATTGCTGCAATCCTTGCACTTAGTGTACTCGCAGGATGCGGAAAAGATACTGGAAAAGAGTCAGATAAAACAACTGACACAGAAACAACAGATCAAAAAGATGATCAAAAAGATGATCAAAAAGAAACAACTGATGACAAAGCTGATGCTGATAAAACAGAAACAGCTGATGCAGAAGCTGATGAAGATCAATTCATCAACACATTCATCGGTTCATGGCCAAACACATTCGACCCTGCAACAGGCGACGATATGTATGGTAACGGTGTACTTATCAACACACTTGAACCACTTATTCGTGTAGACGAAGAT
>QWCB01003632.1_pt1 | contig 11586 bp, 8 predicted proteins | sample 1972511 | NCBI WGS metagenome assembly QWCB01 (sample SAMN09866719, study PRJNA288562) | Human gut metagenome isolate term5_stool, whole genome shotgun sequencing... | isolation source: gut | host: Homo sapiens | place: USA: California
GACTAATTTCAACGATGTCAAAGAACTCGATTATCCCCTCTTGGAGGGACTATTTGATTAATATTAACTTCGTCCCAATTTTAACGGGACACTAATGATACTGAACAGTAATATAAAAGTAAAGTAACCACTCATAATAAGGCAAGGATATGTCAATACAAAGCGAAGCGGCGTTGGAAGCCGGACTGATAGCCACTCTTAAGCAAATGGACTATGAATATGTCCATATTGCAGAAGAGGATAATCTTTGTGCTAATTTCAAGCGGCAGTTGGAAATTCACAACCGCAAAAGATTGGAGGAACATGGGCGTACTGAGTTTACAGCAGAGGAGTTTGAGAAAATTCTAATCTACCTTGAAGGTGGCACCCGCTTTGAAAAGGCGAAGAAGCTTCGTGACCTCTATCCGCTTGATACCACAAACGGACAGAGGATTTGGGTGGAATTTCTCAATAGACAGCAGTGGTGTCAAAACGAGTTTCAGGTTTCAAATCAGATAACTGTGGAAGGACGCAAGAAATGCCGTTATGATGTGACAATCCTTATCAATGGCTTGCCTTTGGTACAGATTGAATTGAAACGTCGTGGCGTTGAACTGAAACAGGCATACAACCAAATACAGCGTTATCACAAAACATCATTCCACGGACTGTTTGACTATATTCAGTTGTTTGTCATCTCAAATGGTGTCAATACCCGTTATTTTGCCAATAATCCAAATAGCGGCTACAAGTTTACATTCAATTGGACTGATGTTCAAAATCATCCATTCAATGAATTGGATATGTTTGCTGCATTCTTTTTGGAAAAATGCACGCTTGGAAAAATCATCGGCAAATACATTGTGCTTCATGAGGGTGACAAATGCCTGATGGTGCTTCGCCCATATCAGTTCTATGCCGTAGAAAAGATTTTGGACAGGGTGCAAAACTCCAATGACAACGGTTATATCTGGCATACAACAGGTGCAGGAAAGACATTGACATCGTTCAAGGCAGCACAGCTTGTATCGGAATTGGATGATGTGGACAAGGTGATGTTCGTAGTTGATCGCCATGACCTCGATACACAGACCCAATCGGAATATGAAGCATTTGAACCGGGTGCGGTGGATAGTACTGATAATACTGATGAACTTGTAAAACGCCTGCAAAGCAATTCTAAGATTATCATCACTACCATTCAGAAACTTAATGCCGCAGTAAGCAAAACATGGTACAGCAGCAAGATTGAGGATATTCGTCATTCCCGTATCGTTATGATATTTGATGAGTGCCATCGCAGCCACTTTGGAGATAGTCATAAGAAAATTATGAAGTTCTTTGACAATGCCCAAATATTCGGATTTACGGGAACACCTATTTTTACCGAGAATGCTGTAGACGGTCATACGACTAAAGAAATATTCGGAAATTGTCTTCATAAATATCTTATTAAGGATGCTATTGCCGATGAAAATGTGCTTGGTTTCCTTGTGGAGTATTATCATGGCAACGAAATTGTTGATAACGACAATCAAAGTCGTATGGAAGAAATTGCCAAATTCATTATCAATAATTTCAACAAGTCTACATTCGACGGAGAATTTGATGCGCTGTTTGCCGTGCAGTCCGTACCGATGCTTATCCGCTATTGCAAGATATTCAAATCGTTAAAGCCAAGTATTCGTATTGGTGCAGTATTTACCTATGGTGCAAACAGTAGTCAGGATGATGACCAGACAGGTATGGGTACAGGGCAATATGTTAGTGAGAGTGTAGGCGAAGCGGATGAGCTGCAAGCTATCATGGACGATTATAATGAAATGTTTGGTACAGCATTTACTACCGAAAATTTCCGTGCATACTACGATGACATCAACCTGCGTATGAAAAAGAAGAAAGCGGATATGAAACCGCTTGACCTTTGTCTTGTCGTGGGTATGTTCCTTACAGGCTTTGATAGCAAAAAGCTGAACACGCTTTATGTAGATAAGAATATGGAATATCATGGTCTGCTGCAAGCATTCAGCCGTACCAACCGGGTGTTGAACGAGAAGAAACGATTCGGCAAGATTGTGTGTTTCCGTGATTTGAAAAGCAATGTCGATAAGTCTATCAAATTGTTCAGCAACTCAGATAATCCGGAAGATATAATCCGTCCTCCGTTTGAGGATGTAAAAAAGGAATATCAAAGACTGGCGGTAGATTTCTTGCAAAAATATCCTACACCAAGCAGCATAGACCTTCTGCAAAGCGAAAATGACAAGAAGAATTTTGTGCTTGCATTCCGTGATATTATCCGTAAACATGCAGAAATACAGATATACGAGGACTACAATGAGGATGCGGATGACCTTGGAATGACTGAACAACAGTTCAACGATTATAAAAGTAAATATCTTGATATTACAGTCGGGTTTATCGATCCGCCTGTAACACCGTCTGTTGTCGCAGAAGATCCTGTGCCTTATGGAAATAGTCAAGGATTGGAAGATATTGATTTCTGTCTTGAATTATTGCATAGCGACATTATTAATGTGGCTTACATTCTTGAACTCATTGCGGAACTTGACCCGTATAGCGATGATTATTCCGCAAAACGCCAGCATATTCTTGATACTATGATTAAGGATGCAGGAATGCGAGGCAAGGCTAAACTCATTGACGGCTTTATCCGGAAGAATGTGGATGAAGACAAGGAGAACTTTATGAACGGACGACATAAGGCTGATGGAACAAATGAGTTGGAGGAACGTTTGAACCAATATATTGTTTCGGAACGCAATAAGGCGGTGAATGATTTGGCTGATGATGAACAAATTTCAGCAGATGTGCTTAATCTTTACATCAAAGAGTATGACTATTTACAAAAGGAGCAGCCGGAAATAATACAGAAAGCCTTGAAAGAGAAGCACCTCGGACTTATCAAAACCCGGAAGGCTTTGACGAGAATAATGGAAAGGCTGCGCAATATAATAAGGACTTTTAATTGGGAGTAGACATGTCAATATATAAAATATATAATGAGCAACTAACGCTTATAAAGGAGAAGCCGTTTAAGTTGGAGAAAGAGATTCAAAACATAGTTGAAAAGAATCTCCAGTCATTGCTTGGGCTTGATTTTATCAGAACGGAATTTTCCCTTGGATCCTTCCGTATAGATTCATTGGCATTTGATTCGGAGAAGAAGTCTTTTGTAATTATAGAATATAAAAGGGATAAGAATTTCAGTGTAATCGACCAAGGTTATGCTTACTTGTCTTTAATGCTAAATAACAAGGCGGAATTCATCTTGGAGTATAACGAATCAAAGTCTGGCATACTCAAACGAAATGATGTGGACTGGTCTCAGTCAAAAGTGTTGTTTGTATCGCCTAATTTTACAACATATCAAAAAGAAGCAATTAATTTCAAGGATTTACCTATAGAACTATGGGAAATTAAACGCTTTACAAATGATACTCTTTCGTTTGAACAGATTGTGAATCGTTCAAGCAAAGAAAGTATTAAAACAGTCTCAAACAACGAGACAATAACAACTGTAAGTAAGGAGATAAAGGTATATAGCGAACAGGATCATTTGGAGAACGTTGAAGATGACTTCCTGAATATATATGCTGAAATTAAAGAATTCTTGCTGTCTTTTGGAGAAGATATTACGATATATCCCAAAAAGAAAACCATTGGTTTCAAGATAGGAGGGAAGGTATTTTGTGATATAGTTATGCAAAACAAGGGCATAAGACTATTTTTAAACGCCAAGAAAGGAACACTCAAAGATCCGGAAGGTATTACCCGTGATGTATCAGAAGTTGGACACTGGGGAAATGGAGCTTATGAGGTTCGTTTTCCTTTGAAAAATGAAACTGAAATAGATTATGTTTTTAACTTGTTACGTCAAACAATAAATAAGAATAAAGAATAAACATATGGCTTATTTTAATACTACGATAAAGGATTTAATCTCCGAAAGAATAGGGAGGAATACTTTTTTACCTGCTATTCAGAGAGAATACGTTTGGAATCCAGCGCAAGTAGAAAAACTGTTTGATTCTATTATGTGTGGTTATCCTATCAGTTCTTTCCTTTTTTGGAAGATTAGAGAAGAAAAGAAGAAAGATTGGACTTCATATGAATTTATAAAAGACTTTGATCAAGAAAAACCGCATAATAAAGAGGCTAACTTGGATGGTGTAAATCAAGATATATATTTGGTTCTTGATGGACAGCAGAGAATAACATCTATAAATATAGCCTTACGTGGTTCATATCGTTTTTTCTATCGAAAGTGGCGAACAACAAGACTATATTTAAATCTTCTTTGGGATAAGGGAGATGACAATCCAGAGGAGATGACATATCAATTTTTATTTAAAGAGGATGAAACACCTCTGCAAAGAACGGATTATCCTCAATTATGGTATCGTGTTGGGGATATATTAAATTATGATGATGCAGAAGATGCTAAAGATTCTATAGAAAATCAGCTTAATGCTTTTGATGAAGAAGCTAAGAAAAAAGCTCGAAAGATGATAAGTAAACTTTTTAGTGTAGTAAATGTATCTCAAAACATAAATTATTATGAGGAAAAATCAGATGACTATGATAAGGTTTTAGAGATATTTATTCGTACTAATACTGGTGGCCAAAAACTAGAGTATAGCGATATTCTTTTGTCAACAGCGACTGCTAAATGGAGGAATTTGAACGCAAGAGAAGAAATCAATGAATTTACAGATGAAATTAACAAGATAGGAACTGGTTATAATTTTGGTAAAGACTTTGTGATGAAAGGGGCGATGTATCTAACTGAAAATCTTCCTATACAGTATAAACTTAGTTCATTCACGAAGAAAAATCTAGAATGTATAGAGGATCATTGGGATGAAACAAAAGATGCCATTGCCAATAGTATCAAATTGGTTAGTCGTTATGGCTTTACAGATAAAAATTTAGTAGCAAGGTTGGTGTTACTTCCTGTTGCTCAATATTTGAGAGGGAAAAACAAAGGCTATCTTACCTCCTCTAATTTGAAAGATGTTGAGGATCAAAATAATATTCAAAAATGGATTATCATGATGCTGCTTAAAGGAGTGCTAGGTAGTGCAACTGATAATAAATTGAATAGTATGAGACCTGTTGTTAAATTAGCAACAGACTATTTCCCCTATGTTGAACTTTGTAGAGAATTGAAAATAGAAATGACATTCAACGATATGGAGATAGAAAATATGCTGAACTATAGTTATGGTACTAAATATAGCTATTTGATTTTATCATTGTTGTATCCAGGGAGAGATTGGAAAGATAAGAAATACAATGAAGATCATATTTATCCACAAAATGAGTTTAAAATAAAAAATCTTCGTGCAAAAGGATATGATGATGCAACTATAGAAAAGTACCAGGCCTGCTATAATTCAATTTTGAATTTAGAATTGTTGGATGACTCAGAAAACAAATCTAAAAATGCTAAACCTTTTGATTCCTGGCTAAAAGATCGAGATGCTAATTTTAAGGAACGTCATCATATACCTGAAATGAACGACTATAGTTTAGACTATTTCCTTGATTTTATCAAAAAGCGTAAAGCATTATTGACTAAGCAAATTAAAGAATTTATTTTACAGTAAATAAAGGTTAGAAATAATGAGCGAAGAATTACAGCAGAAACTCCGTGACCAGCTTTGGGAGGTCGCAAATCGTTTGCGTGGCAATATGTCGGCAAGTGACTTCATGTATTTTACACTGGGGTTCATTTTTTATAAATACCTGTCAGAGAAAATTGAAAAGTACGCCAACAATGCTTTGGTGGATGATGAAATAACCTTTAAGAAGTTATGGGAAATGAAAGATGCCGATGCGGTGGAACTACAAGAGGAAGCCAAGAACCAATGCTTGGAGAATATCGGCTATTTCATTGAACCGAAGTTCTTGTTTTCTTCTGTAATAGAGGCTGTCAAACGAAAAGAGAACATTCTTCCTATGCTGGAGCGTTCACTGAAACGTATCGAGGACAGCACTTTGGGACAAGATAGCGAAGAAGATTTTGGCGGACTGTTCTCAGACATAGATTTGGCTTCACCAAAATTGGGTAAGACAGCCGATGACAAGAATACGCTCGTTAGTAATGTCCTTCTTGCATTGGACGATATAGATTTCGGTGTAGAGGCGTCGCAGGAAATTGATATTTTGGGTGATGCTTACGAATATATGATTTCGCAATTTGCCGCAGGAGCCGGAAAAAAGGCTGGAGAGTTCTATACTCCGCAGGAAGTCAGCCGTATTTTGGCAGAAATTGTTTCTATCGGACATCAGCGTTTACGCAATGTCTATGACCCTACTTGCGGTAGTGGTTCGTTGCTTCTTCGTGCTGCCAATATCGGAAATGCAGTTGATATTTACGGACAGGAAAAGAATCCTACAACTTATAACCTTGCCCGAATGAATATGTTGCTGCATGGCATCAGATTCAGTAACTTCAAGATTGAAAATGGTGATACGCTTGAATGGGATGCGTTTGGTGACACTCAGTTTGATGCAGTGGTTGCAAATCCTCCGTTCTCCGCCGAATGGAGTGCTGCCGACAAATTCAACAATGATGACCGTTTCAGCAAGGCAGGACGGCTTGCACCACGTAAGACTGCCGACTATGCCTTTATCCTGCACATGATTTATCACTTGAACGAAGGCGGTACAATGGCTTGTGTCGCTCCGCATGGTGTGTTGTTCCGTGGTAATGCAGAAGGTGTTATCCGTCGTTTTCTCATAGAAAAGAAAAACTACGTGGATGCCATTATCGGATTGCCAGCCAATATCTTTTATGGTACAAGTATTCCGACCTGTATTCTTGTGTTCAAGAAGTGCCGCAAAGAAGACGACAATATCCTGTTCATTGATGCCAGCAAGGAGTTTGAAAAAGTTAAGACTCAAAACAAACTCCGAGAGCAGCATATCCAAAAGATTGTCGAAACTTACCGTGACCGCAAGGAAATAGAAAAGTACAGTCATTTGGCTACCTTGAAAGAGGTAGAGGAGAACGATTACAATCTGAATATTCCACGCTACGTTGATACTTTTGAAGAGGAAGAACCTATCGACATCAAGGCTGTAATGGCTGAAATAAAGGAACTGGAAGCCAAGCGTGCTGAGTTGGATAAGGAGATTGAGGTATATCTGAAAGAATTGGGTCTTGTAGAATAAGCTAACGAGTAATTGCAATATGGGAGAAAATGACAATATACCTCAGATGGTTCCATCATTTGAGAATATACTCCGAAAGGACGAGAGCGGAAATGAATATTGGAGTTCCCGTGACCTTTGTGGTGCAATGGGCTATTCTACTTATTGGAAATTTCAAAGGGTCATAGATAAAGCCATCAAAGTAGCCGGAGAAAAAGGAATGAATGTGGACGAGCATTTCAACCAAGCGGTTGATATGGTCAGGATAGGAAACGGTTCATTCCGCAAGGTAAACATATTCCGTCTCTCTCGTATGGCATGTATGATTATTGCGGAAAATGCTGATGGCAAAAAGTTGCTTGTTCAACAGGCACGAGACTTTTTCTCGCAATCTGTCTCAATGACAGAACTCATGCATAATTCGCTAAGCGCTAATATATTATTGTATAAAACAGCCCAAGGGGAAGCACGTATAGAAGTCATTTTCAACAGCGAAACATTCTGGATGTCCCAGAAAAGAATGGCAGATTTGTTTGGGGTTGATGTCCGCACCATTAACTACCATCTTGGACAGATTTATGAAAGCGGAGAGCTCACCAAAGAGGCAACTATCCGAAAAATTGGGATAGTTCAAACAGAAGGAGACCGGGAAGTGGAGCGTATGCCGCTATTCTACAACCTCGATGCTATTGTAGCGGTGGGGTATAGAGTAAATAGCTATCAAGCTACTCAATTCCGTATTTGGGCAACTTCAGTGCTGAAAGAGTTTATCATTAAAGGATATGCCCTTGATGACGAGAGGCTGAAACAGGGCAAACATTTCGGAAAGGACTATTTTGACGATTTGCTTGAGCGTATTCGTGAAATACGCACCTCAGAGCGCAGATATTACCAAAAGATAACTGACATTTATGCAGAATGCAGTGCGGATTACGACCAGAAATCAGAAGATACAAAGTTGTTCTTCAAGATGGTACAGAATATGATGCACCTTGCCGTTACCCATCATACGGCTGCGGAAATTATCTATCAACGGGCTGATTCCGAGCAACCTTACATGGGACTTACCACATGGAAGAAAGCTCCTGATGGAAGAGTGCAAAAGTCTGATACCATCATTGCAAAAAATTACCTGTCAGATTCTGAATTGTCCCAGTTGAATCTTATCACAACTGCCTTTCTTGATATGGCAGAATCACGTGCTGCACGTCATATCGTTTCAACTATGGATGATTGGAAAAGGTTCCTTCAACAATATCTTGCAGCGATGGATTACGAGCCGTGCGATACGGCAGGAAAAGTGACACAAGAAGAAGCAAAAGATAAGGCTTATAGCGAATACGAAAAATATAAACTGATTCAAGATAAATCATACATATCAGATTTTGATCGTTTTAATGAGGGTAATGATGAAACTCCATTGCTTCCATTTGATTTGAATCCTACAAAAGAATGACAACTATGGCAATAGATAAAAAAGTCCTTAATGTTCCCCATTTGAGATTTCCGGAGTTTACGGAGAGGTGGGACACATATAGAATCGCCGACATACTTTGCATAGGAAATGGCAGAGATTATAAACATCTAAGCAAAGGGGATATACCTGTTTTTGGAACAGGTGGCTATATGACATCTGTAAACGAATGTTTATACGAAGGCGAAACTACGTTTATAGGACGAAAAGGGACAATCAATAAACCATTTTACTACAATGGCAAATTTTGGACAGTTGATACTCTGTTTTATACTCACTCATTCAAAAGGGTAATCCCCAAATTTGTTTATTGCCTATTTCAAACCATAAATTGGCTTCGTTATAATGAAGCGTCTGGAGTACCGAGCCTTTCAAAGGATACTATTGAGAAAATCAAAGTGAGAATTCCTCAACTTGATGAGCAAAAGAAAATAGCAAAGCTTTTGTCATTGCTTGACGAGCGCATTGCAACCCAAAACAAAATCATTGAGAAATTGCAATCCTTAATTAAGGGAATTGCACAGAATATTGTACATCGCAACAAGCCTAATGTACGCATATCACAATGTTTGGAATGCAGTTCTTCAACATTGCAGGAAAGTGATGTTTTGGAATGTGGTGCATATCCTGTCTATGGTGCTAATGGTGTAGTCGGTTTCCTTGATAATTATAATACCTCAAATGAAGCTATATACATTATAAAAGATGGTTCTGGTGTTGGGGCAGTTTCCTATGTTGCGGGAAAATGTTCTGCAACTGGAACATTGAATATCTTACAAGCGAAAAAAGGCTTTTCACTCCGATATCTCTATTATTTACTGAATATTTTTAATTTTGAGCCATATAAGACAGGAATGGCAATACCTCACATATATTTCAAAGACTACGGAAAAGCTCAAATCTTTTGTCCGTCATATTCAGAGCAATTAAAATACGCCAAGTTTCTGGCCACAATAGATGATAAATTATTGACAGAACAAAATGTTCTAATAAATCTTAGTTTGCTGAAGCAATACTTGCTCCGTCAGATGTTTATATGAACATTTGACGAAGCAGATACTGCTTTTGAGTAGTATAGTATTCAAGTAAGTTTTTTTCCGTTTCTATTTTCTCTGTTATACTGTTCAAAATTGCATAGATGTGTTTTTGATTATTCAACGAAGGCAGTTTTATACTTGCCTTCTCAAAATCTGCCTTGCAAAGGTTAAAACGTGTACTTCCTTGCGCAAACGGATATATAAATTTTCTAAAAGGAGTCGAAGAAACGTAGTAAGAAAAGTATGGAGGATAGGCCAATTCTTTATTATCGATGTGGAAGCCAAAACAAAAACTATTCAAAAACACTTCGTCTATTCCCAAATAAACAGAGCCAACTCCTACTTCTTCTGGCGTTTCAGAAGACAAAGTAAACAACACATCTCCACATTGAACGATATTTTGCTTTTCCCCATCGTTTATACGAACATATTGATATTCGTTCTCATTCACAACACTATTAGAATATACATTCAGATATGTTATGAATGGTTTGCCACTTCCAAAGTCTTCTGAGGATTTTCCAGACAATCCAGAATATGAATGTCCCAAAATCAGAAAAAGATGTTGTTATTGCCAATAGAAGTTACGAAAAGAGTGTAATTTATTGGAAATGAGCGTAGGTTAGTCGCTCTTGATAGTAATAGGTTACGAATTAGTTAGTTATCTACTGCATTATTCCTCTGTGCGTTGCGTAACCTTCAAAGAACTCTTCGTATGCAAAAGTAGCTATTTAATCCGAGATTTTGAAATAAACTCCCGGATTTTTTATTCTCTCATTCATAAGATTTTCCGTAAAAGCGGTTTTATCCGTCGTTACATAATCGCAGCGGACAAGTCCTAACGAATATGTGCCGACTATCGCATAGCCGGAGAAAAGGGCATTGCCTCACGCCTAAACGAAGTTTAGACTGATGATGCAATGCCCCTTTCTTTTGTGGCTATGCCAAGAGGTGCTTTTACGAGTTTTCAGATGATTTTCTTTTTAGCTGTCCATTTGTGCCGGAAGCGGAAAGGATGCCGAGTGTGTCAGCTTGCCCCATGAATGAAGCAAGCGGCCACACACAGCCGGACAAACCGGGAAGAAAGACTGTTTCCACCCGACTGGACAAGTACAGTCGGATCGGAAACTGTCATACTTCCTTGTTGATGGTTTGCCCTTTTCACGCTTCCGGTGATGTCTTTTTCTTTCAGTCGGTTCTTCTTTTTTACGGATTTTCCCTGAAGTTTTTGTATTCCAATCTGCCTCTGTTTTCGTTTACCTCCATCTTGCGCCTTTCAGTAGAATCGCATCAGGCAGTCATTTTCGTTCTGGGCGCAAAGGTAATTCCGGGATTGGACGGGAAAGCAAGGTCAGGCCTCCTGTTTTCGGCAAAAATCTCCAGCCCTTCGGGTAGTATTTTGGCCGAAAAACCTTGCATTCCCTAATCCCTACATTCAAAAAGCACCCGAAACGAAAACGACCGACGCGAAAGAAAGACGCATAAAAAAAATGTCGGATAAACGAGAGGCAGATAAGATAGTTAGAAACCAACTCCCTCAGCTCTTGAATCCGCATAAAAAACAAAAAATCAAAAACAGCGAAGATATGACAGCAACGGCAGATTTCAAACAAACGGCGCAATACATCGGGCTTGCTATATGCGGTTTGATAATGCGCACCGCCTTCGGGGTGTCCGGCATCCTTTGGGGCATCATAAGAGAGATTGTAAACGGAGTGTTCCGAGTGGCGATAGGTGTAATCGTGGCTATCCTTTCCACCATTGCCTTCTTCGGCTTCATCCTTTGGTTATTCACCCTTTAACCCTTACCGATATGGCAAAGAGAAACAGCAAGACGGCAGCGCAGCAGTGCAGATATTACGAGGTGGACAACATCTTCGAGTATATGGTGGAAACGTACATCAACGGCAATTT
>QWCB01003633.1_pt1 | contig 11585 bp, 8 predicted proteins | sample 1972511 | NCBI WGS metagenome assembly QWCB01 (sample SAMN09866719, study PRJNA288562) | Human gut metagenome isolate term5_stool, whole genome shotgun sequencing... | isolation source: gut | host: Homo sapiens | place: USA: California
AATAAACAGAAGAGAATCAATCTTTGGGGGATTATTATGATAAAAACATTGTTCAAACACATTTCAAAATACTACAAGGACACTTTTGTCCTGGCCATCGCAGGTGTTGCTGTCGGCGTCCTTGTCGGACTCGTTGATGCAGCATTCGGGCTGGGACTTAATGCCTGTACCGCTATCCGGACGAAATACTTCTGGTATCTGATCTGGTTCCTGCCTCTTGGCGGTGTCTTCATCTGGTTCATCTATCACCAGTTTGGCAAATCTGTCGCCAATGGTATGAAGATGGTATTCCATGTAGGACTTGGTAAGAACAGTAAGCTTCCGATCCGCATGGTACCGCTTGCCGTGATTGGAACCTGGACAACGCATCTGTTCGGCGGAAGTGCAGGACGAGAAGGCGTTGCCGTACAGATCGGGGCTGCTGTTTCCAATAACGTTGGGCGTCTGGTCGATAAGACTATTGATATCGAAAACAGCCGGAAGATGTTCCTGATCACTGGTATGGCTGCCGGATTTTCCGGACTTTTCTGTACTCCGCTTGCTGCAATCTTTTTTGCACTGGAGGTATTGGTTGCCGGAAAGCTGGAATATCATGCTTTGATCCCAGCAACAGTAGCTTCCATCAGTGCAGCATTTACATCACGGGCGCTCGGACTTCGGAAATTTCATATTAATATACTGGAAACCCTGAACTATCATCCTTCTACGTACAACGCTGTTTTTCTTTTAAAACTGGCAGCTATGGGACTGTGCTTCGGTATCGTTGGTTCTTTATTTGCTCTGATTCTTCGGTATCTGCGTTTAAAATTCGCTTTCCGTTTTTCTTCGCCTGTAAAAAAGGTTCTGATTATGGGATCTGTTGTCGCAGTTCTTATGATGATCTTTCATCAGGGAAGATACTCCGGAACAGGCTCTAACCTGGTTGCTCTGTGCTTTGACGGTATTACAGACGATATATATGCTTATGACTGGATTCTTAAGATGGCTCTTACGATTCTGACACTTTCCTCCGGATTCATCGGCGGTGAAGTTGCACCTCTGTTTTCCATCGGTTCCTGCTTAGGATATGTACTTGGACCGGTATTCGGATTTGATCCGATGTTCGGTGCAGCTCTTGGATTCGCTTCCGTGTTCTGCAGTGGATCAAATACTTTGCTTGCAGCTATCCTGGTCGGCGTGGAAAGTTTCGGATATAATATGCTCCCATTCTTTTCGGTTGTATGTTTTGTATCGTTTATCTTTAACTTTAATAATTCGATCTTTACAGCACAGAGAGTTGCATTTACACATCCTGTACGGCATCAGCAGTTGAAACAGCGGATTGCACCAAAGGGAAATTAACGTATTAGCATATACATAGTAGTTCCTGCAAGTGGCAATGTATCTTACATACTTTGTATCTACAGGACTTACCACTGGCAGCTCTTTACGAATGCATGGCAATAAAAAATAAGTGTACATCCTTCCACCGAAGAATTGTACACTTATTTTTATTTTCTTATTTCAATCTTAATTTCTTATAACACAACTTCCGTGTCTTCCAGAACCTGCCTCAGACTCCTATGCCATGATTGGCTTCAGTGCCTCAGCAAGCTTGTCCTTCTCAGCCTGTGCCTCAGCAAGATCATTACCAAGTGTTGTGTAGTAAATCTTAATCTTAGGCTCTGTTCCTGAAGGACGTACGATAACTGTCTCATTGTTCTCAAGCTTGTAAACTAATACATTTGCTACAGGAAGTCCTGTTTCTTCTGTCTTAGTATAATCTGTTACTTCTGTTACCTTGTATCCAGCGATCTCTGCCGGTGCATTCTCACGCAGGTTCTGCATGATTCCAGACATCTTGTCCATTCCACTGAGTCCAGGGAATTCAAAGCTGTCGATCTTGTTGAGGTAACGTCCGTACTCTGCATAGATCTCTTCCAGTCTCTGTTTCAGAGAGCTGCCGATACTTCTGTAGTAAGCTGCCATTTCACAGATCAGCATAGATGCAATAACGGCATCTTTGTCACGTACATATGGTCCTGCAAGGTATCCGTAGCTTTCCTCAAATCCAAAGATGAATCTGTCTACTTCGCCTGCTGCCTCTAACTGTGCGATCTGGTCTCCGATCCATTTGAATCCAGTCAGTACGTTTCTTAATTCTACTCCGTAATGAGCTGCTACTGCATCAGCAAGTGGTGTAGATACGAGAGATTTGACTGCTACTGCTTTTTCAGGCATTGTACCTTTCTCGATACGTCCTGCACATATGTAATCCAGAAGAAGTACTCCGACTTCGTTACCGCTTACTAATTCATAAGATCCATCCGGGCACTTCATAGCGATACCTACACGGTCTGCATCTGGGTCAGTTGCAAGCATAAGGTCTGCATCTGACTCTTTTGCAAGGTTCAGTCCAAGCTCCAGTGCCTCAAAGATCTCTGGGTTCGGATAGCTACATGTTGTAAAGTATCCATTTGGATATTCCTGCTCCGGAACGATTGTGATATCTGTGATTCCGATATCTTTTAATACCTGTGTTACAGGAACAAGACCTGATCCATTTAATGGGCTGTATACCAGTTTTAATCCGGCTGTCTTACACAGTCCCGGACGAACCTGACGGGATTCGATCGCATCATAGAGTGCTCTCTTGCAGTCATCTCCTACAAATCTGATCAGTCCTTCTTCTACACCTTCTGCAAATGACATATATTTTGCTCCGGTCAGAACGTCTGTCTTCTGGATCTCTTCGTATACGATTGCAGCCGCATCGTCTGTCATCTGACATCCGTCCGGTCCGTATGCTTTATATCCGTTGTATTTTGCCGGGTTATGAGAAGCTGTTACCATAACACCTGCATTACAGTTATAATAACGTGTTGCAAATGAAAGTGCCGGTACAGGCATCAGTGCATCGTAGATTCTTACTTTGATCCCATTTGCTGCAAGTACACCTGCTGCTGTCTTGGCAAATACATCACTCTTTAAACGGCTGTCATAACTGATTGCTACAGTCTGTGTTCCACCCTGTGTCTTTACCCAGTTAGCCAGTCCCTGTGTTGCCTGACGTACTACATAAATATTCATACGGTTCGTTCCTGCTCCGAGCACTCCGCGAAGTCCGGCTGTTCCGAATTTCAGTGCTACCGCAAAACGTTCCTTGATCTCATCATCGTTACCCTCAATTTTTGACAATTCCGGCTTCAGATCTGCATCTTCAAGATCTGCTGCAAGCCAGCGTTTGTATTCTTCCTGATACATCTTTTATCACTCCTACTTATTTCTTTTCCGGGTTTTTTGTATATTTTCACAACAAACCTATTAATAATATACCATTTTTTATACTTTCAGGCAATAAATGTACTGTAAATTATGTGAAAACTTTTCGTCATTTTTCTCAAAAATCAGAAAAAGGCGGAGGGCACATTTTCTGTGCTGTTTCCGTCTTTTTTCTGAAATTCCAAATTTTTTCTATTGATATGTTTTATTTATCTACCGACATCATATTTTCTACGATTGAACTTCCGACCTCATATACCATATTGGAATCTTTAAGCTGTACATAACGGTTATCACCATTTACATTTCCAACATAGACAGTACACGTCTTCTTATCCCCTGAAGTACTATCCTTATAAGTTGCCGTTACCGTAATCCGGTTTGCTTCATCCAGACCATATTTTGCAAGATCTTTTACATTATAATCTGCACACTGGGTAAGTGAGATGGTTCCCCATCCGCCTGCCAGTTCGGCCCGCTCTTTCTTTTTCTTATAAGTCGTAGTCTTACCGTTTTGTGTTACCTCTACCTTCTTAAGGTTTCCACTGCTGATCGATGGCAGTGTGTCATTCTCCGTCAGAGATGACAGGTCGAATACAAGATCCGATACCAGTGTACCTGAGATGGTATACACCGCATCCGAATCCTCGATCATTGCATAATAATTGTCTCCGGCCGCATTACCAATCTGAATCGTTCCTTTGGTTCCGTCCTTTGCTGCGTAGGTAACAGTGTAATCCGGACTGTCCAGTCCATAGTCTGATTTTTCATCCGGATCACTTAACTTGCGGACTGCCGTAAGTCCTGTGATTTCTTTTGCCGTACTCTTGATCGTGCTCTGGTTCAGACGTACTCCGTCATCCTCATCGTATACCCATTCGCCATTCTCTTTGGTAAAGCTCATCTTACTTCCGCCGCTTTCATAGGCAAATGACTTCAGACTCTTTACATCTACCAGGCTGACTTTTTCTTTGTCTTCTTTTGCCTTCTTCTGCCTGTCACTGTGACTGTTCCATGCTTTCAGACCTCCGTACAGTACCAGCAGTACAGCAAGCACGACCACCATGATGAGCATTGTCTTTTTCTGTTTCATCAAAGTTCCCCTTTTCTGTCCATAAATATTCTTAATTTACGCTTTTCTTCTCTTCCACCAGCGCATGAATCCATAGATCAGAATTACAAGCGGAATTCCGAAGATTGTCAGGATGCTGATGATTCCCGCATGCTGCATCGTGTTGTTACTTACTTCCAGGCTCTTTGCCTTGATTGCTACGTTCTTTGTCTTGTCAAAGTTCGCTGTCACCGCGTTCATGAACAGGTCCAGGTTCTCCAGTGTTGTATACGTATCTGTAATCTGCGAATCGATCATGCTTTCAGAAGAAATCACTGTCAGACGGCTGGTCTTTGTCGCATCAGACGAGCTGTCTTTGGAAGAACTGCTGTCGGACGAATCGTCGGATGTGATCTGCTCGGTTGCGACTGCTCCCAGTGTATAGGTTCCTTCTTCCTGCTTATCCTCTGTCACGGCATAAGAATTATCGGATGTCTGCATAAATGCCGTTGTTGTGATCGTATCTCTTGCCGGATCTGTTGTAATCAGACCGTGTGCATTGATCATCAGTACCATCTCTGATTCCAGATTATTGGCCAGATCATCTGTTGCTGTGATCTCAGGAAAGATATAATAGTAGTTGCCCTGGTAGCTTCTCTGCATATCCGCAATGTAACCATCTGCTTCCTGCATACCATATTCTTTCAGTACTTCATCCAGGTTCGGTGTCTCATCCTCAGAATCTCCAAGAATGATAAATACCTTTCCGCCCTTTTTCAGGTAATTCAGAAGTAATGTTTTCTCATCATCCGAAATGTCTTTTGATGGGGCATCCATAAATAACAGATCACAATCGTCAGGAATTTTACCTGTCATCATCAGATTTACTTCATCTGTCGTCAGGTTATTCTTACTGAACAGTTTTGTCACAGAATCTGAAAATGTTGCTTCTCCGTGTCCTGTTGTATAATACATCTTCTCTGTCTGTTCACTTGTAACCGAATTGATCGCACTTGTGAACTGGCCTTCTCCGTCAAATTCAGATGCAGAACTGCTTCCTGTTGTATAGTAGGAATAAGAATCCGAAACTAAAATATCATCAAAAGAAACGGATTTCGTTTTTCCGGTATCTTTACAGGAGATTACGATCGTATTCTTATCGACTCCCGCTTTCGTAAGTGCTGCCGGATGCAGAACAGGATCGATCCATTTTACACTGATCTTATCGGACAGCGCCGTATATTTCTTAATGAATGATTTGATCCTTGTATCTGTCGAATCTTTTTCTGCATAGATTTTAAATGTTACTTTTTTATCCAGCTTGTTCAATACCTTTTTACTGGTCTTTGATACTCCGTAAATGTTGTTATCACTGATATCTATACTCTTTACACTCTCCGGAAGCTGACCCGCGATCAGATTGACAACGATCACCATGCAGATCACAAGTGCGATCATTCCCACACTGTAACTTCCGTTTTTCGATGATGCACTCCGGAATGACTTCTTGATTTTTTCTAACATTATGCTCCTCCTAACTCCAACGTCTCTTCTGAATCATCTGCATCGTCAAAAAGAAGAACAAGACGATCAGTGACAGGTACAATATAATCCCGCTCACATCCAGAAGATGGTTATCGGCAATATTGGAAAATACTTCTGTCAGTTCCAGTTTGCCAAGTACTGTGGAAAGCAGACTTTCAAACACTGTTTTCTTTACAAAGTAAGTAATCAGTGTTCCTGCCAGTACGATCAGCTCCAGTACCCCGCTGATCACGACATTTTTCGTCATATTCCAGACTGCAAGTACGACCAGCGTCAACAACACCGCAACTGCCACTGCATCTGCCCATGCTGCCGAAGGGATAAAGTTCAGGATGCCGCTCCAGAGATAAGTCAGAAGCAGGATACCGAATGCGCCGATTGCCGCAATGATCACACTTTCTGTCAATGAAGAGACAAACATTCCAATGGAAATATATACGCATCCGAGTAAGAAGAACACAAGGATTGCCAAATAGTCTACCTTAATGTATGCCGTCCCTTGCGCTTTAATGATCAGTGGAAAGATCAGATAGATCACACACGGTACAGCCGTGATCGTTACCATTGCAAGATATTTTCCAAGCACGATCTCGAACAGGCTGACCGGTGCTGTCAGTAACATCTGATCCGTCTTATTCTTCTTATCTTCTGCAAAGCAACGCATCGTCAGGATCGGAATTGCTACCAGGTATACGAACAGAATCCCTGACAATACATAAGAAAAGTACGGATATCCATAGTTCAGGTTATACGCCAGGAAATAGATTCCCGTATAAGCTACCAGGAAAGCGATAAATACATATCCTATCATAGAATGAAAATAGGATCTTAACTCTCTTTTATAAATAGCTCTCATCTTACTTCTCCTCCTTTATCATTCTATTGCCTGACCCTTGTGTCAGCTCCAGGAATATCTCTTCCAGTGTTGTCTTACTCTGATTCAGGGTAAGCATCGGTACATCTGCATGGGAAAATGCAAGGAATAACTCTTCTCTGATATCTTCCCCGCCTTTTGCTATAATCTGTGCAGTTGTAATGCCGCTCGCACTGGTGCGGTATTTTACTTCTTTGATCTTTCCTGTCCGGCGGATAATATGATCCATCTCATCCCTGGAAGCCTTTGCTTTCACCTCGATCTGACCTTTGCCACTCATCATATTCTCCAGATTCTCGGTCGTATCACTGGCAACCAGCTTTCCTCCTGATATGATCATGATATAATCGCAGACTTCCCTTACTTCCGCAAGAATATGGGAACTCAGGATTACGGTATGTTTCTTCGCAAGCTTGCGGATCAGTTCACGGATCTCTATGATCTGCTTCGGGTCAAGACCTACCGTCGGCTCATCCAGGATGATAATCTCCGGAAATCCCAGAACTGCCTGTGCAAGCCCGACTCTTTGTTTATAACCTTTTGACAGGTTCTGGATCAGCCGGTTTTCTACATCTCTTAATTTGGCAAGTCTTATAACCTCTTCTATCTGCGATTCTCTTTTGTCTTTCTTAATTCCTTTTAATTCAGCGGCAAATTCCAGATATTCCCGCACCGTCATTTCCATATATAATGGCGGGATTTCCGGCAGATAGCCGATATTCTTCTTGGCCTCTTCAGGCTCTTTCAAAATGTCATGTCCGTCGATCAGCACCTGTCCTTCTGTAGCTCCCAGGTAACCGGTCATGATGTTCATGGTCGTAGATTTTCCTGCACCGTTTGGTCCTAAGAATCCATAGATTTTACCGGATTCTACGGTGAAATTCAGATGATCTACCGCCAGGTGGTTACCATAACGTTTGGTAAGATTCTTTACTTCTATCAAATTTCCTTCCTCCTGTTAAACTCAATCTGTTAACAATATAAGGGGGATGTTTGAAAAGTATGTGGAAAAAATATGTTTATTTGATGAATTAACGTTCAGTAGTTGAACAAAAATATCAGAACAGCTTCCCGGACGCAAAAACAGAACCAATATCTTCCCAAGTGGCTCCGCTCACTTCGTTCGAAGTCGCCTTTTGTGAAGAATTGGTTCTGTTTTTTCTGTTATTGAATTGCCTTGTTATTTTTGTTCAACACGATTACCCGCGTGTTTTGTGCTATATCCGGTAATTTTATTATAGTTTTTTATGATATATGAGGAAGTTTCTTATATTAAGACATAAAATTTTCCCTCTATAGTCAATTAGATTTCTGACATTATTTATATTCCATTTTCTCTCTGCTTCCTTAAAAATCCTTGATATATCCGGCTGCTGGTGATTCCTTTCAGCACGTTGGCCGCGCTTCTTTTTACGTCTTCTTCCAGAATAATGCCTTTGGAAACTGCTTTTACGATGTCATCTACGGTCCCGGAACTGCCCGGCATGATCAGATCGTTACCTGATGCGATGGCGTGTGCCGGATCGCCGTATTTTCTTCCGGTTGCGAACCAGTCGGTCATGACAAGGCCGTCGAATCCCCATTCATTTCTCAGAACCTGTGTCAGCAGACGGTAACTGTTATTGACGTATTTGCCATTTACCTTATTATAACTGCTCATCACGGCTCCTGGATGTGACTCTTTGACTGCAATTTCAAATCCTTTCAGATAAATTTCCCTGAGTGCTCTTTCATTAACGTTAGCATTCGTCTTATTACGGTTGTCCTCCTGATTATTACAGCAGAAATGCTTCAATGTAACATAACAGCCTCGATTCTTCTGAACTCCTTTTGTAATTGCTGCCGCAAATTTACCCGTAAGTAACGGATCTTCGGAAAAATATTCAAAATTACGTCCACATAAAGGGTTGCGATGTATATTCATGCCCGGCGCAAGCCAGTAGGTTACACCATAGGCTTCCATCTCTTTTCCCACTGCATTTCCGACTTCTCCGGCAAGTTCCAGATTCCAACTCGATGCAAGTGAAATTCCCACCGGAAATGCCGTTGTAAACTGATACAGAAGATTTTTGCTGTCCGGATTACCAAGCATTACTTTCTTTACCGGTTCCGGAAGATATTTCATAAAAGAGATATTCGGTTCTACTCCTTTTACCTTACCTGTTATAGATACAGACGATATCTTATGAAGCCTGAGTCCCGCAGGTCCATCCGCCATAACGACATTCGGAATTCCCTTTGCAGTCAGGTTTCCCGTCGTCACGCCTGCTGCTCCCGGTGCTTCAAAAAACCGCTGGCCTGACAATCCGCCACCTACTACCAGCTCTGCCATATCTCTTAGAGTCAGAGACTCCATAATTCTGTCCGTCTCTTCTGAAGAATAAATCTCCATCGGGCCATACTTGTGATCTACTTTCCCGATAATTTCCGGTTTGATCAGAAAACTCTGAATCTTTTCCACATCATCAATGACCACATCACAGGTTCTTCCCCAGTTCTGTCTGCAGTCACATGTCGCATGAAGAACTTCCTTTTCTTCCTGTCTTTCAATCTCTGTCACTTTTATCGGTGCTTTACAGATATGAGAATGTTTTTCTGTAATTATTTCCGTTTCCAGTTTTAGTATTCCACATACTCTTGTATTCCTGCTGGAGTTACCAATCCGCACGACATATTCACCCGGTTCCAGAACGGTAGCAGCATCTTTTTCCCTGTAACTTGTAAGGTTGCGCAAATCAAATTGTAATACGACCCGTTCTTCCTCTCCCGGTTTCAGATCCTTTGTCTTGGCAAATGAAGTTAATCGCTGTGCTTCCTTTTTCAGTTCACTATCCGGACAGCTTACATAGATCTGTACTACTTCTTTTCCGCTGTATGCTTCGCCTTTATTTTTTACATCTACGGAGATCTCGACGGTAGATTTTTCCAGCCTCATACCTGCAAGATGCATTTCGAACTCTGTATACGATAGGCCATATCCAAACGGATATCTTGGTGCTACATGAAATGTATCAAAATACCGGTATCCGACATAGATTCCTTCCCGGTAATACTCTTCATCCAGATTCCCATTCAAATAGCTGTAATCATCTGCCGCCGGATAGTCCCGGTAATGCTTTGCCCATGTATCTGTAAGTTTCCCGGACGGCGTATGCTTTCCGCAGACTATATCCGCAACTGCCTGACCGCCCATTGTTCCAAGCTGTCCCATGAAGATCACCGCATTGATGTTCGGAATTTCATGCAGAAAATTCAGGTCAAACTGCCCTCCTACATTGATCACTACGATCATATGCTCATATTGTTCCGCGCAAAACGTCAGATTTACCCGTTCTATCTCTGCCAAACCGTATTCGTTTTCGTTAAGCTTACGGTCTGCGCCTTCTCCTGCCTGTCTGGAAATCACGTAGATACAGGTATCGGTCTCTGATTTTTCTACATCTTCCTGTAGCACTGCTCTTCCATATGGATAGCGGTATGGACTGCTCATCAGATTCATAAAATCTGACAAATTCTTCGGACTTAGTTTCTTGCGAAATTCTTCTGCGTACGCGCGTTCTCCTTCCTGAAAACTCTGATCATAATCATCAATCCAGTCCATCGTTGTAATCTTAAATCCCGCATGTTCCATTCCTTCCAGAATTGATACCACATGTCTTTCATTGACCTCTCCCGAACCGGTTCCCCCTTTGATCGTCATTTTGGCACCGGCTCCATATAACGCAAGCTTTCCGTGATTTATTTTCGGATTTACAGGAAGGCATCCGTCATTCTCCAGCAGTACGATTCCTCCACCGCAGCCTCATATGCAAGCTTTTTTCCGGCTTCTTCCAGCGGCGTTACTGCATCGGTCAGTGCAGCTTTATGAATGTTTCTTGTTCTCATTGTAATTATGCCATCCTTTCTATTTTCCGGATGATGGCATATATGGACGCAATGCTCCTGCCACATTACTGATCGGCATTGTCTGAAGCCACACTTTTCCAGGACCGTGAATTACTGTATTAAAAATTCCTTCTCCGCCAAATAACATATTTTTCACACCCGGTACACTCTTAATCTCCATTTGGCAGGATGCAGTCATTGCTGCAAGATGTCCGGTATCTACTACGATTTCCTGATCGTCACGCAGTTCATATTCTACAACATGACCGTCAAATTCCACGAATACCGTTCCGCGTCCCGTTACTTTCTGCATGACAAATCCTTCTCCGCCGAATAATCCCGAACTGAATTTCTTATTAAAGAATACCGACAATTCCACTCCTGCCTCACTTGCAAGGAATGCACTCTTCTGAAATACCATCTCCTGTCCCGGTCCGATTTCGAACGCTTTGATCGATCCCGGGAAACAAGATGCAAATGCGATCATCCCGTTACCGCCTTCTGCGGTATAGATATTCTGAAATATATGCTCTCCGGAGAACATCCTTCCGAATGCTTTACCTATTCCTCCGTTTGTCGTTGTCTCCATCTTCATATTCGGTGACATCCATGACATTCCACCGCCTTCTGTGATCATCTTTTCCCCACCATCAAGATAACAAATGACTACAGGTAACGTTTCGCCCTGAATTTCGTATCTCATAAATTGATACCTCCTGATATTATTTATACATCTTTAAATTCGTTTCTTAAATTGTATTAACAATATTATAGCATTCCGGGTTCTTTTCTACAATTAGTATTTCATTTGCTGAGGAATTTATCATCGTGGCTTACCCCGGTCCATGAGAAAGACTTTGTATGCTGTTTGTTGCTGGATGTCACGATGCAGAAGTTCTAAGGCCGTCCGAATCTGTCACTGACAAAACCATCCACAATAAGCTGCCAGTAACAGGTTATATAAACACA
>QWCB01003637.1_pt1 | contig 11577 bp, 9 predicted proteins | sample 1972511 | NCBI WGS metagenome assembly QWCB01 (sample SAMN09866719, study PRJNA288562) | Human gut metagenome isolate term5_stool, whole genome shotgun sequencing... | isolation source: gut | host: Homo sapiens | place: USA: California
CTACCTCTTTGAGTTCAAGCTGGACCGGCCGGCGGCGGAGGCGATGGCGCAGATCGAGGCGAAGGGGTACGCGGCGCCGTTCGCGATGGATCGGCGGGCTGTGGTGAAGCTGGGGGTGAGCTTCTCCTCGAAGACGCGGAACATCGCGGAGTGCATCATTCGAGCGGAGGGGAAGGAAGATGTGCGGATGGAGGTGGTGGACGGGAGGCTGCAGGCGGTGGGTGAGTAGGGATTAGCGGTTGCCGCTGCATGCAAGGTTCACGCGGGTCAGTCTTTCAGACTGGCTCGCCTTCTAGGCGAGAATCCGAGGGTCTAAAGACCCCGGATCTTGAGAGGCCGTCCTACGGATAGGGCTGCATGGGCGGCGAAGATTTAGGAGATATTCTTGGGGTAGGCTGGTTTATGCGAATATTGAGAGGCGGTATATGCTGGTTGCGGCGGAAGCTTGGTGAGGTGCGGGGATCTATGCGGCGGTTCTTGCCGTTGAACGCAGTAATGGTCACACGGGTCAGTCTTTTCAGACTGGCTTGCCTTTCAGGCAGGAATCCGGGGGTCTAAAGACCCCCGGCTATTGAGAGACCGTCCTTCGGACGGGGCTGCATCGGTTTGCAAAAATTTATGAGGGAGTGGCAGGTTACGGCGGGAGTTTGGTGCGGTGCAAGGGATCTATGCGGCGGTTCTTGCCGATGGACGCAGTAATGGTCATGCGGGCCACTCTTTCAGACTGGCATGCCTTTCAGGCAGGAATCCGGGGGTCTAAAGACCCCCGGCTATTGAGAGACCGTCCTTCGGACGGGGCTGCATTGGCGGCGAAAATATATGCGTTTTTTTTGAGAGAGTGTGTAGGTTTGTGCGGTGGTTCTCAGGGCATTGTATGAAGTTATTACCGGAGTATGGTTGGCCATGGCTGCAGCAAAATAGTGAGCAAGACCATGCCGCTGCAGGTTGCGAAGCGTGGCGGCGACCACGTAGCAGTACCCAATCGGTTAAAAATGCAGCTATTTAAAGAATGGCGGCGCAGCCGCTGCGTTTCCGTCCGTAGGACGGTCTTTGAATAGCCGGGGGTTTTCAAACCCCCAGTATCCTCGCCCACAGGGCGAGACAGTCTGCAAGACTGACCCTGGCGGACAATAGTAAGAGTAATTTCAATGTGGCAATTAATCTGCGCGGGGCTGCGCAGCCCAATCCCTATTGAGAGACCGTCCTACGGATGGGAAATGTGGGGCGGCGATTGGGCGCGGAAAGCGGCGGGCGGTTGATTTTACTGTAAAATGCAGACTGTGCTTACCCTCGGAGTGCAAATCGGGAGCTGCGGATAAGGGGTTTTTATTATAGAATAGCTATCTTTGCAGATGGGTGAATAGGAACTAGATGTAAAAGGCATTATGAAATACGATGTTGTAGTGATAGGGTCTGGCCCTGGGGGATACGTGGCGGCAATACGTGCGGCGCAGCTTGGCATGCGGGTGGCGGTGGTGGAGCGTGAGAATTTGGGTGGCGTTTGCCTTAACTGGGGGTGCATCCCCACCAAGGCGTTGCTACAGAGCGCGCATGCCTTTACGGCGGCGCAGCGCGCGGGCGAGTTCGGCGTGATTGTGGGCGACCCGATGGTGAATACGGAGCGGGTGGTGGAGCGGAGCCGAGAGGTGGCAGCCACGATGAGCCGAGGGGTGCAGTTCCTACTCAACAAGAATAAGGTGGAGGTGATAATGGGGAGCGGTAGGCTCAAGGGCGCTGGTGCGGTTGAGGTTACCGATGGGGAGGGAAAGGTACAGACCGTAGAGGCTAAACACATTATCATTGCCACTGGGGCAAGGGTGCGGGAGTTTCCATGGCTGCCCATCGACGGGAAGAAGGTGATAGGCTACCGTGAGGCCCTAGTGCTCCGTGAGTTCCCGAAGCGGCTCGCAGTGGTAGGGTCTGGGGCGATAGGAAGCGAGCTGGCGGAGTACTTCCATTGCTTCGGGGTGGAGGTGACCATAATTGAGGCCCTTGACAGGCTGCAACCGTTGGAGGATGATGAGGTGAGCAAGGCGATAGGGCGTGAATTCCGTAAGGCGAAGATAAAGACGATGGTGAATGCGGCGGTGCAGGGGGTTGACGTGAGCGGGGAGGGGTGCGTGCTGCGCGTAAAAACCAAGAAGGGCGAGGAGAATGTGGAAGCCGACATGGTTCTCGCAGCGGTGGGCATAACGCCGAACGTGGAGAATTTGGGGCTTGAGGAGCTGGGCGTGGAGATGGAGCGGGGCAGGATCAAAGTGGATGAGTATTTCCGCACGAACGTGGATGGGGTGTACGCTATCGGTGACGTAATCCCGACGATGGCGCTAGCACACGTTGCATCGGCCGAGGCGGTGTGCTGCGTGGAGGCGATAGCGGGGCTAAATCCGGCTCCCGTAGACTACACGGCGGTTCCTACGTGTACCTATACGAGTCCGGAGGTGGCCTCGGTAGGGCTGCGCGAGCGGCAGGCGGCGGAGCAGGGCATAGAGGTGATTACGGGGAGTTACCCCTTCACGGCATCGGGGAAGGCAACGGCTATGGGGGCAAGGGAAGGCTTCGTGAAGCTGATATTCCGCAAAGATGACCATAGGCTCTTGGGGGCGCATATCGTGGGGGCGATGGCCACGGAGCTAATAAACGAGTTGGCGTTGGCATTGAAGCAGGGGATGACGGCAGAGCAGCTGCACAGCACGATACACCCCCACCCAACCTTAGGAGAGGGCGTGATGGAGGCGGCCGCGGCGGCACTAGGAAGCTGCGTGCACCTTTAGGCAATCGGTGGTATAATTGCAACGGATAATTAACTAATAGGGGCGAAGAGGGCAATGAAAGCATGGCGAAAGTGTGGGGCAATAGTTGCGGTTGCCGCTTTGGGTTTTGTGGGAGCGTTCCCAGAGCAAAGCGTTGCGGCGCAGTGGAAGAAGGTAAAATCTGCACAGACGAAAACGTACGCCTTGAAAGGTTTTACAGAGGTTTGCAACGTGCTGCAGGGTGTGGTGGAGGTGTCGCAGGGAAGCACCTTCTCCGTGCAGGGGGAGAGCCTTTACGAGGGGTTGCTTGACGATATAACCGTGGAGGTACGCAAGGACGTTTTGGTAGTCGACGCGAGCAATGCGGTGCTCAAGGAGATGTCATCGCTGCGTAACTTCCCGCTGTTTACGCTGCGGGTTACGTTGCCGAAGCTGACGAAGTTGAGGCTGGCGGGCAGTGGAGACATACGAGTGGTGACCGATGTGGAGACGGATAATCTCTCGGTAGTGCTAACTGGAAGCGGCGAGGTGAAGGCTAAAAATTTGATTAGCAATGGCTTGGTAGAGATGGTGCTTGCCGGGAGTGGAGAAATAGAAGTAGGCTCGGTGCGCAGCGGCGAGATGGCTGTGAAGCTCACGGGGAGTGGGGATGTTGAGGTGGGGGATGCGGTAGTGAATGGCGGCACGCAGGTAGTGCTTGGCGGGAGTGGAGATCTGAAGGTGGGCAATGTGAGTTGTAAAAGTGCCGAGGTGAGCCTAACGGGGAGCGGGGATGTGGACGTGAAGGATGTGCAGGCTAGCAGAAGTGTGCGTGTGCAGTGCGTGGGTAGCGGCGATATGAAGTTCGGCGAGGTGCGAAGTAATAAGCTGGGGATTCAGGTGACTGGGTCAGGCGAGATTGAGCTGGCTAGCGCCACCGTGGAGTCGGTAGATGCAAAACTCACTTCGAGCGGGAGCATAAGCATCGGGGGCGGCGAGAGTTCAGCGTGCGATGTGAGCGTGACGGGGTCAGGAGATATTGCCTTTCAGAAGCATAGGGCGAAGAATGCAAGGGTCTCTGTTAGCGGGTCGGGCGATGTGGCAATGTACGTGACTGAGGAGCTGCGACTGGGGGGGAATACAGATATGTCGTCGCTAACCATTGATGGAAGACCGCGGCTCGTGTTCGAGGGGCGTAAGGGTAGCAATCGGTAGGATTGCAAGCGTGACGAATAAGGCGATGGGAGGAGAATGCGCGAGCTAATAGCGATAGAGCAGCTACGGGCGTTGGCCTTGGACGCGGTGCGAGCCGCGGCAGAGGCAGGTCTGATGGTGCTGGATATGTACCAGGAGACGACGCAGGTTGAGGTGAAGCTCAAGGCCGATTCGAGTCCCCGCACGAAGGCGGATAAGCAGGCGGATGACATCATCAGGAAATCCCTGCTGCATACGTTTATCCCCTTGCTAAGCGAGGAGGGGCGGGAGGTGTTCTACGATGAGCGCCGCGACTGGGATTACTTTTGGCTCGTGGATCCGCTAGACGGCACCAAGGAGTTTATAAATACTAGCGGCGAGTTTACCATCAACATAGCGCTGATAGGGGGCGGCGAGGCCGTGGTAGGGGTAGTGTTTGTGCCGGTGGCGCAGAAGCTGTACTTCGCGGTGCGAGGCGAGGGGGCGTTCCGTGCGGAGAAATTTCGGGCGCAGGACGTTGGGGATACGCTCACGTGGGAGGAGCTGCTACAGCAATCTGCCAGGCTTCCGCTCTTTCAGCGCGATGCAGAGCAGGTGCGGCAGGAGCTGATTGTGGTGCGGAGCCGGTCGCATATGGCGGAGAAAACCAAGGAGTACGTAGACATGCTTGCTGAAAGATACCCGAACATCAAGGAGATAGAGTGTGGGTCGTCGCATAAGATGTGCATGGTGGCGGAGGGGACGGCAGACCTTTACCCGCGAGTGGCACCGACTAGCGAGTGGGACACGGCGGCGGGGCAGGCTGTGGTAGAAATGGCAGGTATGGAAGTAGTAGATTTCTCGCACTTTGACCGTTTGGAGTACAACAAGGAGAGCATGGAAAATCCGCCCTTCGTGGTGCGGTGTAAGCATTTACAGATCCCGAAGTTAATTTAAGAGACGAAGAGAGATGAGCTGGATGGACGCATTGGGGTTAGTGGCTGGGATATTGGTGGCGGTGTCGCTCGTGATGAAGAGCATGCGCTGGCTGCGCCCGATCAACTTGGTTGGGTGTTCCCTATTCGTTGTGTGGGGATTGCTTGCGGGGGCGGCTGGAGTATGGATATGCAATGGGGTTGGGGTCCTTGTGAATATCTATCGGATGTGCGAGGCGCGAAGCAATCGTAAAAAATGATTTCAGCGCGGGAGCTCGTAGACTATTTGAACTATCTTTTTTGTCGTATGGGATGCCCATACGATGATGCTGTCGCCGTATCGTCTGCATTGGTCGAGGCAGAGCTGCGGGGCGTGTCGGCGCATGGGGTACGCTGGGTAAAGCGGTACTACCAGATGATAGCCAATGGGCGCATAAAGGCGGAGCCAGATGTGCGGGTGGTGTACCAAACCCCCTCAACGGCAACGATTGATGGCGATAGCTGCCTAGGGGCTGTGGCGGCAAGCAGGGCGATGCGGGTGGCGATTGAAAAGGCGCAAGCGGTGGGGTCGGGGCTGGTGGCTGTGCGGGGAAGTAACCATTTCGGGATAGGTGCCTACTACGTGTCGCAGGCACTGGAGCACGACATGGTGGGAGTTGCGGTTACGAATGCCCCTCCGATAGTGGCCCCCGTTTACAGCACGAGCCGCATGCTGGGGTCCAACCCCATAGCGATGGCAATGCCGGCGCTCCGCTATCCCCCATTAGTGATAGACTTTGCGACAACAGCCTATTCTCAGGAGCTGCTTGAAGAGATGGCGCAGCGTGGGGAGCGGGTATCGGCGGGGGTGGTGCAAGATGCCATTGGAGCTCCATCCTCCGACCCTTCAACGCTAGGGCGAGGCGGAGCATTGGCTCCCTTGGGAAGCGATACGGAGCACGGTGCGCACAAGGGGTTTTGCCTTTCGGCAATGGTGGATTTGATTTCAGCGATGTTTGGAGGCGCAGGCTTTGGCCCATTCGTGCCGCCCCAGGTGCCATATCTTCCCCAGGCCCAGTGCGGAGAGGGGTACGGCGTGGGCCATATGTTCGCTGCGGTTCGCATTGATGCCTTTCGACCGGCACGGGAGTTCAAGTTGGCGGTAGATGCGTGGATTGAGACGTTTCGGAACGCCAAGGGCGTTGAGGGTACATCGGGGGTAGTGATCCCAGGCGAGCCGGAGCGGGTGATGCGCGAGCTACGGTTGAAAGAGGGGATAGAACTCCCCGCAGAAACGCTGCGGGATCTGCGAGAGGTGGCCAAAGCGTTGGGCGCAGAGGTGCTTGGGTAGAGTGGGGACTCCCTTCGCGGTCTCCTAAGGGTGTGCGCATAGGACTGAAAGGCTGTAGTCCTGCACGGTGAACGGTTGTCTGCGTCGGTTAGTGTGTTCCCTTTGCTTCTGCTGCACATTTAGTACTTCGTAGCATCCTAGACATTCCGCTGTAGCGCTAAATCAGGGGGATGCATCAACGTCTAGAGGGGTAAAAAAGTAACAGGGCACTGACAACCCCATAGTCTTCGCATGGTCTAAGTGATTTTCCTTTCCTACAGTAAGAAAGACTGGCTATTTATAATCAGGAATAAAACATTTTAGCTCTGCATCCGTTTTGTTAATGAGTAATTGTTAAGAACGATGCTAGATAAGGTGCTTCGGCGTTAAAAAATGAAAGGACTATGAGAGTTGAAGATAAAATGGATGCTAAGCAGGGCCACTGGGTGCTTGCGAAGCTTGGGAAGCGAGTGCTGCGGCCGGGAGGGTTAGAACTCACTCGCAGTATGATTGGGCATCTAGAGATAGGGAAAGCGGATGACGTGGTAGAGTTTGCTCCGGGCCTAGGGATAACTGCCGAAATGACGTTGGCGAGAGAGCCTAAATCGTATACAGCAGTGGAGATAAACCGAGAGGCCGGGCGTCTATTCATGGATCGGCTCGGGTCAAAGGAGGTGAAGCAGGTGATAGCTGATGCAGCTGCGACAGGTCTGCCCGAGGGATACGCCGATAAAGTATACGGTGAGGCGATGCTAACGATGCTACCGCTTGAACGTAAAAAGGCCGTTGCTGCCGAGGCGTACCGTATCCTGCGGCCGGGAGGGCTATACGGAATACATGAGGTGGGGCTTTACCCTGATGGTCTGCCAGAAGAAGTTAAGGTCGAGGTGCGGAGAGATCTTGCCGATGCCATACAGGTAAATGCAACGCCCTACACGGCAGCAGATTGGGGTAAAATTTTAACAGATCAGGGGTTTGAAATTGTCTACGTAGAGACGAGTCCGATGCATCTCCTGGAGCGCAAGCGGCTCATTGCCGATGAGGGCTTTGGACGGGTGATAGGTATGCTGTTTAGACTACTCACGCACCCCAAACTCCGCAGGCAGGCTCTGAAAATGCGGTGGACGTTCCGCAAGCATGATGGGCATATGAACGCAATAGCCATTGTGGCTCGGAAACCTAAAAACAACTAAGGAGGAGTAAGATATGGAAAGCAAAGAGTTCAAAGTAGTGCAATTCTCAGTGGCAGATAGGGTGGAGTACCGGAAGGATGCCATTGTTAGCTCTGAGGTGGTGCGAAATCCTGCGGGGACGATTACCGTATTTGCCTTTGATGCAGGGCAGGGGCTCAGCGAGCACTCTGCACCGTTTGATGCGGTGGTGCAGGTGGTAGATGGTAGCGCAACGGTGCGTATTAATGGGGAGCCGCACGAAGTGCAGCGCGGCGAGATGATAATTATGCCGGCCAACGTGCCGCATGCGCTTTCATGCGAAGTGCCGTTCAAAATGGTGCTTACGATGCTAAAGGGGTGAGAGGCGAGGCTTGCAATAGAGGAAAGTAAGCAGGGGTGCAGGGAGAAGCCATCCCGATGCTGTTCGTAAAAGCTTTTTTTCTAACTTTGCATTGTCATGGTGCCGCCGAGAGGCGGTGAAAAGGGAAGCAGGTGTGAGTCCTGCGCAAGCCCGTTGCTGTGAGTCTCCGAGAGGAAGAAGGGGCTGCCAAGAGCCACTGGGGGAAGCGAAACGCAAGACCTTGGGAAGGCGGCAGTGCCAGGAGGCGAGCCAGAAGACCTGCCATGGCGTGAAGGCGTGCTGTACGCTCCCCGTGGATCGGGAGGAGGCGCGAGAAGGTGGCAATCAATGCTGCGCATGGTCGGCGCAGCCTCTTCTCAGGCATCCATACTATACGCGGGGGCGGCGAGGTAGGGGATTAACCGCACCGCGAGGTTGGTGCATAAATTTTTAGAGCCATGAGAAGAGCAAACTACTTGCTGGTTACGCTAGTACTGCTGCTGGGGCTGGCGGGTGGCCGAGGCTGGGGGCAGGAAAGAGCCGCGGCCTACTGGTGTTTGGAGGGAAACTTTTCAAGCGATCATGGGCATATGTCCTATGTAGATGCCCAGGGTACGCTGCATAAGGATGTGTTGAATATACCTGTGAATGCGGGTAAGAAGCCCGGTATAACGCTTCAGTACGCCACGTTTTACAATGGGAAGATTTATGCTGTGAGCAAGCAGGCTAAAACCAGTAGTAGTGAACGCTTGATACGCATCAATCCAGCAACGTGGGAAATAGAGAAGATGGGGGGAGCGGGGTTTGACGGTATGGATAAGGAGCTTCGCACTTTCCACTTTTTGGGAGTTAGCGACAAGGAGGGTTACTTGTCAGGGTCGGATGCACGGATATATAAGATTAAACTGGATGATTTGTCGGCGGAGATGGTTGAGGGACCTGGCTGGGATGATTTGCGCGATAGAGAAGTAGGGAATATGATACTCTGCAGGGGCAAAATAGTGGTGGAGGTGTATGGGCATCATGAAGGAATCGCTACGGATGTGTTTCAGCATGAATTGTGGGTGCTGAACGTTGAGGATGGCTCAGTGCGCACAAAATTTCCTTATAAGGGGCTATTTAATCCCGTGGTGACGAAAGATGGTCGGTTGCTGGCCGTTCGAGTGCTAGGAAGGAGTGTAAAAGAAAAGCGTTATTTCATTGTTGAACTAGACATTGATAAAGTTAGTGCTGCCCCGCAAGTGTTGCTTGAGTTCTCTAAGGATTTAAGGCCGGCAGATTTCCAGACGCAGGTGTGGAGCTGGTCGCAGGGACATCTCTACGCAAGTACACGCGAGAATGTGTTGTATTTCAACACAGATAGAAGCATGTTTCAAATGACGAGTATCGCCAAGATAGACCTTAATGAACTAAAGCCCACGGAGGTTTACAAGAGTGAAAATACCACGCTGTACGGAATATCACGGGAGAATCCGCACGATGGCTCCATATGGGTAAATCTCAACGGCGGGTGGAGTCCGGAGGACAAGTTGGTTCGTATTGTTCGTGAAAACGGTGTTTACAAAGAGTCAGATCGATACAGTTTCAGCGTGCCATATGGATTTGCATCGTGTCCTTTCTTTGAGGATAGACACAGGGCAGAGGTGGCGAAACCGGGTAGGGTGTGTAAAGTCGGAGTGGAGTCGGAGGTAGACTTGTGCGATTTGGTTGAGGATAAGGATGGTTTTAGCGCGAGCGTGCTATTTAGCGATTTAAAGGTAGGTGGAAATAGCGGATGGAAGTTTGAACTCGTTGACCACCACTTGCTACGAGTGGTTAAAGCGTCAAGGACGGAGTCTGCGCAAGTTTCGCTTAAGGCATTCTCTAGTGGGCTGTACAGCGATTTGACGTTTGATTTTACTTCATACCAACAGCTTATCACGCATACTACAGTTGGAGGCAAGGTGGAGGTGCTTAGAGAGAATGACGGTAAGATTTTAGAGGATGCGACGGAATTGCATAAGGGGGATGTGTTGAAGATTTCCGTAGTTCCAGACACAGAGGGGGATTATATACTGAAGTCGTTGCGAGTCAATGGGAAACCGTGGAGTAGTGGTGATACGTACAAGGTAGAAGATCAAAGCGTAACGGTTGATGCAGAGTTCGCGTTGAGGCCCTACTCGTTGGTGGTTACCCATACAGGAGAAGGAGAGGTGAAAGTCGTGAGGCGCTGGGAGGAATTGGAGAGCGGTGCGAAGGTTTACAAGGGCGAAGTGTTAGAGATAGAACCGCGGCCAGAAGCTGATTACAAGCTAAAGTCCTTGAAGATTAATGGAGAAGAAATCTCTGGGCAGTATAAGTGTACGGTTGGAACGGGAGATGTTGAAGTTGAGGCGGAATTTGTTGAGAAGCCGTACGTGCTGACGATGAGGCAGAGTGGAGAAGGAAAGTTGAAGGTTGAGAGGAATGGTAAGACACTTAGTGGTGGCGAGAAGGTTGACGAAGGGGATAAACTAAAAATAACAGCAGAGCCCGCTACAAGCTATACGCTGAAGTCAATAACGGTAAATGGAGCATTGATTAAGAGTGGAGCTGTCTATACCGTGCAAAAAGGAAATGTGGAGGTGGTAGGAGAGTTTGAAGAAAAGCCTTATACGCTGACGATGGAGCATACGGGAAATGGAAGGGTTGCCGCTTTGTGGAAGTCAACACTGTTGGAGAATGGGGCAAAGGTTGATAAGGGCGACTATTTGACAATAACCTTGGTGCCTGAAGCGGGCAATAAGATAGGGTCTTTCAAAATCAATGGTCAGGTGCAGTCAGGGTTCCAGGCAACCTATAAAGTACAAGGAGAGGACGTGCATGTAGAGGCGGAGTTTATTGAACAGCCGTGTACTTTGACAATGAAACAAAAAGGCGAGGGGACTTTGTCAGTAATATGTCAGAAAAAAAGTTTACAGAATGGAGCGAAAATAGGAAGAGGTGATAGGCTTAAAGTTAAGGCAGAGCCAAAGGCTGGTTACAAATTGAGTTTGCTGACTCTAAATGGGACAAGCATAAAATCTGGTCAAGAACGCACTATGTTCAACGATGAGGATGTGGAGGTGGTAGCTGAGTTTGTGAAAAAGTCCTATATGTTGACAATGAAAAGCACTGGGCAAGGAGAGTTGAAAGTTAGTGCGAAAGGGAAGTTTTTGGAAACAGGGACGGGTGTAGATAAAGGGGAAGTCCTTATAATAAGCGCAGAGCCAAAGCTGGATTACGAATTGAGTTCATTGACGGTTAATGGGATAGATCAAGAGAGTGGAGGTAAGTTTGTTGTGGACGAAGAGGATGTGGTGGTAAAGGCAGAGTTTGTGGAGAAGCGTTACGTGTTGACTACGAGCTATACAGGCGATGGTAAGGTGATTGTGAAAGAAAAGGGGAGGGTGCTAGAAAATGGGTCTAGGGTGAGTCAAGACGAGGTGCTATCCATATATGTAGAACCAGGCATTGGCTGGAAGCTTAGCTCTTTGAATGTCAATGGAATTCCTAAGAAGAATGGGGCGAAAACGGTTGTGTCCGATGGAGACGTGGAAGTGAGCGCGGAGTTTGTACAGGTTGACTATATTCTGAGTGTGAGTTGTTTTGGAGATGGCACGTTAACGGTGACGAGGGGGGGAGACAAATTGAAGTCCGGAGCTGCTGTTCGCAAAGGAGAAGAATTAAAGTTGACGGCTGCGGAAGGGCATGAATACACCTTGAAGTCGTTAATGGTTAATGGGGAGAAGAGAAAGAATGGGGAGTTGTTTACGGTTGGCAGTGAAGATGTGATAATTGTGGTTGAGTTTGTGAGGCAGGTGGCGCCGGTGCTGTACACGCTGAGCTACACGGATCCCGCGGAGGGCACGATCACGGTGCAGCGAGGCGGGGCGAAGCTGGAGAGCGGCGATAAGAC
>QWCB01004096.1_pt1 | contig 11565 bp, 9 predicted proteins | sample 1972511 | NCBI WGS metagenome assembly QWCB01 (sample SAMN09866719, study PRJNA288562) | Human gut metagenome isolate term5_stool, whole genome shotgun sequencing... | isolation source: gut | host: Homo sapiens | place: USA: California
CTTCCAAATATTTGGGATGAAACTGGCGAGAAGAATTTTATCTTTGGCTACGAAGAGTCCATTGGCTATGTAATTGGCGACCACATAAGAGACAAGGATGCCATTGGCACATCAATGATTGTAGCAGAGCTGGCAGGCTACCTTAAGAAGAGAAATTTAAAAATAAAAGATTATCTTGATGAAATTTATAAAAAATATGGTTATTATGAAGAATTTTTAGACTCAGTTTATTTTGAAGGCAAGGATGGAAAAGAAACCATGAAAAAAATCATGGATGACTTTAGAAAAATTGAAGACTTTGAAAAAATTGGAGACCTAAAGAAAAAAGTTGACTATATAGAGGACGAGGAAAATCCACAAGATTTATTAAAATTTTATTTTGGCGAAGAAACTTGGTTTGCCTTAAGGCCATCAGGCACAGAGCCAAAATTAAAAATTTATGCCTATGCAGTTTCTGAAGATAAAGAGGAAGCGAAAAGAAAAATAAGGGCAATGAAAGAAGAAATAATGGAAAAAATCCAGGCAAGCAGGTGATTTAATGATACTATTTTGTGACTTTAACCCAAAAATTGTTAGAGAATTTAAATTAAATAATGAGACAGAAAATATAATTGAAATCTCAAAAATTTATCCCGGCGGCAAGGGTCTTTACATGTCTCTTTTTGCAAAAAAACTTGGCGTGGATTCAGAAGTTTTTATGCTAAAGGGAAGCACTAGGGGTAGAGATATTGCTCTCAGCCTCAGCCGACTTGGCATTGATGTAAATTATACTGCCCTCAAGGATGAAAATGTTGAAGAAGTTATAATAAGGGGCGCAGATTTTGTAAAAGATTATAAGACTCAAGATCCTAGAATCACTATGGAGGACAGGAACGACATTTTAAATTCCTTTGAAAGAGCCCTTTACAACAAAAAAATTGCAGTAATCCCAAAAATTGATTTACTTGGACTTGACGACGAGATCTATGATCGACTAATTAAAATTTGTTTTAAAAACAACATAAAGGTTGCCGTAAATCCAAAAAATCTCCAAGCAATGGAAAAGACTAATCCCTATATTTTGGTCTTTGACAAGGATGACATTGAAAAGGAAAAAAATATTAATTACACTGGCGAAGTTATTAACTACAACAAAAAATTTATTCAAGCTGGAGCTAAAATTGTCCTTGTCAATAGCAAGAGAGCCACAATAATTTCCACAGAGGATAAAAATTATAGGTCTTGCCATGGCTCTTGACAGAGATTACGATTTTATCACTTCAATAAAACTTGCAATAGCCTGTGGAGTGTGGGAAAATTTTGTTGAAAAAGATGTAATAGAAATGAGCGCTATTAAAAAGATTATGAATAGCGTTGAAGTTGAAGAAATTTAAGAGGAGGATAAATGAAAAATTTTCACTTAAATAGAGATAATGTGCTTTTTGCCTTTATTGACATTCAAGATAAACTTTTAAAGGCAATGTATAACAAGGAAGAAATTGTAAAAAATTCTACAATTATGGCAAAGGTGGCAAGTATTATTGGGGCAGAAGCAATTTACACAGTTCAGTATCCAAAGGGCCTTGGCTACACTAATGAAGAAGTTAAAGCTCCACTAAAGGATAAGGAAGAATTTGCCAAGCTAACTTTTAATTCCTATGGCGATGAGGGAATAAAAAATGAAATTGATAGACTTGGCAAAAAACAAATTATTATCTGCGGCATGGAAACACATATTTGCGTCTTCCAAACAGTGAGGGCACTTTTAGAGGCTGGCTTTGAAGTTTTTGTAGTAGAAGATGCTCTTGGATCAAGGTCAGAAAAAAATTCGAAAAATGGCATGGCACAACTTGGCGAAATGGGTGCAGTTATAACAAATACAGAGACAGTTTTATTTGATTTAGCAGGCATTGCTGGTACAGATGAATTTAAAACTTTACAAAAATTAATTATTTAATCGAGGAGCTTCCAGGTGGAGCTCTTTTTTGTTTTCACTGTGATATAATTATTTTGGTGATAAGATGAAAATAATTCACGCGGGTGATTTACATTTAAAAAAATTTTACAAGGGAAGACTTCCTCTTGAAGTTTCAAATAAACTTTTAGAGGATACTTGGCGTGCCTTTAAAGACTTAGCTGACTTTTCCAATGGGGTCCAGGCAGATATTTTTTTACTTGCTGGAGACTTATTTGAGAGAGAATTTTTTAATCTAAGGGACTTAAAGAGATTTCTAGATATAATTGAGACCATCCAGGCAAAGGTCTTTGTAGTTTTTGGAAATCACGACTATCTTTCATCTGACAATTTATTTTTAAAGGTAGATTTGCCAGAAAATTTATATATATTTAAAAGCGACTTGGATTTTTATGAATTAAGTGACTTAAAGACGCGAATTTATGGAATATCCTATGACAATTATAATTTCAAAAAAGATTTTAGATCTGTTAAATTAGATAAAAACTTTATCAATATTGGTCTCTTTCATTCTGACTTAAAAGACGAGAGGTATTTGCCACTTGATGAAAGTTTTATGAGAGAATTTAATTATCTGGCACTGGGTCACATCCACAAGAGAGGCAAGGTCCTTGACAATGCCTACTACTGCGGCTCACTGATTCCACTTTCCTTTAAGGATGAAGGCAAGAGTGGGATAATTTTTTTAGATGATGAGAAAAAAATCCTTGAATACAAAGATTTTTCCAGGAGAGAGTTTGTAAATCTTGATGTAAAAATAAGTGAAGACATGACTTTTTCTGAAATTTTAAAAAACCTTCAAGAAAAAATAGAAGAAGACAATTTATATAGGATTACTCTTAAGGGAAGGAGCCTGCACAAAAGGGAAATTGAAAGCTTTTTGAGAGAAAATCTTTCAGCCTTTTACTTTGAAATAAATAATGAACTAACACAAGCCCTTGAAGGTGACTTTGAAATTAAAGACAAGTATATTTTAGATCTCCTTGACACTTTTTCTGATGATGAAATAGAAAGAGATGCCAGAGACCTTTCTAGGGATTACATTTTGGAGCAATATTATGATATTTAAGGAACTGGGAATTTTAAATTTTGGAAAATTTGAAAATAAAATAATAGAGCTTGACAGTGGTCTCAATTTAATTTCAGGAGAAAACGAGGGAGGCAAGTCCACTATCGTTAATTTTATTGACGGAATTTTTTACGGCTTCAGCAGAGACTCCCTTGCCAGAAAAGTTCGCGACGATATTTTTGAAAAATCAAGGCCTTGGTCTTCCAATTTATATAGGGGCTATGTAATTTTAAGTGACCAGGGCGAAGACTATAGGGTGAGTCGAGACTTTGATGCCGATGAAATTTCTATTTTAAACATAGAAAATGGAGAGGACCTTTCCAGTGATGAGAGAAATTATTTAAATTCACGAATCCCACAGCCTGGTCTCATATTTTTTGACATGAGCAGAAAGCTCTACAGGTCTAGCTTTTTTATTTCTCAAAGATTTTCTCAAGTAGAAGAAGATGCTGCAGGAGAAATAAAAAATAAAATCGACAACTTTTCTATCTCTCAAGATGAAAATATTGATTTGACAAAGCTTTTGGACAAGATGAATAAAGATTTAGATGACTTGGGAACTAAGAGGCGAAAGACCTCTGAAATTGGAAGGATCTATGGAGAGCTAGAAAAAATTACAGGTGAAAAAATAAATTTTGCAAGTTTAAGGGAAAATTATGAAAAAACTGCCCAAGCCCATAAAGATGCTGAGGAAGAATTAAAGGCTCTTGAAGATAAGATGATGGGCAGAAAGCTTTTTGAACTCCAAGAATTAAAAAAGAAGTTAAAGGAAAGCCAGGAAGAAAAGATTAGGCAGGATGAAAATTTTGATTTTTCTGACCTTGAAAGGGCCATTGAAATAAATAGGTCTACGGGACTTTATTCAAGCAAGCTTGACGATTTACTTTCCCAAGAAGGTCATATTTTTGAAATTGACGATGATGCAGACCTTGACTACAAGAGATTTAAGGAAATTAAAGAAGAAATTGCACTTTTAAATGAAAATAATTTTTCTAAAGAAATAGAAATAATTTCTGCAGACATAAAAAACATAGAAAAAGTTGCCTTTAAATACTTTTTAAAAATATTTTTATCATGTCTTGCAGGTGGAGCCACAGTCTTTCTTTCAATTTACTTGAAAAAATATTTTCTCATAATTTTTTATATAATATTTTTCACTTATTCCTACTTTAGAATTGTAAAATACAGAGAAAACAAGGACCTTTTGCATCGCCTAAAAAACAAACTCATAGATTTTAAGAAAAAATCCATGGACAAAACCATAAAGAAGAAAGAATTTGACAAGGATTTTGCTGAACTTCTTGAAAAATATCAGGCAAGAGATTTAAAAGCTCTTTCAGAAATTTTAGATGAAAAAAAGGAAGAAAACTTAAAAAATATTTCTAAAAATGAGTACAATGAAAGCTGGAAGGAAAAAAATCATCTTGAAATAAGAGAGACCAAGGAAAAAATCTCAGAGCTTGAAGGAGAACTCCTAAAAATTTTTGAAAAATATGGCGTAAAAAACATTAAAGACTTAAAAAATTTATTTTATGAACTTAAAGACTTCAATAAGGACAAGACAAGTGAGTACGAATATAGAATTGAAGCCCTTGAAAGGGAAAATTTAAGTGGCGAAATTTATAATGAAGAGTCCCTAGAATCAATTTCAGATAAAATTAAAGAAGTCACAAGAGAAATTTCAAACTTAGAGGGAATTTTAAAAACTCAGGAAGAATCCTTGGAAAAATTGAGAAGTCTAGAAGAAAAATCCTTTGAGCTTGAGGATAAACTTAAAAAATTAGAATATAGGAGAGACCTTCTAGAGCTTTCTATAGATAAATTTGAGAATTTTATAAAGCAAAGAAGAAGGGATACTCTTCCTATTTTAAAAAACAATATTTCAAATTATTTGGACAAAATGACCTCATCTAAGTACAGCGAAATTTTAATTGATGACAGATTTGACATAAAGGTATATGATAAAAATGTTGGCGATTATGTAGCTTTAGATAGGCTAAGCCTTGGCACCATGGACCAAATTTATCTTGCCTTTAGGCTTTCTATTTCAAAAATAATTACTGACAAAAAAATTCCCCTTGTGCTTGACAGTCATTTCGATTCCTACGATGACGAAAGGCTAAAAAACACTCTGGAAGTCTTAAAGGATGAAGAGCAAGTTTTAATTTTTTCAAGTTCAAATAGGGAAAGAGAAATTTTAGATAAATACAATTTGACATATAATTTAATTAAACTTTGAGGTGTATATGATATTCGCAATAGGAGATCTTCACTTCGATTATACAGAAGAAAAACCTATGGATATTTTTGGAGATAAGTGGGAAAATCACGAAGAAAAAATAATTGAAAACTGGAAAGAAGTGGTAAGTGATGAAGATCTAGTTCTCCTGCCAGGAGATATTTCTTGGGCACTAAAACTAGATACAGCAGCCCTTGACTTAAAGAGAATTGATGAACTACCTGGAACCAAAATAATTTCCAAGGGCAATCACGATTACTGGTGGTCTTCCCTAAACAAGATGAACAATTTAGACTTGAAGACTATTCACTTTTTGCACAACAACTCCTTTGAATACAAAGATTATTCCATTTGTGGAACGAGAGGTTGGGCTTCTCGTGATTCTTTTGAATTTTCGGAAGATGATGAAAAAATATATTTGAGAGAGGTCCAGAGACTTAAAAACTCCCTGGATTCCTGTGTAAACAAAAAAATAATTGCCATGATTCACTATCCACCCTTTAACCAAGATTTAGGACCCAATGAATTTTCTGAGACTCTCTCAGATTACAAGGTGGAAAAATGTATCTACGGCCACCTTCATGGCAAGGGCCACAAGTATTCCTATGAGGGAGAACTCTTGGGAGTGGAATATGAATTTGTTGCAAGCGACTACTTAGATTTTAAGTTAAAAAAAATTTTGGAGGACTAATGGAAAGAGAAATTGAAGTTAAACTTCTTGATATTGACATAAAAGATTTTGAAGAAAAAATAAAAGCCCTAGGCGCTGAATTTGTAAAGGAAGAAGACCAAATTAATATTACAGTTAATTCAACGGCCCATAAAATTTATAAGAAGCATGGCTATCTTAGAATTAGGGTTGCAAAATCTGGCGGTAAAGAAAAAAAATATTTTACCTTTAAAGAAAATATTTCTGACATAAAGGTGAGGGACAATATAGAACACACTACTGAAATAAATAGTGTGGAAGATTTAATAAATATTTTAAAATGTCTTGGCTACGACAAATTTCACAAGGGCTACAAGAACAGAAGAAAATACAGTTTAAATTCCCTTGTCATTGACATTGACACTTGGGATGAAGACACTTATCCAAAGCCTTATGTGGAGATCGAGGCGCCAAGCATGGAAGAAATTTATAGCCTCGTTGATGAACTTAAAATAGATAGGGAACATGTATCTACAATGTCCATTGACGAACTTAGAAAATCTTTAAAAAAATAGTGTGACATATATAATTAATGTGTTATAATATTTTTAGCAAATAAGGAGGAGCTTATGTCTAAGTATAATTATATTAAATGGTTTGATGAAATTGGTAAAGAAGATGTAGGAATTGTCGGAGGAAAGGGTGCAAACTTAGGTGAACTAACTAGTTTTGGACTACCTGTGCCTCCAGGATTTTGTGTCACTGCAAGTGGCTACACAAAATTTATTAAATACGCAGAACTTGACGAAGTTGTAAAATTTTTGATGGAAGCTGTAGATGTTGAAAATGTTGATGAACTTACTAATGCTTCAAAGGAAATCCAAAAGAAAATAAAAGAAAAAGAATTTGACCCAGAACTAAAAGAAGAAATTTTATCTGCTTACAGAGAATTTTCTGAAAACATTGGAGTTAAAGACCCAGAAGTTGCTGTTAGATCTTCAGCTACTGCAGAAGATTTGCCTGACGCATCCTTCGCAGGACAACAAGATACTTACTTACACATTTCTGGAGAAGAAGAACTTTTAAATCATATAAGAGATTGCTTTGCATCACTTTGGACTTCAAGGGCAATTTATTACAGAGAAAAACAAAATTACGATCACTTTGATGTTGCTCTTTCAGTAGTTATTCAAAAAATGGTTAACTCTGAAAAATCTGGTGTAATGTTTACAGCAAACCCTATTAACAACAGCAAGGATGAAATGATGATTAACGCAAGCTACGGACTTGGCGAAGCTGTTGTATCAGGAATTGTAACACCTGATGAATATATTATTGACAAAAAGACAAAAAAAGTTATCGAAAAAAATATTTCTGAAAAAGAATACATGGTTATTAAAAATGAAGATGGTGTTGGAACTAGAGTAGTTAATGTAAAAGACATCTTAGGAGCTGATGCAGTAAAGGCTGAAGCACTTTCTCCTAAGGAATTAGACACTCTTGTTGAAAGAGGACTTAAGGTAGAAAAACTTTACGGCTCAGTACAAGATACTGAATGGGGCTTTGACAGAGACACTAAGGAATTTTATTTCCTACAATCAAGACCTATTACAACTCTTGGCGACAAGGAAGAAGAGGAAGAAAAATTAATAACTCTTGTTAAGGGACTTCCTGCTTCTCCAGGAATTGGCAGAGGTAAAGTAAAACTTATAAAGGACATTTCAGAAATCAACCTTGTTGAAGAAGGAGATGTACTTGTAACTGCCATGACTAACCCAGACATGGTTCCTGCAATGAGAAAATGTGCTGGAGTTGTTACTGACGAAGGTGGAAGAACTTGTCACGCAGCTATAGTTTCAAGAGAACTACAAATCCCATGTATAGTTGGAGCAAAAACTGCAACAAAAACACTAAAGACAGGGGACACTGTAACAGTTGATGCAGTAAGAGGAATTGTATATGAAGGTGAGGTTCTAAAGGAAAAAGAAGAAAAGAAATCTCCTGACTCTCCAAATGTATCAAGTATTGCAAACCTAGATGAACTTAGAAATCTATTTGCACCAACAACTGCAACTAAGATTTACATGAACCTTGGCGAACCAGAATTAATTGAAAAATATAAAAACTTGCCAATGGACGGCATTGGACTTATGAGAACTGAATTTATTTTCACAAATATGATAGGTGCTCACCCAATGTATTTAGTAAAAACTGGCCAAGGCGACTTAATGATAGATAAACTTGCTGAAGGAATTTCTAAAGTTGCTCAAGCAATTTATCCAAAGAATTTAGTTGTTAGAACTTCTGACTTTAGGACAAATGAATTTAGAGGTCTAAAGGGTGGAGACGAAGTTGAGCCAATTGAAGCTAACCCAATGATTGGTTGGAGAGGCGTTTCAAGATATATTTCTCCTGAATACGAAGAAGGCTTTAGACTTGAATGCCGCGCTATTAAAAAAGTTAGAGAAGAATATGGACTTACAAATGTAATTGTTATGCTTCCTTTCGTAAGAACTCCTGAAGAACTTAGAGTTGTAAAGGGAATTATGGCTGAAGAAGGTCTAGTTCAATCTAAAAACTTTAAGATTTGGATAATGGCAGAAGTGCCAGCAGTAGTTCTTCAAGCAGAAGAATTTGCAGAATTAGTTGACGGATTCTCCATTGGCTCAAATGACTTGACACAACTTGTAATGGGAGCAGACAGAGACTCTGGCGTTCTTAACAACATGGGCTACTTTGACGAAAGAAATGATGCAGTTAAAATTGCCCTAAAGACAATTATTGACGCAGCCAACAAAAAGGGAATTACTTGCTCAATTTGTGGACAAGGACCAAGCCAATATCCAGAACTTGCAGAATTTTTAGTTGAATGTGGAATCACTTCAATGTCAGTAAACCCTGACACAGTTGAATATACAAGAAGACTTGTTGCAAGTGTTGAACAAAAAATTATTTTAAAGAAACTTAGACAAATGTAAGATATAAATAAAGAAAGATCTCATGGTGACATGGGATCTTTTTTATATGCCTTAAATCATAGTCTAAATAAAAAAATCTGCTGATATAATCAGCAGATAAAATTTAAATTAGTTTGTTGTAGTCCAAAAAATTTGAGACAAGAGATTTTGTAAAGATTAGATTTACCAAGTCTATAGTGCACAAGTCGTCTTGAAACTTTAGGGACTTGTCAATATTTATTTTAAGACCCTCTTCTTCAAAAACATTGTGATCTCTTTCTTTTCTTCTTGGACTACCAATATAGGTGTCAGAAGTGGGAAGACCACTTCCACAACATTGCTTTGATGTAATTAAGTCAACAGTAATTTCTCTTGCCTTTTTATCAGATAAAAAATTAAGAGCATTTTCTGTAATTTTAATTCTCAAATTACTCATCCTTTTTTATGAGAGTTACAAAAAATTCGCTTGACTTTATAGCTTCAAGGGCAATATAATTTTCACCGTCGAATTTTAGAACCTTACCTGGTTCAAATTCTCTGTCCTCTTCATCATTTAATATAACTTTAATTTTACCCTTAACAATAGTTACAAGTACAGTAAAGCCAGGGTGATTGTGCTTGTCAATAGTTTCGCCAGAGGCTAAAACCTTTTTCACTAGAGTAAATTCCTTTTCACTAAAAACTTTTCCAGGCATACTTCCTACATAACCAATCATTTTATTACCTCATTTCTTAAATTTATTTAAATCGTGAAAACTTTCCAAATTTAAATCACTTCTATCAAGATCCTTGTCTCTTGAAAAGTTTTTTGCATCATCTAAATTCTTTTTTATGATTTGATTATCTTCCAAGCTGCTTTCTCTTTCTAGGTTTATTTCGCTGCCCTTTTCAATGTGATTAAGTAAATCTTCAGAAGATTTTAAATCCTCAATTTTATATTCAGGCATCTCTTCTAAGAAAGTTGAAAGATTTATAGTTTCAGATTCATAGAGCTTGCTGATGATTTCGTCAATGTTTTGTGAATTTTTGCGAACAAGTTCAGACCTAATTTCGCTTAAAATATTTAATTTTTCCAAATTATATTTTTGAGAGAATTTCTTTAAATCTTCAAAAATTATATCTGTAATAGTTGGATTGAGCCTTGAAGAATTTAGTGAAAAAGTAAGTGGTCCCCTTTCAACAGATTTATTTATAGACATAAGTGATTTTGAAAAGATGTCAAATCTTTGGTAAATCATATTTCTTCCGTGGGCTCTTTTTTCAAGGGCTTCATTGAGCTCGAAGTCCTCTGTGGCAATGAGCACAAAGTCAAAGCCCATAAACTTAAAATCCTTTTCAAGTTCATGTTCCTTTAACTTAATTTTGCCATCAGACTCTTCAGATTTTTTTACTATGTCTTTAGTAAAGCTGTCTGCAATCATATATATTTCTGCTTCAGTATCTATTACCGATTTAAGTGCAGATAGGGCAAGGTAGCCTCCACCTAAAATTAAAATCTTTTTCTCAAAGGTGTCAAGACTCACTGGTAGGTAACGCATAATATCACTCCTTTATAAAATATAATAAATTTACAATAATATGTAAGGCTTAGCTTAATTATACCAAATATTAGGACATTTTAAGCAAATTATTACATTTATTATAACTTTTCACTACTAATTTAATAAAATTTTAATATTTCTAAAATATAATGGGTATATTATGTGTTATAATAGACTAAACAGGCTATAGAAAAATGGAGGTTTTATAATGAAATCTAATAATTTAAAGAGAGCAGCTGTTCTTGGTCTTGCAACAATTATGCTAGTGCCAAGTGCAACTTTTGCAAAAGAATTTAAGGATGTCAAAAGAGATAATAAATACGCTTGGGCTTACAATGCAATTGATGTATTAAGCGACAAGAATGTTATTAGTGGACATCCAGATGGAGAATTTAAACCAGGAGATTCAGTTTCACTTGAAGAACTACTACAACTCATTAAACAAGTTCTAAATCCAAGTGCTGATGAAGTAAAAACTGCTAAAGAAAAATATTCAAAAACTGCCAAGGACAATGGTGTAAATTCTTGGGCTGAAGAAGCAGTTTGCTTAGCTCTTCACAGAGGTTACTTAAATGAAAGTGCCTTAAAAAAAGCTTATGAAAGAGGATTCTTTAAAATTGATGGCAGAGAATACCCAAGCAGAAGCGACATTGCAATTTTCTTTGCCAGAGCACTTAACTTAAATGCAAATGGTAACACTACACTTTTGAGACATAAAGATCAAAACACTATGAGCGACAGCTTAAGAGGATACTTAGCTTCCCTTATAGAAGCAGGCATTTTCACTTCAACTGGATCTGATGGAAAATTTGAAGGAGATAGACCTATTACTCGTGCAGAAACTGCAATAATCACCAAGGCTTCCTTTGATTACGCAGCTAGAAACACAGTAAGCTCAAAAGTTGAAAAGAAAAAGGGAACTGTAATTCTTTCTTCAAAGCTAAACAATGTAAATGTAATTATCATTGAAGTAGATAAACAAAAATATTCCTTTGACCTTGACAATAACACAAAATATAAATTAAAGGACAAAGACATCAAGCTCGAAGACATTAAAGCTGGTCAAGAAGTAGAAATAGAATATATTAAGAGCAACTCTGTTGACAGAGAAGGCACAGCAAAGACAATCACTGTTACAAATGCAATGCTTGACATG
>QWCB01012023.1_pt1 | contig 11552 bp, 5 predicted proteins | sample 1972511 | NCBI WGS metagenome assembly QWCB01 (sample SAMN09866719, study PRJNA288562) | Human gut metagenome isolate term5_stool, whole genome shotgun sequencing... | isolation source: gut | host: Homo sapiens | place: USA: California
TATGAAACCAAAAGTTAAAACACTAAAACCGAGTTATGAAGCACCGGTCATTACCGGCATCGACTTGTCGCTTGAAGCGGATATCTGTAATATCGTCAGCAGTTCCCAGACTCAAGAATTCAGAATTGACGACAGCTGGATCTGGGAAGAAGAATTAGATAACAAGTAGGCCTATGAAAAAGACAATATTGGCGGCATTTTGCCTGATTGGGGCAATTGCCTGCTCGAATGAGCTTGAATATCAGAATGATAGCCGTACAGTGCTGACACTGGAATTGCCTGGAACCACCAAGACTGTTCTCGGAGAAGCACAGGACGGAGTGCGTCCTGTCCTTTGGTGTAAAGGAGACAAGATTTCTGTCAATGGGGTCGCTTCCCAAGCCCTCGCGATTGAAGAAAATGTTCCGACAGCAAGTTTCGTGTTTGAAAAAGAACTGTCTTCTCCATACTCAATAATTTATCCTGCCTCTATGGTCAAGGATGGTGGTGTGGTCATCACTCTACCCTCACAGCAGAAAGTTGCATCCGGTGACAATATAGTTTCCGGTTCAATGCCGATGGCAGGTTATTCCACCACGGAATCTGTCATGATGAAACAGGTTTGTGGAATACTGGGAATCCGACTGAAAATGGGAACGGAGGCCAACCTTATCCGCTACATCGAGGTTACGGCATTGGGAGGTGAACCGGTCTGTGGCGATTTTACCGTTGATTACCAGAACGGTACGCTTTCATCTGAAGCGAAAGATGCCAATGTTATACGAATGGAAGTTCAGAAGACTCTTCCTGCAGGCTCTGCAAACACGTTCAATGTAATTCTTCCTGCCGGCGTGTATTCTGCCGGGTTCCAGGTAAAAGTCGTGGATGAAGATGGTCGGGCAATGGTCAGGAGCATCAAGGGAAACCGTAAACTCGAAGCCGGAAAGTTGATGCTTATGCCGGAATTGACATTCGTGCCTAATTCGGAAGACAAAGGTGTGGAGATTGCCACGCCGGAGGACTGGAACTCTTTCGCGACTGCTTACAACGCAGGCGAGTATCCTGATTCACAGATTGCAACCATCACTGCTGACTTGGATTTTTTATCAGTTGGCGCTGATAAATTTGTTACATTGGGACTTCGTGACGGAGCGAAGCAGTCCCCTGATGGAAATGCCAAAAAATATTTTGCCGGAACTCTCAACGGAAACGGGAAGAGGATAATGAATCTTAAGTCAGATGTTCCTTTCATTCAGGCTATTGGAACAGGTGCTTTGGTGAAGGATGTCAACATTGACAAGACTTGCAGTTTCGCACCATGGTACGGTGGTGAAAAGCAGTTGGAATTCGGTTCGCTTATCGGTTATTGTTCCGAGGGCACAGTAAAGAATTGCACCAGTGCGGCAAGCATAACCGTTTCGCAGTACAATGCCGTAGCGAACAAGGAACCGCTTTATATCGGAGGACTTATTGGAAGAAATAGGGCGGCGTCTATCAGCGGCTGTACAAGTTCAGCAACAATTGTGTCTGATGCAACTTATGTCGCGGACGCCGCAGCCAAAACTGACTTGTATATTGGAGGATTCACAGGCTATTGCTCAAATCCTAACGGCGTACTTGAAAACTGCTCCAATACCGGGAACATTTCCGTGGCATCGACTGCTCTGAATATCTATGTAGGCGGCATCTGCGCAAGATGTTCTGCCGGAACAATTAAAGGATGCATTAATTCCGGAGCAATAACAGTTTCCACTGGAAGAACATCCGGAGATCCTTGCAAATTCATTTATCTCGGAGGTCTGTTTAGCGTTGTTGATGCATCAGGTGACGAACAATATCTAAAGGTCATAGAATGCTCAAATTCTGGAGATATAACCTCCAACTCCAATGTCAAACAGCTGATTGCAGGAGGAGTTGCAGCTCAGTTAAGTACAAATAAGGCAGAATTTACTAACACCACCAACACCGGTAACATCACAACTACAGCGGCACTCAGGAACCTCTTTTGCGGAGGTCTGTTTGGACGCATCAGTGCCACGCAGACACTGAATCTCAGTGGAGAACCATTCACTGGAACTATCAACATCGGGACTACAGAGTCAAATAACTCTGCACAATTATATTGCGGCGGTCTAATTGGTCAGACGACTAAGAATATTACCATTGGCGGTGATGTTACCTGCAAATCAAACATTACTTATGATATAAGTGCTGCGGCGAATATAGCTGCGGAATCTTTCTTCGGAGGAATTATCGGCTGCGCTTATGGCGCTCCTATAAACATCTCCGGTATGAAGGCTTTAGGAGTCATAACAATTCAATCTCCTTCGAAAAAAGCCATGCAGCACAAACTCTCGGGATTTGGTGGAATTATTGGAGGTGCTACGAAAGGGGCAAAAATATCGGATTGTTCAAGTTCAGTTTATGTGAAGATGACAGCCCAAACTTCGAGGACGAATGGTTGCGCTGTACATTTCGGCGGAATTGCCGGCAGACTTTATGGTGGAAATGTCGAAATAAAGCATTGCACGAATTCCGGACGTCAGCAGAACAATCATTACAACAATAACATTTGGTCAAATAATTTTTCCGGAAATGTAACTGGTGGAATCGTTGGCAGTATTGGATATTCAGCAGGCAACACCGAGTATTCTGCAATAATAGATGATTGTCATAACACCGGTTCCGTCTATGCTTACCGCGGCGCTGCCGGAGGAATTGCAGGTTATCTGTCAAACGCGACTATCACAAATTGCAGTTCGACAGAAGATATCACTCGTTCAGCCCCTGGTGGCGGAATTGCCGGTGTCGTATCAAACTGCAAAGTATCATCTTGTTATGTAAAGTCCAACATTACAAGTGCAGATGGAGGAAGTGCATGTGCTGATGCTGGTGGAATTATCGGAGAAGCTGTCTCGTCTTCAGTTGACGGATGCCGTTATTATGGGACAATTATCGAGAATTCCCAAACAATCACAGGTGAAAGAGTCTTCGGCGGCATCATAGGCAAAGCCGACGCTGCAAGTTCCGCAGGAACAAAAGCAGCCTGCGGATTCGGCGGAAAAATCAATGGTACCACAGTCACCGAAACCAACCTCAGCACCTGCGCCATTGGCAGCACCACCGGCACACGCGGAAACTTCTATCTATGGAATGGTGTGCTCCAATAGTGAGCATGAGTTTACCGAAAAACCATAAATCACGACAATATGAATAATTTTATGAAAAGATTGCTTGTCGCAATGTTTTCTGTGGGGTTGGCAGTATGCCTCGGGGATACCTTTTTTTACAGCGTTCAAGTACTTGAACAGGCGGGGAAGGTGACGGTCAATGCCAAAAACGAGCCCGTAAGCGAAGTACTTGAAAAAGCATTGGCAGGAACTGGATGCACGTTCGAGGTGCTCGGAAACAAAATTGCCATCAAGGCGGATACAAGTTTAAAGCCTGCCGATGCAAATATTGCGGCAAAATCGCAGACGGTGACGGAACAATCTGCCGGCACCCGGGAAACTCGCATTGTGTCTGGCGTCGTGAGAGATTCTGAAGGGAAACCTCTTCCGGGAGTCGGCGTGTTAATTGTCGGAACAACTACGGGCGTCATTACTGACAATGACGGTGCTTATTCCATCAAAGTAGCCGCAGGACAGGAATTGAGATTCAGTTCAATGGGCTACAAGGACGAAACTGTCAAGGTCGGCAGCAGGTCGGAAATCAGCGTGAGAATGATGGACGATGCACAGGTGCTTGAATCTGTGGTCGTTACGGCGTTCGGTATGAAGAGGGATGAAAAATCGCTCGGATATGCTGCGACCAAGGTTGACGGCGGGAACTTTTCCAATGCCGCCACATCTTCCAACTGGGTAGGAGGACTGGCAGGCAAGGTTGCAGGTCTCGCCATTGACAGGACAAACTCCGGCCCGGGCGGATCAATGCGTGTGACATTGAGAGGCGAGTCATCGGTGGATCTGGCCAACAACTCGGCATTGTTCGTCATCGACGGCGTGCCTATGTTCAATACGTCCACATCATCTACTGCAGGTGGTGATGAATCCAGCTTTGCCATCGACTATGGAGACGGAACAAGTGATGTCAATCCTGATGACATTGAGAATATTACGGTGCTGAAAGGACCTGCCGCCACGGCGCTCTATGGCTCGAATGCTGCCAATGGCGCTATCATCATCACTACCAAATCAGGAGGAAACCAGGATGCGAAACTCAGCGTTTCATACAGCACGAATGTGATGTTCGAAACATTGACGACATCGCCTGAACTTCAGTATGAATATGGTCAGGGTACCAATTCCAACTATTACTACTATCTCAGAAGCGGCGACAATGCCAAGGGATTGGGCTATCATCCTGTACCGGATTATACCAGTACCGTGAGTCTGGAGTCCTGGGGCCCGCGGATGGACGGCTCATTGCAATATCAGTATTACGATGACAGGCTTTCAATCGGAGGCGCAAAAAATGAAGATGGTGATTTCCAGAGGACAGCGACTCCGTTCGTCAGTCACGGCGACTGGTTCAAGGATTATTTCAGGACCGCTTACGTGGTCAGCAATTCACTGTCGGTTTCTGGAAAAATCAGCGGAAAGAACTCCATCCGCGCGACATTCAGCGATACCCGTGGAGACATGATGGTTCCCAATACTGATTACAGCAAACAGTATGTTTCGCTCAGGACAAGCAACAAATTGTCCAACTGGATGACTGCAGAAACTTCCATAACTTACAAGAGGCAGCAGTGTGACAATATCCCTACGTCTTCCGGTTATGGTTCTACCTCCGTCATGTACAGCCTTTGGACTTATGCTCCTAACGTGGATATGTCGTGGGTGAAGAATTATTGGCTTCCGGGAATGGAAAACCTCAAGCAGGACAATAGCCTTTCGGGCGGAAAGAACAATGCCTACTTCGTTGCGAACGAGTGTGTCAACACGCAGCTGCGCAACAGGGTGTATGGAAATGCCAAGTTCGACATGACCCTCTGCAAAGGTCTTACCCTCATGCTTCGTGGCGGCCTCGACATGAACCTGGACTTCCGTACGCAGCAGCAGGCGACATCCACCCAGGCCAATCCTGACGGATGGTACCGGGAACAGAACATTTCTTCGGTGCAGATTACGGGAGATTTTCTCCTGAAATATGACAGGGAACTCGGCGCGGATTTCCATTTTACCGGAAACTTCGGCGGAAATATCATCAATCAGAATTATCGCCGTCAGGCACAGACTGCGGATAAACTCAAGCAGGCTGCCGTGTACTCTCTTGCCAACTCGCTTGGCGAAATCAAGGTGGACAATTACGGGTATAAGACACAGACGAATTCACTCTACGCCCTTCTGCAGTTCTCCTGGAAAAATGCCATTTTCCTGGATTTGACAGGACGTAATGACTGGTCCAGCACGTTGCCTTCAGAGAACAGGTCATATTTCTATCCGTCCGTGTCCACCAGCGTTGCCCTTAATGACCTGCTGGATTTCGGCCGCACCAACGGCTTGGTCAACCTGATGAAAATCAGGGCGTCATGGGCACAGGTCGGTCATGATACATCGGCGTACCGAATCGAGGATTACCTTGCAAGTACCAAATTCCCGGGCGGGGTGTCTCTCCCTACGGCGAAGTCAAACGGCCACCTGAAGCCGGAAATCGTCACTTCATGGGAAGTCGGCGCGGATATCAGGATGTTCAAGAACCGCCTGAGCCTGGATGTTGCGTACTATGACGGCAATTCGAAAAACCTCATCGCCAACATGCCGGTGTCCTATGCTACCGGAGCGACCAGCGTTTATACCAATGCCGGTACTATCCGGAACTGGGGTGTGGAACTCACTGCCAACGGAACTCTGTGGAAAACCAGTTCAATGCAGCTGGACCTCGGTTTCAACTGGTCGCTCAACAGGAACAAGGTTCTGTCGCTTGGTGACGGCATCGACTCATGGATTGTCGCAAGATACTCTTCGCATGCACTTATGACTGCTTATGAAGGCAGTTCTCTTACATCAATGTACGGTAAAGGTTACAAACGCGCACCAGAAGGCTCATATGTGGTCAATGCTGACGGTACAATGCAGAATGTCTCCGGTATGGTGGTCCTTGACAAGCAGGGCAAGCCACAGACAAATGAGGACTTGCAGTACATCGGTGACTGCAGCCCTAAGTGGAGAGGCGGATTCAATCTGTCGTTCCGCTGGAAAGATCTCAAGGCTTCCGTAAGCTTCGACGGCCAGTATGGCGGACATGTGTTCTCCTATACGAATTGGATGCTGAATTACAGAGGAAAAGGTGTCGGTACTCTTGCCGGTCGTGAAGGCGGAATGGTTGCCGAAGGCGTTGTCCTCCTGGATGACGGCAACTATAAGATCAATGATTATGCGATACCGCGCAATGATATCTCTGAATACTACCATTCTGCTTACAGCAATACCAATGCGGAGGCAAACTTCGTAAGTACCCAGTTCCTGAAACTGCGTGATGCAAGGATTGAATACGCATTGCCGAAGAAACTTCTCGCCAAGACGAAGGTGGTCCGCGGACTGTCCATAGCTGTCTATGGCAATAATCTTGTCTGCTGGAGCAAGTTCCCGGGATGGGATCCGGAAGGCGTCTCCATGAGAGGCAGCGCGATTATTCCGGGCTTTGAGATTCTTCAGATGCCATCGGGCTCGCAATATGGCGCAAGCCTGAAAATAACATTCTAATTGACTGTGAACATGAATAGAATTTTCAGATATGTTGCAGCGGCTGCAATACTTCTTACAGCTTGCTCCAAATTCGACGATATGAACAAGAATCCGTATGCGCTCTACGACGCCCCTGCGGAATCCTTTGTCCAACCTATCCTGTACAATACGGAATATACTCTGGTCTCCAGGTCATATGACCTCCTGTCGGAACTCATGCAATACAGCGTCAATTACAATACCGAGGTGACTTCCCAGATGAATTACAATTATTCCATTACGGAGTCTGTGGACGCTTCTATCTGGCTCGGACTTTATCCTCAGGCCGGCAATGCGGAATACATGTTGCACCAGGCGGAGAAGGAAGACAACCCGGCGATGAAAGGAGTTGCATTGATACTCAAGACATTGGTGATGTCCAATATCGTGGATGCCTACGGCAATGTCCCGTATTTCGATGCCCTCAAAATCGCTCTCCAGAAGGATACCTTGAACTATACGACCAGATATGATGACATGAAACTCATCTATGCCGACATGTTTGCCCTGCTGGAAGATGCCAATGCCGCATTCGTGAAGGCGGAAGAACTCAGGAATTCCGGTGAGATCCCGCAGACTGACTTCAGTGCACTATGTGACTATATGTATGAAGGCAATGTGGAAAAATGGCGTCGTTTAGGCAATTCCCTATATCTGCGTCTGCTTATGCGTGCTGCAATGAAAGTTGAGGAAGACGGTGGTGTGATGGACATGAGCGGAACTGAGCATCCTGACTTCAGCATTGTCAACAAGATAGCGGAACTTTACGATTGCTTCAATTCCGGCAGTGGGGATTATCCTCTTATGCGAGACCGGAAAGATGCTGCCGTAGTAGGGTTCAGCAAGAATAACTCTGCATCGCTTGTGAGACATTGGTCAAAGAGATGTACAACACGAAGAAGGGACTTGCAGACCCTCGTTACTATTATTATTTCACGAAACCGCTTGGCGCTCCGACGCAGCTGTTCAAGAGCAATCTGGACGCTTTTCTGGCGAAGAATGTTTCTGCTGCCGGAAACTCCAAGGTCGGAAGATATCCGAACGGTAATTCGGGCCAGATAGGAAATCTCAAGAATGCTGACCGTTATGCACTTATGAATTATTCCGAGCTGCTGTTCATTTTCGCGGAAGCCGGTCAGAGAGGTTGGCTGAATATCAGTTATCCGGTTGTGAAGAAGATCTACCTTGAAGCTGTTACCGAATCGGCCCTCGAATGGAACACGACGGAATCAGCCGGAAGTGAGGACATGACGAAATTCATAGGAATCCTGTCCGATGAAATCGAAGCGGACAATGCCCTGGAGAAGATTCTTACACAAAAGTGGGTTTCAATGTTCTGGGTAGGCATTGAGTCCTGGTGTGACTACAGGCGTACCGGATATCCTGTCCTCAAGACCAATGGTGAGGCTGCGGACAACAATTACATCCTGCCGACCCGCCTGAGATATCCTGCCGATGAGAAATACCGTAATCCTGTTACATATCAGGAGGCTCTGGACAACTGGCTTGGCGGTACCAACAATATGCGTACGGATGTCTGGTGGGCATCGACCGCTGAAAGCCGCAATACCAGGTTGCGTGGTAGAAGATAATTGAAAAATATGAGATTTATGAAACAATACATTAAACTGTTGCCGCTGCTGTTGTCGGTTTTCATTGCCGGTTGTTCTGAAGAACAGCCTGATGAAACTGGCGCGGAGGTAAAGAGTATCGAAGTCAGCTACTCTTATGACGGCGCGGAAGTGAAAGCTCTTCCGTTCAATTCTTCAAGCCGTAGCATGCGTGTAGATGTGAAGGTGAACAATCAGGACATTTGGTGGAATGTCGAATCTGACGCCAGCTGGTGCAAGGTGTTTGATGAGCAGCATCGCGGAGACGGCGGATTCACATTGAACATATTGGCGAACGATGACTATTCTGACCGTGAGCCTGCTACGCTTACGTTCGTTTCCGGTCAGTTCAGAGGATATACGATGCAGGTCTCCCAGACGGGTAATGTATTCATTGTAAACAAGTTGTTTACAGTGGGCCCGCGCTCTGCCGGAACCGAAGAATTAGAAGTCTCGGTGAAGGAAGGAGTCGAATGGGACATTGTCAACAGTGATTGGATTACTGCTGTCAAGGAAGGTGAGCCGGTATCGGAAGGTGGCGTGACCAAGACGCGCGTTTCAGTAAGGTGGAATGAAAACACCTCTGCATCCCGTTTCGGTTCCATAGGATTCAAGAGGTCTTCTTTCAAGGAGGCTGATTCCCAGTTCAGCGTGTTCCAGTTCGGAAATGAATTGACCTATGATGAGGCGGGTGACATCATGCTTCCTGCAAAGGAATGTCCGGCTGTCGCCGTCAAGGTCCCGTCTTCCGGTGTCAATGGCGTGGTCCTGCCGGAATGGATAACTTATACTACAGAAGTCAATGCCGACAATACCATAACGTACAATCTTACATTTGAGGACAATCCTAGTGATACCAGGACCATCCGCAATTCAAATGTGTCTTTCGATATTGCGGACAAGGATTCGGATGTGGCCCTTCCTGTCATCAAGCAGGACTACTATACCGTGCATGGCATCACTACTGCAGACGGATTGAAATTGTTCGCCAAGACGGTGAACGAAGGAGGAGATGTCAGCGAGTGGCAGAAAGACGGAAAGACGATATTGCTGAACAACATTGACATGTCGGCATTGACGGGAGAATGGACTCCGATAGGAACTGCTGACAAGCCTTTTGCCGGTGTTTTCGACGGTCGTTACAGGAAGATCTTGAATATGAAGTCTTCTTCGCCGTTGTTCGGTACTTGCGAGGGCGCGGAATTGTCCAACATCATCATAGACGAGTCTTCGGAATTCAATGTTCGGGGTGAATATTTGACGGAATGCGTGGCTGCCCCTCTGGCCGGAAAGCTTACGGATTGCAAAGTCTCCGAGTGTACCAACAATGCTTCAGTCCTTATGGAAGCGTCCACGCTCAATGAGGCGACTGTGGCTTATGTCTCAGGCCTCGTAGGTGTGACGAAGGGTAATACAACTGTCTATGAATCAGAGAATAACGGTAGCGTTACAGCATCTGGCAAATGTAAGACGGCCAAGGCCCAGGGCACATTTTACGTCGGAGGCATTGTCGCCATGAACGAAGGGTCCGTTGACGGATGTACCAATAACGGTGCTGTTTCGGATGCGGCTGTTTCTTACAATCATTCACTCGCAGGAGTCGCTGCCGCCAATTCCGGAACTGTCCAGTCTTCCAAGAACAGCGGACGAGTTTCAGTGGCGGCCGTGCGTGTCGTGGATTCGCAGAACGATGTTTCCCGCTATATCAACATGGGAGGTATAACAGGATACAATATGGAAGGCGGAAAGATTGCAGGGTGTACCAACGATGCTGCCCTGGCTTCGGCTTCCGACGTAAAATTGCAGCGCATCGGCGGCGTGGCCGGATATCTTGAGAGTGCACAGGTTTCCAAGAATGTCAATACTGCCAATGGAAAATGTGATATAACGGGAACATCTACTGATCTCAGAGGTGCCCGTCAGCTTTCTCTCGGCGGTTTGTATGGCGAAATGACATGTGGTGCCGCGCTTGATTTTTCCGGAGACGGAAAATGCTCCGCAGGACCGTTGACCGTTTCCAATTATGAAGCGTCAGCTGATTATGTCATCATCTATATCGGAGGCATAGTCGGACATGCCGGCCTGGCTGATGATATCTCAATCTTGCATCCTGAATGGAATGGAACCATTACGATGAACTTGAAAAACAACAAGTTCGCCGGCTATGCCCTCGGTGTGGGCGGCGTGATCGGCGGTGTCGGAGTGTTTGAAAAAGAGAGAGTCACTGGCGGTCACCTTACTGTGGAAGATGCTTCCGTGGGCGGAATCGTAAACATCTTGGCAAATCAGAAGAATGCGATGAGCCATAAATTCGCAGGAATCGGCGGTGTGTCAGGTTTTGTTTCTACAGGCGGAGTTTCGTTCCGGAGATGCACGAGTGAGACCAAGATCCTCCAGCCTGATTATTGTGGAAAATCTAACGGATGTGCCCAGCATGTGGGCGGTATCGCCGGTATTGTAATGGGCGGCGATTCGGAAATCACCGATTGCCATAATACCGGTGAAATCGACAACGAGCACTATAACAACAATCCGTGGACTGGAACTAATCTGCAAAGCGGATCCACGGCCGGAATCATCGGTGCGTATGCGTATGACAATGATTATAAGGCATCTATCAAGATTTCCGGATGCACCAATTCGGCTTCCGTCAAGTCCTACAGGGGCATGGCCGGCGGTATCGCAGGATATCTGCGCAATGCCGAAGTTTCGGACTGCCGCAATACCGGTACGATGGCAAATGGTTCCCGCTCTTATGTCGGCGGTGTCATAGGAATTGCTGACAAATAGGAATTGCTGACAACTCGTCAGTTTCCGGCTGTACGGCAGTGTGCAATATTGCCGGTTCTTCAGCCGGTTCAGAGGTTTATAGCGGAGGCGGAGTCGTGGGCATACTTTGGACAGGCTCAAGTTGTGAGAATTGTGCGTACTTCGGTGATATTACGAGTCTTACGCCAACAAAACCTGGTGAGACTTACGGAAGTGTCGCCGGTTCCACTGCTGCCGGTTCGAAGATAACCGGGTGTAAGTTTGGAGGATCGGTTCTGGGCAGCACTGTAACAGAATCCAATTATTCCTCATTTGTGTCCGGTGACAGCAATGCGGCCATATCATCTTGTGTATATTGGAATGGGAAGTAAGCAATTGAATATGAAGAAGATAGTTCTAATGCTCCTGTTTCTTGCGGGAACTTGGTCTTGTTCTCCGTCAGTTTCTTCTCCGGATGTTCCGGAGA
>QWCB01007069.1_pt1 | contig 11527 bp, 15 predicted proteins | sample 1972511 | NCBI WGS metagenome assembly QWCB01 (sample SAMN09866719, study PRJNA288562) | Human gut metagenome isolate term5_stool, whole genome shotgun sequencing... | isolation source: gut | host: Homo sapiens | place: USA: California
AATGGTCTATTCCTCTTTTTCCCTCAGTTTGTCATAATACGCTTTATACCTATAAATCGTCCTCTCACTGACATTGTTCCGCTTCGCAATTTCTACCATTGTCATACCACTCTCATATCCAACAACAAAATCATTATAAATTGCCATCCACTTGGCGTTATGTTTCTGACGACCGCTTAACTTACGATTTCTGTAATACTCCAATTTCTCCCGAAGTTCTGCATTCTCTTTTTCCAACTCCTCAATTCTTTTTAATGCCTCTTCAAGTGTTATCGTTTTCTCCATTACCCTGTCCTCCGTTCATGTCATTTTCGTTTTGTCTATATTATAAATATCTATGCCGCTTTAGTCAATCCGATTATGTCATGTTGCATCATTTTTTTACAATAGTTTTCATACAATCGAAATACCGCTGTTCTGACATTGAGAAGTCTTTTCTTGATTCCTACAAACTCTGTCCCCCTGTAAAGTGCCGCCCCGCCCTTTGCCTTTGTTTCATCAACAATGTTCTTGGCAGTAGATTTTACCTGTACCTTTATCTCAAATACCTGTGACTTTATCTGCTCACATCTGGCATTGAGTCGCTCCTGTGCTTCTGTTAATGCTTTTTTTCTTTGGTACTGGTTTATTCCAACTCTTAAGCATTTTCCTTCCAACTGTCTCTGAAAAAACCGGGAAATATTAGATATCCTTGATTATGTCACAAACTCTAAACATTATGAAAGAATTTTCAATATCACGATTACCCGTTGCATAACTGCTGACAATTTTCCCAGGCAATAATTCTTCAAAAGACTCTACATCAACTTCAAAATCTTTTCCTATACTGATTCTAGCCTCTCCATTTTTACAATATTCTTTCTTAAAAATTGCAATCTCATATTCATTCGCTGTTCTCAATCTTTACCCTCCAATCTTATACTATTTTTGAAATAATTTCTTTAAATCTATCCCGATCCCATTAAAATTAGGCTCTAATAATATTGATTCTTTCAAATTTTTCCAAAATGACTTCTTTATACCATCATCAAAAAAGAATTCTCGAATATCCTCATCTAAGTATATGTTTTGCTCTTTACAGTCTATAAATTTGCTCTTACCATCATCAATACATGCTTCTCCTGTAAGAATAAAAGAAAAATTTCCTCTTGCCGAACGTAACTGCATTTGTACAACTTGAATATGGCTTTCGCAATCATAAAAAACATCATATTTAAAGTGCTTTTTCTTTTTTAAATTTTTATTATTATCAAAAGGATCTACAATATGTAATTCTGTCAATCTATAGTCTACAGGTAAAATAAAATTATAAATACCACAGCTTCCATATCCAGAACTCTCAACAGGTATAAACATATGCTCAAAACAAAAAAAAATCTTACCATAACTGTCTGTAAAATCTTTAATTTTACAAGTAGTAGAAAGCAACTGACATTTGTCAGAATTATATACTCTTAGCAATCCCACATCCTTATCTGTATTTCCCTTTACATCTGTACAAATATCAGATAATCTATGTATATGAAAGACTGGCTGGAAACCATTGACGATTATCTGAAAATGACACGCCGTGATATTCTTACCAGCAGCGGTCGCATCAGCCATAAACAGGCTATCGAAAAAGCTCATGCGGAATATGATAAATATAAGAATCGACTGGATGATATCCTCTCTCCAGTTGAAAAGGATTTTATTGAAAGTATCGGTATGTTAGAACAAATTACAGACAGTTCAAAAAAGTAGCGATTATGAAGTGGTTGCCCTTGCTGAATTGTGAATATCTCTTGGGTGTTAAAAAGGAAAAATAAGCAGTGATCTGAATTATAACTCACAGACCACTGCTTAAATTTTTATTAAAGCGATACCCTACTCCCCATCTTCACTATTTTCAAATGACAACAGCAACATTTTCCCCATAACTTTCCACCTTCTTAAATCTTACTTATGTAATATTTTAATTATTATATAAGTAAGATTTACAGTCAACTAATTTTCCAAAATTGACATTTCAACAAATACAGAATATACTATTCTTATTACAGGCGTAAGATTTAAGGAGTGATTTACATGAAGAATTTACCACAAATTTCGGAAGCTGAATATGAAGTTATGAAAATCGTATGGAAACATGCTCCAATTAACACCAATGAAATAACAGAAAAATTACTGCAGTCCACAAGCTGGAGTCCTAAAACGATACAAACACTTATTAAACGTCTTGTTACTAAAGGTGTACTCACTTATGAAAAACAAAGTCGTGTTTTCGTTTATACTCCATTAGTAAAAGAAAGTGAATATATTTGTCAAGAAAGTAATTCCTTTCTTAATCGTTATTATGACGGGGATATTACAGCTATGTTATCTGCATACATAGAAAATGACAAACTGACAGAACCAGAAATAGAAACGCTTCGCTCTCTTCTATCCAAGAGAGGAAAAAAAGGAGGCGATTAACATGGCTAATTTCATGATACGCTTTTTATTATGCAATGTATTGATCAGCGGTATCGTTGGAATTCTTTTGATAGCCAAATGGGTATTCAGAAACAACTTGTCCAGCCGGATGCAGTATAATCTGTGGTTGCTGTTACTCGGACTTTTAACAGTACCTTTTATGCCCTTCCGTCTAGTTAGTTTCCCGCAAATTTTCTCATGGCTCAGTAGCGTACAAAACTCCACCACTTCTCATGCCGATGTTGGTACAAATAATGTTATGGATACCGATTTATCCGGTACTACAAATTGGATGAATGACTTTGCCCTTTCTGTAAACCATGACACATCATCCGTTACCGGGTACATTTTATTGAGTATATGGATTGTGGGAATGCTTGTGATGATGATATTGGTAATCAAATCTTCTCTTCGTTTACGCACTATAAAGAGATCTGCACTTCCCCTTCAAAATCCGAAAGTTCGCAGACTGTATAACAAATGCTTGAATGAGATGAAAATAACAAGGAATATTCCTGTGTACAGTACCGCTTTTTTGAAATCACCTATTATCGTAGGATTTTTGAAGCCATGTATTTATCTTCCAATTCATTTAATCTCAGATTATCACGAATCTGATATGAGATATATGCTATTACATGAACTGCAACACTACAGACATAAGGATGCCATTGCCAATTATCTTATGAACTTTGCCGGAGTTCTTTATTGGTTTAACCTCTTTGTCTGGTTTGCACTAAGAGAAATGCGTAATGACAGAGAAGTTGCCTGTGACACTTCTGTTCTAAAAATGCTTAAAGAGGACGATTATGAAGATTACGGAAATACGCTGATTAACTTTATAGAAAAGGTCTCCTTTTCTCCTTTTCCTTTTGCCGCCAACCTTAGTGGAAACATGAAACAAATGAAGCGTCGCATTATCAACATTGCCTCTTATGAGAAACCAACGTTTTGCAAGAAATTAAAAGGCATGACTGCTTTTATACTGACCACAGTTCTAATAATGGGACTTACACCTTTTATTTCTACATATGCAGCGGACGAAAGTCGCTACCAATGGGAATCTTCCTCAGAAAATATTTCATATGTAGATTTTTCTAAATACTTTGGAAAATACGAAGGAAGCTTTGTTTTATACGATCTTAGAAATGATGTCTGGAGCATACATGATATAGAACATGCTACGCTACGAGTTGCACCGGATTCCACTTACAAGATATATGATGCTTTATTTGGATTGGAAGAAGGTGTCATTACACCACAGGATTCTTTTATTGCATGGAATGGAGAAAACTATCCGTTTGAAGCATGGAACGCTGATCAGACCTTGCAGTCTGCTATGGCTTCATCTGTGAACTGGTACTTCCAATCAGTGGACGAACAACTTGGTACTTCAAACTACAGAACAACCGCTTCGACTTTGCCCCTGAAAACATCAATGCAGTAAAAGATGCCATATGCATTTCTTCTTCCGATGCCGGAACATTCTACGGAAAAACTGGAACCGGACGAGTAAACGGACAAGATGTGAACGGTTGGTTTATAGGCTATATCGAAACTGCAGATAATACATACTTTTTTGCTACCAACATTGGTGCTGAGAGCAATGCTACCGGAGGCAACGCTACTGAAATAACCATGTCTATCTTGTCTGACATGAATATATGGAAATAAAAAAATCGGGTAATGGTCAAGCATGCAACAGACCTTTACCCGATTCTTGATTTTGTTAATTTTCTTCTAATGTTTTATAAGGCAGGATATAGTAAGCCGTAGGCTGTTCTTCGCCTGATAAAATGATTTGAACACCATCATCCAACCACTCTATTTTATATTCTCCTCTTGCACCATCATTCGCAACATCCGCCTTAAAAGAAGCACTATAATATAATCCTGGTCTTTCATCTTCTGGAAGCATTTCAAATAACGTTATCTCAAGGTGACTATTTCCAAATGGGAAATCTGGTGTACCTATTTCATCAATCTTCAAAGTGTATTTGCCATCTGGTGATTCTTCTCTAAAAATTTCTGTTTGTCCTGAAACGTTCCATGAAATATTTGTACTATCGTCCCCCGCATTTTGAGTGTTTTCGTATCCACTTGTACCCTTTCCAAGCAGCACGAATGCCAATATAACGGTCTCAATTATCAGAAGCGTTACTAATGTTCTTTGTTTCATTATACACCTGTCCTCCATTATTTTAATGTCCACGTATATCCAGTTCTTTCAATAGAGAATTTCCACTTCCACATGAATATACAATATAATAACCGCTGTCCTCTATTTCTTCCGAAAATTGTAGTGCCTTATGTTCAATCACCTTAATGGACTGCCCTTCTTGAATTTCCACAAAATATTCCCACTCGTTGCTTCTGTAATCTGAATAATAAGTTTCCAATTCTTCCAAAGACAATTCACTCTTGATTAGAATTGCCCCGAAATATTGCATCCCATTTCCGTTACCCGTCAGCTTCCCAGCCTGTGACAACGACTCTATCAATTCTGTTTCCTCTGGCAACGGGATTTCACATAATGCCTTTTCCATCTTATAAGCTGTATGGTTATTTATAAGTGGAATTGAAATCACACTGCCTATCAATACAACTGCTGCCAATATTCCACCCAATTTTATTTTTTTCATTTATTCTCACTCTCTTACATCTGTAATATTACCATCATCACAAATATTATCAATCATTCTTTAATTCGGTACTGATAGGCTGGTATCTCCTTAATTCCATCATCAAGGATTTTATTCCCCAAATATTGAAAGCTACCATCATCAGCAAACTTTACCGTAAGTTCATGGGTTATGACCGCATCATCACAAATGACCATATCACACACCGCATCCACCGTTAATGTCACTGTTCCATCCTCATTTTCTTTGATATCAATAACCTCCGGCAACGAAGTTCCAAAAAAAGTTGGTGCATAGTTAAAGCAGCCTAGTCGTACCCATACATAAGTCTGATTTTTTTCATCAAATACCGCATATTCCTGAATTTGCTCTGCTGTTACCGGAAGATATTCCATGATCAAACTCTCAAATTCTTCTTTTGGTATTCCATTTGGATAATCCTCGGCATCAAACGCTTTCTGATGTTTCATGGCATACAGATATTCATATATTCCATTATAGTCCAGTTTTTCCATATGGTCGGTATCCCAATTCGAGCATAAAAGATTATTTCCCTGATACCCCATACCTTGTACGCATCGTTCTGACATTTCCCGTTGTTCCTTAGATAATGGCTTTATTCTTACCAGACAGCTTCCGTCAACAATCTCTGTAACCTCCGGCGGTTCCGGAACACATAATTCATAACAAAACCATCCTTTATCCGTATATTTCCACTCCTTAATCCTTGCATAAGAAATATAGGACAATCCATATGTATCATTGGTGTTCCATGTAGCACACGCACTTATTAAATACATGTCCTTTCCATCAAAAATAAATTTATCTCTGCCAATGCCACCATCTGACTGCAACTCGTAAAGCACTATAAAACCAGCTTTCTCTTCCTGACAGTTTTTAAGAAAATCTTCGACTTTTTTATAATTTTCCATTGCTGCATATGCTTTCATCGTTATAACCGGATACCCTTTTTCTTTTATCCGATCCTGCATTTTATAGATTGTCTTATCATCCAGAACCGTATTAACTGCCTCCCCTTTATCTGCCTGAGTATAAATATCAGAAATAAGCTCCAGAATCATTTTACACTCATCCTCTGCTTCTTTTCTTTCCGGCTCATCTATTGGAAGGTCATAACCTTTTTCCCACTGTTCTGCAACATCTTCTTTTGCATTCTCGTTTTCTTCCGTAGAATCAACATCTCTACTATCCATCAACTGACTATCTGATGTCATATCTTTCCTTATGCATCCACATAACAGGCAACTGATCAGTACAATGAACCAAATACGCTTTTTCATAAATATTGTCCTTTCCATTCAGTCACATTTCCCATATCTCCTCTGCTGATGATGTTCTCGCATTCTTTTCATAAAAAATTCCTGTACTTACAATCATCACCAATAGAATCACAAAAATGATTCCAAACTTTTTTACAAACCATTTCATATCTTCCATCACTGTCCTCCGTATATATCATTCCATTCATCTTCAGTTAAACGCGGTGTATGCCATGTAATGTTGTTATTTTCTTCCTCTGAAACAATGTAATTTGATACATACTGGAATCCCCCGTCAGATAATGGTCTGACCGTAACATCATGCATATATACATTTGAATCGCCTGCATACGGATATATCACATGAACGTTGAGCGTTATCGTCCCATCCGAATGTTCTTTATACCCAACCACCTCGGAATACGGATATTCTGGATACTCTATCTCATAAAATCCTCTTGGTTTATATTCGTATGTTTGAGTTTGATAATCGTAAATAGTTTTTTTCTGCAATTTATCACTGTCGATATTAAAATATTCCATAATTACATTTTCAAACTCTGTTTTAGGAATATGATAAACTGCACCTATGCCTAAGTTATCATCTGCTACATATGGAAATTTTTCATTATGCAACTTTGGATACAACAAATCAAACATATCATAGAAATTCAGTTCTCCAAAATCATCCTCATTCCAATCCACTAAAAACATATTATTTAACTCATATCCTATTGGCAAAAGATATTTTTCATTTAATTCCCGACACTTTGCATCCAATGGCAGTATACGAAATGCTACATGCTCTTCTGCAGAACTTAATGTTAATACATACAATTCTTCTGAAAAATAAGTTCCAGAAAACATCAGATATCCATCATCGGTATATCTCCAATAATCGGTTTGATATTCACCTTCATCCTCACTTTTCATAATCCCATCTTTGTATCCGTAATAGCATCTTTTCACATGAACCACTCCTTTTTCTGTCTGTAAATGGTAGACCGAAAATCCTCCCAGACTGCTCACTTGGAGTATTGTCACTTCTGCTTTTTCTTGTTTTTCCACCGAATCACAAAAATCTATCACATTTTGTATTTGTGTCATATCAACTCGATTTTCACAATCAACTGCCGCATATCCACATTCCCCAAATCTTTCTACAACTTTACGTACTGTTTCCATATCCTTCAGCTTATTTTTTGTTGTGGCTTCCGCATAAATATCTATCGGAATATTTATAAAATTGTCATCCATTTCTTTCTCACTGACAATTTCAATAGGTTCAGAAGATACTGGTTCTTCTGTATTCCCTTTACATCCCGAAATCCCCATCGAAAAACCTATACTAATTACCAGAAAACCACTTTTCAAGAACCTGACTATCTTTTTTGACAACATAACCGCTTCCACCTCTTCCTTTTACGTCTTCTACCATGCTGACGATCATAATAGGACGCTCCATATTCTTGTCCGTTGTAAAAACAGAAAACCATCCCAATTCAGTCCCCGTTGTATCATCTTTTGATGCTTTGATTTCTGCAGTTCCCGTTTTTCCGGCTAATATAATATCCGTTCTATGTGCTGCATAGCCAGTTCCATGAGAATTGTTTATGACTTCTTTCGTATCCTCCAAAACAGTTTGCGCCACATCCTTTGTAAATGCTTCTTTAATCCAGACATCAGGCATTGCATCTTCCTTATATGTAAGATATGGTTTTATCATATTTCCTTCATTGCAAAATGCAGAATACATACAAGCCATATGCAAAGGATTCACAAGAATCTGACCTTGTCCATAGCCACTATCAGCCAACTGTACCTCTTTTTCAATTTTTTCTGTATTGGAAAACTGCGATTTTGCCATCTTAATATCAAATGGAAGTACATCATTGAATCCCAGTTTTGTTAATGAACTTTCCATATCGTTTTCCCCAATTTTTAATGCCGCCTTTGCAAAATAAATATTATCCGAATAAATTAAAGCATTTTTTAGAATAACCGGCTCATAAGCATGAAGCGTCGTTACATAATAAGATCCCCATGAGGAATCTTTCTGCCAGCTCAATCCTTCATTCCCATAATCCTCATCTGGATCAATTGCCCCTGTTGTTAATCCAATAGCAGCTATGATAGGCTTAAACGTAGAGCCCGGACACCAGACCTGTCGAAAACGATTATACATAGGTTTTCTTTCATCTTCATTAAGTGCAGTCCATTTTTCATTTGACATTCCCATAATAAAATCATTGTTATCATATGACGGTGTACTGCTTAACGCCAACACTTCTCCTGTATACTGGTTCATAGCAACCGTACAACTCTTATCATCTTTATATTGTTCATATAATTCTTTCTGCAAATCCGAATCTATCGTTAGTTTTATATCTTTTCCATTTTCCACAATCGTGCTTACTACGATTTTTTTCTTATTGCCGTTTGAATCAACAATAGAAATAGCACACCCATTCTGTCCCTTTAATTCTTTTTCAAATAACCCTTCCATTCCACTTTTTCCAATCACACTGTTCGATGTATATCCCTCTCCTGCGTGTTCTTCTAAATCTTCTGCTGTAACGTTTCGAACATATCCCACTAAATGTGCAGCAGCCTCCCCCAGTGGGTATTCCCTTACAGTGATATCTAAAATTTTCACACCTGGAATCTCTAATAATTTCTCCTGTCTGTCTTTCTCTGCCAATGTTTCCTGATCTGGCTCAATCGACATCAGTTTTAATTCATTCACCTTTGGAACTGTTTTTAATGGTACAAATGAATCATCTTTTACCCATTTTGCTGCTAATTTTTTTTCTATATCTTCTGTTTTCATTTCCAATAATTCTGCCAACTGGCTGATAGCATCATTCTTATTCTCTAAATTTCCGGGAACTACGCCTATAGAAGAAGCCACTCCCTCGCCTGCAAGCAACTGACCATTTCGGTCTATAATCTGCCCTCTCTTAGCACTTGTTGTAGACACTTTTACTTTATCTGTGGAATCCAGTTCTGGAAATATCAAAGAATCATTCCATATCAGCTTATATTTGCCTTTTTCCAGTATAAATGATGCCTTATTTTCAAAAGTAACGTTTCCCGCAACAGTATCCATAGATGTTTCATAACAGATCTCTTTTTGTTCTTTATCATAAGATGTGATATGAACTTTCATATTATCTACATCAATTCCCTCATAAATAGCAGAATTACGTTTTACAAAATCTTCCTGACTGATATTCCCAGATATTCCTGCATCAATCATTTCATACATTTGTTCATATTCTCGATTTGAAATATGAGCCATATATGTTTTAAGAACCTTCTCCGGTGATACATCAGGTACACTTTCATACCATACAAAAAAGGCAACCACAGCTGTAATCAAACATAAATTCACGAGCCATATAATGTATATCCTGCTTTTTTTCTTTTTTTTCGTCATAGCATCTCCTTTTCTTACGGTTGTAAGATTTTATTTTAAAAAAAATTGTTCTTTCCATTTCAAAAGTTATGTCAAAGCAATCATGATTTCTTTTTTCTGTATATAATATTCCCTTATATCTTACATCTGTAAGATTTAAACATCAAGTCTTTATTTACTTTTTCTAAGCTAATAAAACATCCGGCACACCCTCCAGGAGTGCCAAAAACAACCTTAGCAAGCACTGCCTGTATCATGACACAGGCGAAATTTCCCACACTTTCCTATCGTCTGTGCGTATGAATTTCCCTAGGGAAGTGTCCCTAACCCTCTTTTATTTTTTCTTCGGTTTTCCTGTGGAATACCTTGACCTTTCCTGCCGTTTTTGCTACAATCTGCTGTGGGTGATTGCGCCCAAAACTGAATAAAACCTGAAACGAACTGTTGTAAAAATCGAACATTTTACAGCAGTTTTTTTGTACCCAAAAGAGAGAAAGGAAGTGGCAGAAATGGCAAATCGAAACCGCACCAATCCGGTGCAATTTTATCTCAGCAATGATGAGCAATACATCCTCAACACCAAATTCAAAGCATCCGGCATGAAGAGTATGTCTGCTTTCCTGCGCAAGCTGATCTTATATGGATATGTGTATGATGTTGATTACAGTTACCTGCGAAATTATAATACGGAGTTGGGACGTATCAGCTCCAATTTAGACATCAATTTTTTCATCAAGTCGGCTTCCACCTATGAAGAATTTCTGCTTCTTATGCGGGCAAAAGGTTACGAAATCAAAGGGAAAATTTTTGGAGAAGATGCTGCAAAATATATCTCTTTCCGCTCTCTGGACAAGGAGCATTTTGTCCGTGGTAGTGCAAGGTCTTTAGGGAAAGAATACACAAAGGAACATATCCGGGAACGCATCGAAAAGAAACGGGAACGAAAGGCAGTTATCCCGAAAAAAGACTACTCTGCACGCAGGCTCATTGACACATCGGACGATAAATTTCAGAACAGTCCGGGACTGCAACAGTGGGCGGCAATCGAGAATCTGAAAATCGCCGCACAAAACTATAATGAAGCTGGTTCTCTCTCCGATCTGGAGCATAAGATTACTGTAAAAACCGAAGCCGGACGGTCTGCCAAACAGAGTGTTGTGGAACTGGAACACCGTATGAAAGACCTTGCGGAAATCATCAAATATGCCGAGCAGTACAAAGACAACCGTTCCTATCATATCGCCTACAAAAAAGCCAAGAACCCGGACGCATATTTCCGCAGATACGAGAGCCAGATTATCCTTTATGGCGGTGCAAGGCGTATGCTTGAACAGGCAACAATCTCGTCAAAAGGCGGGCAACTTGCCCGCCGTAAATCTTTAAATTATGCTTTGATCTTTTCAGAAGATATTTTACTTACTTTGTTTTTCATGAGTATGAATACAATTTTTACTTCTTTCCGTATCTGCGAAAACTCTTATAAATAAAAGGCAGTAAGGCTATTGCCATCACTGTATACATTACCATTACAAGCGGAATTTGTCGAAATACACAATTCCCAATCTGATAAATAAGTGGGACTTTTACACTTGCCTGTACATTTGTCAAAATTGTTGGTATCAAATTGAAAAGCGTTGTATACCCAGAAAGTGCCCGTCCTATAAATGGCAATAAGCAATATAAAAAGAACGGAATGCAAACAGCGACACTAATTGTATGCATTTTAGCCGCTA
>QWCB01003650.1_pt1 | contig 11525 bp, 9 predicted proteins | sample 1972511 | NCBI WGS metagenome assembly QWCB01 (sample SAMN09866719, study PRJNA288562) | Human gut metagenome isolate term5_stool, whole genome shotgun sequencing... | isolation source: gut | host: Homo sapiens | place: USA: California
TGCCACGGTTCGTGCCATTTCCATAAAGTATTGGTTCCAGCTCTTGCGTGCCATATCTTCCTCCTTAGTGCTTGGTTGTGCTACCATTTTATCACGAGATGTAGTCTACATAGCAGAAAAGGAGAACGTATGAACGATTCGCATTTTGCCTCGAATCAGGCAAAAGAAGAAAAGAAAGTTTTTCGCCAGGAAATCAAAGCACGCTGGCAAGCCTTGGATGATACGTATATAAAAGATGCCAGTGGGATGATTTGCGATCACATTCGACAACTGCCGGAATACCAAAAAGCAAAGACCGTTTTCTGTTTTGTGTCGATGGCACGGGAGTTAGACACCTCGTCTTTGTTACATGCTGTTTTAGCGGATGGAAAAACCCTTGTCGTTCCGCGTGTTGTGGCGATGGGGAAAATGACACTTCATCCCATTACCGCATTAGATAGCTTGAAATTGAGTCGCTTCGGCATTCCGGAACCGATGGAAGATGCCCCCACGATACCGCCGCAAAACGTAGATTTTACCGTGGTTCCTTGCCTCAGCGCGACGCTTGCCGGAGCGCGTTTAGGACGAGGCGGCGGATTTTATGATCGCTTTTTAGCCTCGTATACCGGCGATACGGCGCTCGTCTGTTTTCATCAACTGCTTTCCGAGAAAGTGCCCATGGATTCTTGGGATGTAGCGCTGCCTCTTGTAGTCACCGAAGAGGGGGTCTGGCGAACGCAGGAGTAGTCAAATCGTCTTATATGGTTTTCGGGTTGCGTGCGCGATAAGAGAAAAGACAGCCGCAATAATCCTGACGATACATTCCATATTCACGAGAAAGTTCTGTTGAACGCCGGAAGCCGTTTTTCTTCTTGAAGTCGGAGAAGAGATACCCTACGCCGTATTGCTCGGCTAAGGTGCCGCCTATCTCATTCAGTAAGGCGGAATTCTTGTGCGGAGAAAGCGAGAGAGTCGTGGTGAAGTAGTCAAAGTGTTGCGCTTTGGCTACTTTTGCTGTCTCTTCCAAACGAAGTGTATAACAAACTCGACAACGGTCGCCTTTTTCCGGCAGATCCTCCAGCCCTTTTACTGCCGCATAATACTCCTCCGGATGATAGGCGGCTTTGAGGAAGTGAATGGGGTGAGCAGAGGGAAGGGCAAGAATAAGACGTTGTTGCTCCTGTTCACGGAAGGCGTATTCTTCCGGCGGATAGATGTTCGGATTGTAATAATATACGGTAATTTCAAAATAGCGGGAAAGATATTCAAGGACATAACTGCTGCATGGACCGCAGCAGCTGTGCAGCAGAAGACGAGGAACGGTATTGGTCTGTTCCAACTTCTTGATCGTCTGCTCCATTACGTTTTGGTAGTTTATCTTTTCCATGCATCATCCTTTTTCTACGTTTGTTTTTGAATATAGTGCACAAAAATATCCGCTTGTTTTTTGTCGCTTTGTATTTTATCGATGCTGCTTGCTGCCTATTCTATCGCAAAATCCCGGCAAGGGAAAATGGGACATATCCGGAAGTCGAATTGCGCACCTAATTAGAATAAAAATCGGATAAATCGAATGAAAATCCATTGACGACCCTATTAATAACCGATACACTGGTAAAATAGAAATAGCGGATTTTCGTTCGGTGTCTGGCAAAACAGTCATGTGTGGTCGATTTGCTTGACACAGGACAAAGCGAGAACACCCACCGCTACAAAGGAGGAAGCATGAAGGTCGCAAAATTTGGCGGTTCGTCGTTAGCGGATGCGGCGCAGTTCCGCAAGGTGATAGAAATTGTCCGAGAAGATGCACAGCGAAGCGTAATCGTCGTTTCTGCTCCGGGAAAACGAACGACAGGCGGACATAAAGTGACCGATATGCTTTACTTGACGCATCAGTTGGCGACGATTGATATGGGAGGCAATGAGGTATTTTCCTCTATCGCCGATCGTTACTTGTCCATTCGCGATGCACTCCAGTTGTCGTATCCGTTGGAAAAAGACTTGGAAGAAATCAAGAAGCGGATTTTTTCGGGTGCTTCGGCGGATTATGCCGCGAGTCGAGGAGAATATCTTTCTGCCAAACTGTTAGCCGCGGCGTTAAAGTATCGCTTTGTGGATGCTGCTGATCTGATTCGTTTTGATGATGCAGGCGAATTGGACTTGTCTACGAGTTTGTTCTTGGCAGCCGAGATACTCCAGGACGGACAGTTTGTCGTTCCCGGATTCTATGGTGCAAAGGAAAATGGCGAAATCGTCACTTTCTCGCGCGGCGGTTCCGATATTACCGGCTCCATCTTAGCTGCGGCGATACATGCTCCGGTCTATGAAAACTGGACGGATGTTTCCGGCTTTTTAGCTGCGGATCCGCACTTGGTAAGGGGACCAAAGCCAATCGAAGTCATTACTTATGAAGAATTGCATGAGCTGAGTTACATGGGGGCGCAAGTTCTGCACGAAGATGCCGTCTATCCCGCGCATCGCGCCGGCGTGCCGATTCATATTCGTAACACGAATGCTCCGAACGATAAGGGCACGCGCATCGTGCCGAAAAAAGAAGATTCTTCGCGCATCGTTACCGGAATATCCGGGAAAAATGGGTTTATGCTTGTGCATGTGGAGAAACGACACGCAGCAGGGGATTCCGGGTTTTTACGCCGATTGGTATCGGTCTTTGAGGCCAATGGCTGTGCGGTGGAGCACATGCCTTCTTCGATTGATACCGTGTCCGTTATTGTACGAGAGGATCCTTTCCGCAGTAAACAGAAAAAGATTTTAGAGGAAATTGCCATATTTTGTGAGCCGGATTCTCTTGCGGTAGAAGACGACATCACGTTACTTGCGGTCGTTGGGGAAGGGATGGCAAAACGCCCCGGTGTCGCCGCTCGTCTTTTTAGTGCTTTGGGTAAAGCGGGCATTTCGGTACGCATGATTTTGCAGGGGGCTAGTGAGCTGAATATCATAATCGGCGTGGCAAAAGAAGACTTTACCGAAGCAATTACGGCTTTGTACCGCGAATTTTTCAAGGAGGGCGTATGAAACGCTATAACGTTGCCGTCGTTGGTGCGACGGGGCTGGTAGGAAGAACAATGCTTTCCGTACTGGAAGAGCGCCAATTTCCGGTAGATACGCTGATTCCGTTAGCAACGAAAAAATCCGCCGGAAAAAAGGTACCTTTCAGGGGAGAAGAGTGGGTGGTAGAAGAGCTGACCGAAACGTCTTTCGATCGCCCGATAGACATCGCTTTGTTTTCCGCCGGTGCGTCCACGAGTGCCACATTTGCGCCCATCGCGGCGAAAAAAGGCGTATTGGTTATTGATAACAGTTCGCAGTGGAGACAGGTAAAAGGCATTCCTCTTATTGTTCCGGAAGTCAATCCGGAGCTTCTTAGCGGTTATCACGGGATTGTCGCCAATCCTAATTGTTCCACTATTCAGTGCATGGCGATTTTGCGTGTGTTACGGGATGCCTACGGCTTAAAACGTGTCGTCTATTCCACCTACCAGGCGGCTGCTGGTGCAGGCGTAAAGGGACTTTACGATTTAGAAAACGGAACGACTTCCACGTTCGATGTACCTTTGCCCAAGAATGTGATTCCTCGCATCGATGTTTTTCTTCCCGACGGATATACCAAAGAGGAATGGAAGATGATCCACGAAACACGGAAAATTTTGGCGCTTCCGGAGCTTCCCGTTACGGCGACTTGTGTGCGCGTGCCGGTGGATTACGGGCATAGTGTGGCGATGAATGTCGAATTGGAAAACGACTTTTCGGTGGAAGAGATTCGTCATGCGCTTTCTCGCATCGAAGGCATTGTGGTAAAAGACAATCCGGAAGAACTCGTGTATCCTACGCCGATAGACGGCAAGCACAAGGATACCATTTTTGTCGGGCGCATTCGTCGGGATATCTCCCGATCCAATACGGTGCATCTCTGGTGTGTTGCGGACAATATTCGAAAAGGAGCGGCAACCAATACGGTACAGATCGCAGAAGCCTGGTTAAAGCGGAATGCTGAGGAGGCATAACATGCGTTTGGGAATCATCGGTTACGGCACGGTGGGACAGGGAGTATACAGCCTGTTTATGGAACGTCGCAAGGCGTTAGAACGTGCAGCAGGGGAACCAATCTCGGTCGGAGGGATCGCTGTTCGTACCATTCGTCATCGCACAATTGCCGCTCCCGAAACCCTCTTTACGACGGATGCCATGCATCTGGTGGAAGACAATTCCATTGACACGATTGTTGAAGTTTCCAGCGATCCGATTCAGTCCATTCACTATATCTCTGAAGCGTTGCTTCGAGGAAAACGGGTGGTTACTGCCAACAAGGCAGCATTAGCAGACTCGCTTAGTGAGCTGCTTTCCGCTGCGGAAAGAGGCGGTGGACGGCTTCGTTTTGAAGCGGCGGTTGCCGGTGGGATTCCGCTTTTAGACCCGTTGACACTGCAGACAGCAGTAAATGACATTCGTTCCTTTCGCGGCATTGTTAACGGCAGTTCCAATTATGTGTTAACCGCCATGCAGAACGGAAAAACGCACGAGGAAGCCGTTTGTGAAGCCCAGGAGTTGGGCGTTTTGGAAGAAGATCCTGTAAACGATTTGGTAGGGATCGATGCCCAGCGAAAGCTCGCCATTGTGGCGAGTATGCTCTTGCATAAATCCGTCACAACGGAAGAGGTGGCGCGTATCGGTGTGTTGGCGCTGGGGAAAGAAGAGTTTGCCCTTGCCAAACGCGCAGGACGGGTGATTAAGTTGATGGCGGTGTGCGAGCGACAAGAGATGGAAAGTTCCTCTGTTTCTGTGATGGGAAAGATCGCACCTACCGTAGCGTTAACATCGCTTCGTGTTATGCCGGAAGCACTATCGTCCGAGGATCCTTTTGCAAAGGTGGAAGGCATCCATAATATGGCAGAATGGGAAGGAACACATAGTGGCACGCTGCGCTTTTTCGGGCTGGGCGGTGGTCAGGAAGCTACGGCTAACGCGGTCTGGACGGATATTCTGCGTATTACGCGCGAAACGCCGTCGATTACTCTTTCCGGTGGAAGCATAACGCATAAGAAGGGAACCGCCCGCTACCTTGTGCGCGACAATGACGCGCCGGATACAGGGCTATTACCGGAAGAAAAACTGCGTAGAAAAGACACTTACGCCCTTCCTCATGGGGCACAGTGGGCATGTTTAACAGAGGAACGTGCTGTGGCGCTTGCAAAATCCGGAAGGATGGTATTGCGATGGGAATGATGTATCACTCTACACGAAACAAATCTCTTGTCGTTAGCGATGCGCAGGCCATTTTGCAGGGGCTTGCCCCGGATGGGGGATTATTCGTGCCGGAAAAGATTCCGACCTGTCCCTTTCGTTCTTGGTTGGGTCTGTCTTTTGCAGAAGTCGCAGAACGGATTTTCGGCATATATTTTCCCTCCCTGGGAGAGCAACGTATTGCCCGTGTTGTGAAAAACGCCTACTCCGGTCGCTTTCGCCATAAAGCGGTATGCCCTGTGCGTATTTTATCCGACCGGCGCGCATTGTTAGAGCTTTGGCACGGTCCGACATTGGCGTTTAAGGATGTGGCGCTTTCCGCGCTTCCGCATCTCATGCAGGCGGCGCAGGAAGTAACTGATGATCATGAGCGCGTTCTTATTTTGACGGCGACCTCCGGCGATACGGGAAAAGCAGCGATGGAAGGATTTAGTGACGTTCCCGGCTTTGGCGTGCTGGTTTTTTATCCTGCTGACGGGGTAAGCGAAGCACAGGAAAGACAGATGTGTACGACAGAGGCAAACAATGTGTTTGCTTATGCGATGGAAGGCAATTTTGATGATTGTCAGCGCACGGTGAAACAATTGTTTCAAGATGTTGCCTTGTCTAATTCCTTAAAGGCACAGGGGATTCGTCTCTCATCTGCCAACTCCATCAATATCGGGCGTTTAGTACCGCAAATGGTCTACTACATTACGGCATATTACGAATTAGTGGCATCCGGGGAACTGATCTATGGCGATTTGCTCGATGTCTCTGTCCCGACGGGGAATTTCGGCGATCTTTTAGCCGGTTATTACGTCAAACGCATGGGTTTGCCGCTCGGAAAACTCGTTGTTGCCTCTAACAGCAACCACGTGTTAACCGATTTCGGACAAACGGGCGTTTATGACTGCCGACGAGAGTTGATGTTGACGAGCAGTCCCTCCATGGATATTTTGGTTTCCAGCAATTTGGAACGGTTCCTATACCATGAACTGGGCGATGCAGAAGTCGTAAAAACGTTGATGAAGTCGTTGCAAAAAGACCATTGCTTTGTTCTGCCAAGTCCAGTCGATAAGAACGACGGGCGAGTAGGGGATACGGTATTTGGCGACAGGAAAGAGTTGTATTGGGGATATGCCAAAGAGGAGGAAGTACAGCGAATCATTGCGGAAACCGCAGAACAGGATACGATGGTGATCGATCCGCATACCGCTTGCGGTGTTGCTGTTTACAGGAAATATCGACAAGAAGAGAAAAAAGGCAGAGACGGTGCTTCGTACGGTCTTATCCTTTCTACGGCAAGCCCGTATAAGTTTACCGAGACGGTATTGTCCGCCCTACACGAAGCGGTTCCCGGAACCTTGGAAGAACAGTGGAAGGCGCTTTCTCAGATTTCCCACACGCCTGTACCAGATCCGTTTTTGCATTTAATGGAACGCAAGGCGCGTAAAGCCTGTCGTCTTCGATTATCGGATGCATCGGATGCGGTTCTGTCTTTTGCGAGAGGAGTATGATATGGCATTCACTATACGCGTGCCGGCAACGAGCGCTAACATTGGACCCGGCTTTGACTGTTTAGGAATTGCCTGGAATATCTATGCCCGTTTCACGTTTCATTTGCGAGATAAAGCGGATGGAGAGCCTCTGCGCTGCTATCTATCCGCAGAGGAAGCGGGCTATTCTTTGGGGAGCAATTTGGTTTTGGATGCCTATTGGGCATACGGCAAGGCGACAAAGGTTGCTCTTCCCGATATAGGGGTGTATATTGCCTCTGCGATTCCCTCAACGCGAGGATTAGGCTCATCGGCCGCCTGTATCGTCGCCGGTGCGGAAGCGGCGCGTGCCGTGGCGCGAACGATATCACCCAAGTCAAAAGCCGGCGGATTTAGCGATGCCTCGATTTTGCAGGTGGCAACACAAGTGGAAGGGCATCCCGATAATGTTGCTCCAGCGCTTTATGGGGGTCTACAGATAGCTAAAACCGAACGTGGAACTGTACGAGCTTGTTCTTGTCCGGTTTCGGAGCGTCTTGCCTTTTATGTTCTCATTCCCGATTTTTCCTCCAGTACAAAAAAAGCACGTACACTATTGCCGGAGAAGGTGCCTCGGGCGGATGCTGTCGCCAATTTGGCATCGCTCGGTTTTTTACTTTCGGGGCTTCGCACGGGGGATCGCCACAAGCTTCGTGTCGGTCTTACCGATCGCTTGCATGAACCATATCGTCGGCCACAAATACCAGGCTTTTTGGAAATAGAGAAAAAAGCAAGGGAAGCCGGTGCCATCGGAACGGTCATCAGCGGTGCGGGATCGACGCTATTATGTGTTGCAGAAACGGAAAAAACAGAAGCCCTGGATTCCGCTTTTGCACAAGGTCTGCCACAGGGCTGGGAGGCAAGACGTGTATATATGGACAAAGACGGCGCTTCTATCGAAGACGGGAACATCCTTTGATGCTCCCGTCTCTTGCGTTACAATAAGAAAAGCGACTATTGTGTCAAGCCTTCGTAGCCTTGTTGGCGCAATACCTCATACAGCACAATAGCGGCAGAATTGGAAAGATTCAGCGACCGTTGACCGGGAAGCATGGGAATGCGCAACAGACGTTCGGGGTGTGCATCCATCATTGCCTGGGGGAGACCGGACGATTCGCTGCCGAAGACCATCATGACTTCGCCCGATGCGACAAGATCGCCGAGAGAATGCGGCGTGCGCGTCTCCACATAGAGAATCTGCGTGCCAGTACGCTCTTTTTCGTCCGCGAAAGTGGCAAATTCCTGCCAGCTGTCCCAAATGGTGACATCTACTTTGTCCCAATAGTCCATACCTGCCCGCTCGATTTGACGACTGGTCAGGCGAAAGCCAAAGGGGCGAACCAAGTGAAGTGCGCTGCCTGTAACGACGCAGGTGCGTGCAATATTTCCCGTATTATAAGGGATTTCCGGTTCAATGAGTACAAGATGATTTTTAGCCATAACATCCTCCCTGCTCGCCATGGTAACGCATTTTGTTCCGGCTATCCAGAGCCGAATATAAAAGATAGAGGAGAGAACATGTCTACAATACGTATTATGCACGCTGCCGATTTGCATCTCGGAGCAAAAATAACCGGTCTCGGTGCGCAAAGTAACGCGCGCAGTGCAGAAATTATGCATACTTTTTTTCGTCTGTTAGAACTTTGTGCGAAAGAAAAAACGCAATTGCTTTTGCTTGCCGGGGATTTTTTGGAACTTTCTTCTATCACGTTCCGACAGGTGCAGGCGGTGATGGACGGTATCGCCTCTTTGCATGAAGTAGAAGTCGTACTTGCGCCGGGTAATCACGATTATTTTTCGCCCGACAGTCCCTATGCGCTTTCTTGGCCTTCTAATATGCATATTTTTTCGGGAGAGATGCAGCGTTTACATTTTCCCCAATGGAATACCGTTGTTTATGGTGCAGCATTTACCGGGACCTATCAGCCGGCATCACTGCTTTGCGCCGATTGGGAAAAAGAACGCCGAGAAACGGAAAATGCCCTACGTCTGCTGGTTATTCACGGCGATTGGAATGCGCCGAAGAGCTCTTATCATCCGTTGCTTGCTGCGGATATACCTTCTGACTTTTTCACCTATGTAGCGATGGGACACGTTCACAAAAGAACGCCTTTATATACGATAGGGAAAACCACGCTGGCGTATAGTGGCTGTCCGGATGCCTCCGGATTCGACGAGACCGGTCTCAAAGGGGTCTATGCCGGAGAAGTGTCTCCTTTTTCTTGTTCCGTATCGTTTCATCCGCTTTCTTCACGGCTCTTTCAGCACATGGAAGTGGACTGCACCGGTGTCATGACGAATGCGGAAGCGGAGAAACGCATCTTGGCGCGAATAGAAGAAAAAGCAGAGGGTTTTTCTCTTACGAATATCGCTCTGCGCTTGAACCTGACCGGCTCGCTGACAGAACAGGATGCGATAGACCTTGCGCTTCTCGAAGAATCGTTGCGTGAAAAATTGTATTTTCTTTCTCTGCGGGATGCCCGAAGCCCGGAAGTGAATCTTGACATTTTGAAAAACCAAGAAAGTCTCAAAGGATATTTTGTGCAAGAGCTCTATGCACGACGGCGGAATGCCTCAGAAGAGGAAAAGCGCGTAATCGATCGAGCGATGCGCTTGGGATTGGACGCTTTTGACGGAAAGGAGCTGCAGCTTGCGCATTTTACAGATTGATCTTATGCGCTTTGGTCGTTTCGATACGTTTACTGCTGCGTTGCCGGACGGCTTAACGATACTATACGGCGAAAATGAAGCGGGAAAATCCACGATCATGGATTTTTTACAGCTATTGTTTTACGGCACGTCCAAGCAGGGAAATGATCCCCGTGAGAATATACGTAAACGCTATGTCGAAGAAAATGAGGAACGTCCGGTTGGCGTGCTGCGTTTCGAACAAGATGGTAAATGCTATCGTCTGACAAGACGTTTCGGCTCTTCCAATGGAAAAGACGATGTTCAGTTGGCGGAGGAGGATAGCGGAAAAAGCATCATACTGCCAAGAAAACAGACCCTTGGCGAGGTTCTTTTCGGCTTGGACGCGGACGCCTTTAAGCGTAGTGTATACATCGGATCATCCGGCAGCATTTTACCGCCTGTTACCGGGAAGAACGGCGATCAATTGATGAGTCGGCTACTAAATCTTCAGACAAGTGGGGAAGAGACAATCTCCGCCACGGCGGTTGCCAAAACATTGCAGGATGCGGAGCATCTTTTTGTCAAAAGTCGGGGAAAGGGAGGGCTTCTTATCGCACAGCAGGAGCGCATCCGCAATTTACAGAACCAACGAAGCAATGCCCTTTCTCAGGAAGAAGAAATGCATCAGGAACGCCATTTCCTTGAGGGGGAAAAGCAAAATCTTGACGAATGTGATCGCCTTCTCCAGGAAAAGAGGGAAACGTTTATTCGTTTGCAGGCGGAATGGGAAGCAGGCGATCTGCGTCGCGCGTTGAAAGAACGAGAAAAGCAGGAAACGATACGCGAGGAGCTTGTTCATGCAGAAAAAAGGCTGCAAATGCGTGAAGGGAAAATGACGAATGAGCGGTTAAAAGAAGCCGAAGCGGCGTTTTCCGCTTGGCAGGCAGCTGAGTCGCTGCTAAAAAAGAGGGAAAAAGAATCAGCGACGGCGCTTGGAGAGGAGGGGAACCTGCCTTCTCAACAGGAATCGTTCATTTCGCAGGATAGGAAACAGAAATCTTCCGGTACAAAGATAGTGGATGTGGCGTTAAGAACGTTGCCGTTTCTTTTCGCGTTGCTCTTTCTTGTACTCGGTTACACGATTTCTTCGTTTTTCTACGGTGCAGCAGGGCTTGCCGGTGCTTTTGGTATCTGGGGTCTTTTTTATCGGAGACTTCAAATACGCCGACAACAGCGTCAGCAGGAAGTCATTCTTGCGATGAAACGGGAAGAACACGAAAGACAACGTGCAGAATGGCATAGTAGTTGTTTGCGAGAACAACAAAAAGTATCCGCACTATTGGAAACATCGGTGGAGGATTATTGTTCTGCTGAAAAGGCGCTTTCCTTTTGGAAGGATGGTTTAGCAAATCGGGATAAGCTGGCATGGGCGCTTGCCCATGAAGAACAGCAGTTTGCGCAAAACTATCCACAATGGGCGGACTGGACTGTTTCCGATTTATCGTCCGAACTTGTCCAAAAAGGTTTTTCTTCGGAAGGAGATCCTCGTCTGGCAGAGCGAGTAAAGGAAGCACAGCAGTCGTATATTGCCCAACAAAAAAAACGTGAAACACTCGCCGTCGCTTTAGCGGCAAAGCAAGCGCAAGCGAAGGAAAAGTATAAATCTGCCCCTTTGGCAGACAGTATTCTTCAGACACTGCATCAAGAAGAAGAAAAAGAAAAGCAAATGAAAGAAGAATATCAGGCCGTGTTGTTGGCACAACAGGCGTTGCAGAATGCTACCGAGAAAGCACGTCATCAATTTAGCCCCTTGCTTAATAAGCGGGCATCGGAAATTTTTCAGGAAGTAAGTGGAAGAGAAGGAACACTTCGTATGGACACCGATTTGGACGTGCATATAGAAGAGGCGGATTTTTCCGGCTTTTTAGACTGGCGTATGCTGTCTACCGGAACCATCGATCAGGTTTACTTTTCGCTGCGTATTGCGCTTGCCGAGATAGCGTCGGAAAAACAGGATCTTCCTTTGTTCTTTGACGATGCGTTTGCTTATTATGATGATCGGCGTGCCAAACAGGCAATGGACTTTCTTTTCCATTATGCGCAGGAGAAGCACAAACAGGTGTTGTTATTTACCGC
>QWCB01005429.1_pt1 | contig 11525 bp, 9 predicted proteins | sample 1972511 | NCBI WGS metagenome assembly QWCB01 (sample SAMN09866719, study PRJNA288562) | Human gut metagenome isolate term5_stool, whole genome shotgun sequencing... | isolation source: gut | host: Homo sapiens | place: USA: California
CTCGGCGATCAGCTCCAGTACCTCGGGAGCGATCGTCTCGCTGATCTGATAGTACTCGCTCACGGCTCCTGTCGTCGCATGCTGGAAGAGGTGGTTCAGTCCCTCCAGCTTGCGCACTTGCCGTGGTGTCCCCGTCGGGAGACTCTGCTCGATGATGGGTAGATGCTTGTCCGCTAGCACCTGTTGGTCTAGCGAACCATTGAGCGCCAGCACTGGGCAGTGTGTCTGCGCTATGTCCCCCTTCGGATCGTATTGCGTGAAGTAGATAAGCCAAGGGTTCAGCCCGTCGGCAACCTTCTTGAGATCCAAAGCCAAACCGATAGGAAGCTGGTAATGTCCCTCCGACAGTACCTTAGTGACCAATGCCTCACCACGCAGGTCGCTCTGAGCAGCTTGGTTAAAGGTTGCCACAGCAGCTCGCAGATACTCTGCGCGAAGCTCTTCTGGTACCTCCGCCCGAGTAAGGGCAAGGTCCATCTGGTCTTGTAAAACCTCCTTGCCAGGTAGCGTGCTGCCCGCTAAGCTAATGATGAAGTCAGGGACACCGCGAGCTGCTAGCATGAAGGCGATGGTACCGCCCTCGCTATGCCCCAGCACGCCCACCTTGTCGAAAGTCTTCCGACCACGTAGGTAGTGGACCGCAGCTGCAGCATCGTCCGCTAGCGTTGCGGTGGTCGCCTCGGCAACAGTGGCCGAGTCTATATCGTCGTGATAGCCACGGTCGTCGTAGCGCAGCGTCGCTACGCCGTGCCGTGCCAAGTAGTCCGCCAGCACGGCAAAGGGCTTATGCTCCGCAAGAGTCTCGTCACGATCCTGTATGCCCGATCCAGAGACAAAGAGAACGACCTGCTCCACACGGCTCCCCGCCTGATGCCCGACAGGGTAGGTGAGCGTGCCGTGGAGTGGTGCCGTGCCATTGTAAAAGGTCACCTCCTCCGTCTCGTAGGGGTAGGGGGGCTGTGGCGTCTGCGGACGCTCAGCCTTGGCAGGCTTGCTGGCCCGTACGAGTGTGAGCGGTAGCGACATACCGCCCTGCGCAAAGGTCCCCACGATGGTGTCGCTACTCGTTAGCTTTCCCTCGTAGCGAACGTATAGGTTCGGTATGGTGATGATAATCCCATCGGCAAGCTCGATCGTTGCCTCGATACCGGTCGCCATCTGTGACGGACTATCCATCGTACAGCAGACACGCTCTTGCTGATCTCTGAAGATGTTGAAGCGGAGCGGTAGCTCCGTGCCAGAGACTTGTAGGGTGCCCTCCCAGATGCCGAGAGGAGCTGCCTGCCCAATCTCTTGTTGCGCCGATAGAAGTAGTGCGCCACAGAGGTAGCAGCAGAGGAGTGTGAGTAGTTTGCGGATTGAGGTCATAGGTTCCGTTGTAGATGTTATTCTGTTTTGCTTATAGTCCGTGCACTTTGTTGGGATTGGCTTTGATAAACTCCTTCCAGCTCTTGGCACTCTCGTTGGACGTAGCCACCGCATTAGAGGTTTGCAGGAAGTGACAGTAAGCGACCGCCAAGCCGTCGGTCGCATCGAGCTTTTCGGGCATCAGTTCGGCGGGAATGCGCAGCACCCGCTGGAGCATCGTCGCCACCTGCTCTTTGGAAGCTTGCCCCGTACCGGTGATCGCCTGCTTGACACGCATCGGCACATACTCCGCGATGGGTATGTCTCGGCTCAGGGCAGCCGCCATAGCGACCCCCTGCGCCCGCCCCAGCTTGAGCATCGACTGCACATTCTTGCCATAGAAAGGCGCCTCTAGAGCCATCTCATCAGGCAGGAACTCATCGATCAGTCCCGCGACCCGCTTGTAGATACGTCCCAGGCGGGTGTAGTGATCCTCGTAACGGCTCAGCTCGATCACCCCCATGGTGAGTATCTCGGCATGCTGCCCCCGCACGGAGAGCAGTCCGTAGCCCATCACAATGGTGCCTGGGTCGATGCCTATCAGGATGCGCTCGCCTCGTGACTTGCTCATAGTGCGATCTGTCTCATCGGGGTGACATGGTATAGGACGCGCTCGCCAAAGGTCTTGCCCAGCAGCTCCAGACGTTCGCACAGTACCTCAGAGAGGTAGTGGGCTACATCTCGCTCCTGCTCTAGGGAGATGAGCAGAGCCAGGACCATATCGTCCATCGGTTGCGCCATCTCCACGACGGGCGCCTGTGCCATCACCTCAAGGAGATCTACCTGCGCCACGCCCTCATCGCCACGTATCAGTGGTATCAGCGTAGAGCGTAGAAAACTATCGAGGAGCTGATACTCCTGAGCTTTGATAAAGAGAGAGACGTTGACTCGGTACATAAGAAGCTGTAGTTAACTAAAGAGTAGCGTGAGACTGCCTAGCCACACGCTACAAAGGTAGCAAAAAAGACCATTAAGCTTTTTGGAAAAGGGGAAGCACGCAATGATGTCGTGGAATGTCCCTTGAATGAGTCTGTTGGATCAGTTTGGTTGATCGGATAAAAAAAGGGGCTGTCAGTACGACAGCCCCTTCTCATTAACCTTAAAATCTAACACCATGAAAAACACGTTGCAAAGGTAAGACTTATTCTTCATATATGCAACACACTGGCGCAACACCTTCGTAATTTCTTTTGACTTAGAGGTCAGCAAGTCCCAGATTAGCTATCTTGATTAGCTAGGGACTGAGACTAATATAGTAAGAGCGAGTAACTCAAAGGGTTAGACCCTGGAATTACTCGCTCTCGTTGTTAGTCGCTAGCTACTTACAGAGTCATATCTCACCAGGTGAGACAGATCTCCGTAGAGCTAGTCGGGTTATTTACTTAGCACCCTCGGCGTGACGTATGACCACCTCGATGAGGTTGTCCTGCTTGATGAGCTCCTGAGCGATCTTCTGTACGTCTGCAGGCGTGATGCCGTTGAGCGTCTTCTCGTAGTCGGTCTGGAAGTCACGACCATCGAAGAAGAAGTCGACCATATGACTGAGCCAGTAGCCGTTCTGCTTAAGGTTCTCAGCATAATCCTTTTTCATATTGAGGATCGTCTTGTCAAACATCTCCTTGTCAGGACCATTCTTAGCCACTTTCTCAAGCTCTGCGTAGATGATCTTGTTGAGCTTGTCTACCTTCTCAGGATCTGTCTGGTAGAAGATCTGGAAGATAGTCTCGCCCTCTGGATTGTCGCTGATAGAGCCTCCAGAGCTAACGCCGTAGGTGCCACCCTCATCCTCACGAACGGTAGCCGTGTAGACCTGATCCATGACAGCTCCGAGCACCTCCATAGCTATCTCGTTCTGGAGTGTGTAGGGTAGCTTGCCCGTGTAAGCAGCTATGACCATAGCCATAGGAGTAGCGAGCTCCTTCTTGAAGTCAATGTGCATCGAAGCCATACGTTTGGTGGGTACGAGCTCCTTGTGCATGTCGTGCTTACTGCCCTTGGTGGGTACAGAAGCTACATACTTCTCTAGATAAGGAATCAACTGCTCAGGAGTTACATTACCGATGAAGTATAACTGTAGGTCTCCGAGATCAGCGATGCGCTCCTTCCAGATCTGCATCACACGGTCGTAGTCGACACCCTCGATTTCAGCTACTGAAGCGCGCTGCATCCGAGGATTGTTGTTGTATAGAGCATAGATTAGCGAATCCTGGAATGAAACCAATGGATTGGACTCCATATTCTTGATCTGCTCGATCGTATTGGTGCGCCAGTTGGCAAAGGCATCAGCATCCTGTCTAGGCTGCGTCATGCGGAGGTGGAGGAGCTGGAAGAAGGTCTCCATATCCTCAAGTGTAGAGATACCACTAAAGTAAGTTCTCGTGCCACCCATAGAGCCAGAAGCAGAGACGCTACGACCCGTGAGTGCCTTAGAGAGGGTAGGATTGTCAAACTTGCCTACACCACCCAGTGCGACGACGCTGCTGAGGTTCTTGATATTGGGTAGATCCTCTGCATTCTTGAGATAAGCGTTTGTACCACCAGGAGCGACAGCTGTGAGTGAGATCTGATTCTTCTTATAGTCAGTCGTCTTGAGATAGACTACCATACCGTTGCTCAGGGTGAGGCGAGTCGTACCAAACTGTAGGTTGTCCTCACGCTTGGTGACCTTGCCAGCCTTGGGAGCCTCCTCCATAAGCTTCATATCAGAGACCGCGTCCTTGATAGGCTCTACGGGGAGCTTGCGGTACTCGTTGACCTTAGCCACTAGCTCTGCCTCGGTGGGTAGTGTGAGACCCTCCTTGTCGGGAGCCATCAGCATAATTACCATGTTTTTGTCACTGATGAGAGCCTGTGCCATCTGGTTGACTACCTCTAGAGGTATGTTTGCAGCAACCTGCTCCATCATAGCCTTCTCCATCTCGATACCTGGGATGTATCCACCCGTGGTGAAGTAGTCCTTGTACTCGTTAGCGTAGGCACTATTCTTACGGGTCTCACGCTCGTTGTAGCTGTTTTCAAAAGCCTTGAGTAGGTCTGTGCGTGCACGCTCATACTCGCCCTGTGTAAAGCCGTACTGGCGTATACGCTCTATCTCAGCCATAAGTGCCTTAAGAGCAATGTCTAGCTCGCCCTCACGTGCCGTGGCACTGAAGGTAAGAGCATCCTTGGTCTGAGCGAGGAAGTAGTTGCTTATATATCCACTTGCACTGATGAAAGCAGGGTTAGGCTTGTGCATGAGATCTGTAAAGCGCTCGCTGATGATGCGGTTTGTTACGCCATAGAGATAATTCTTCATGACGCCAGCAATGGTGCGGGTCATCTCGACAGGCATAGCGTCAGTCTTAAACATGATCATCAGATCAGTGCTGGTAGCCTCTTTGTCCTTCTCGATAGCTACGAGAGGCTCATCATTGTCCTCTACGGGGAAGTAGACACGCTCTGCAGCATTGACTGGAGCAGGGATGTCGGCAAACATCTCTTTGATCTTCTTCTCTACGTAGTCTACGTCGACATCACCGACTACGATGATAGCCTGTAGGTCGGGGCGGTACCACTTGTGATAGTAGTCGCGTAGCTCGTTGTACTTAAAGCCGTTGACTACGCTCATCAGACCGATAGGCATGCGAACACCATAGCGGTTGTTGGGGTAGATCTTGGGGAGTGCCGTATTGAGCATACGCATCTGTGCATTGTCACGAGAGCGCCACTCCTCAGTGATGACACCACGCTCCTTGTCTATCTCCTCGTCGGCTAGCGTTACGAAGCCACTCCAGTCGTGCAGGATGAGTAGGCAGCTGTCGATGAAGCCCTGACGCTCCGTAGGAGCCTCCATAAGGGTGTAGACCGTCTCGTCAATACCGGTGTAGGCGTTGAGGTTGTAGCCGAAGCGCATACCGTTTGACTCGAGGTAGCTGATGAGTGTCTTGTCGGGGAAGTTCTTTGTCCCGTTGAAGCACATGTGCTCTAGGAAGTGAGCCAGACCACGCTGATTCTCCTCCTCGAGGATAGAGCCGACACGCTGAGCAATGTAAAACTCAGCACGATCCTTCGGCTGCTCATTGTGACGGATGAAGTAGGTCAGCCCATTCTCGAGCTTACCCGTACGGACTTGTGGGTCTATGGGTAGTGGTTGACTCATATCCTGAGCAAGGGCTACACGAGGTAGCATCAAGGTCAGGAGGACCACAGTCATAGACAGCATTCGCTTTAGATTCATATCTAGTTGTCTAAAAGTTATTGATGTATTTCTAGTTGTCTGTTCAAAGAGCGTAGGTGTAGTACTAGACACACCTTTACTAGGTAGACGAGTCAAGACCCGTATATGTTGCAGAAGGTCTTCACTCAGGTCTAGTAGATTCACCCAGGTGCAAAGATACTCACTTTTTACAAATACCGCAGAGGGAGAGAAGCTTCGGAATATGATAGGCGTAGAAAAAAGGAGAGAGGACATCTTTTCCAGATGCCCTCTCTAAAAAAAGGAAGATGGTTAGAAGCGGTAGCCCACGGAGATAGCTGGGTATACGTATACGTCATCAGCTCCATCACCTTTCACTAGGTTGCGACCGATACGTAGACTGATCTCGCCACTCCAGTTGCTACGAGAGACTAGCTTCCAGCCGCCACCGAGTCCGATGCCCCAAGAGGCGCCTTGCTTCGTCTCGGTCGTTGGCTCTTCATAATATCCTTTGTAGCTGTTTCGAGTATACCGATGATAGTTGATCGCTGTATTCGCCTCGATAAAGAATCCAGAGTTAAGTCTTGTGGCAGCGAGCCTCTTGCCGCCAAAGTACCAGCGTGCGTAGGGCATCACTCCAAAAGTAGGAAAGATCGTGGTTTCATAATCTCCAGTATGGGCAAAGCTGGCGCTGATGGTAGCTCCGAAGCCCAGGTCTTTTACCTTGGTCGTGGAGCGCTCATACTCCAGTGATATAGCCTTGAAGGCTACAGGTGCTAGGAGGTTAAGTCGCACCTCATTGAGCGTCTGTGGTAGTGGAGCTTCGGGCTCACCCTGCACGACGACTACCTGTGCTGACAGACAGTATCCTGTAGCGAGGATGAGGACGCAGAGTGCAAATGCTTGTCTGAGTAGTTTGTTCATAAAGGTATTCATATTTGATTGATTATACTTGCTTGTGGAGCCAAAGGTAGCAAATAATTTTCAAATCGTTGTAGATCCGTTTAGCTTCCGTATATTCCAGCGTCCAGTACGAAGCCCCCTGGGCGAAGGGGCGCTGGTCCATAACAGTAGGAGGATTACAGGATATTGACTCCCCTCTTTTTTAGCTCCTTATACCTTGGGTTGTTTCGCACCACTCGTATGTTTTCACCGATGCAAGGATAGGGATAACCCCACTCCGCAGAGATCTCCCAGAAGTAGCGTGCTAGCTCTACATGCCCATACTTTATGAGCGTACGAAGCAGGAAATAGAAGTTGCTATCGTCTAAGATCCCTAGCTCTTTATACTCCTTGATATCATCGGTTAGGATTTGCATTGCTTGCTTTTTATCACCCAAACCGATGAGTGCAAAGACACGTGTACGGGAATCATCACTAGAGGTGTTTTCTAGTACGGTCTTGTAGTCGGCTTTGGCCTGCTTGCTCTTACCTTGAGCAGCATAGATGTCTCCACGGATTAGATATGCTGAGGCGGTGGGGGCGGTGTCTTTCGCCATTGCTTGCTCTACATCAGCGAGTGCGCCAGAGAGGTCTTTGATCTCAGTCTTGTAGTAAGCTCGCTTGTAGTAAGTCTGAGCGTCGCCCTTGTTGCAATTGGGATGTGCGAAGTAGTTGTTGAGCTCTGTGATGGCAGCTCTTGTATTTCCAAAAGCGTGGAGCATCATCGCCTTGTTGTAGTGATAGCCTGCGAAGGAAGGGTCTGTCTCGATCGCCATATCTGTGTACAATAGAGCGGAGTCTAGACTTCCCAACTCTACGTAGCATATTGCCATCTGCTCAATAGTTGATAAGTAAAAGTAACCACCTTGGGGTACCTCTTTTAGAGCTTTCTGAAAGTAGTGGACAGCTTGCTCACAATCGGCATGACACGAGCTATCGTATAGAGTCGCGAGCAGGAGCACCCACTCGGGACGATTGGGTTGCTTGCGTATCTCTTCTTGGAGCTTAGATATCCATCTTGCGTCATCGTCAGAACGAGTCAACAAAAAACATAGATGCTTATAGAGCGTATGATCCTTGTCGTCGCCATGTCTGCTTAATCCCTTTATAACAAGGTCTATCGCCTCATCCCAGTCCCCACTCATACGAAGGTACTCAGAGGCTTGGTGATAAGCTATGGGAGAGGTGGGTGCAAGGGTTAAGATGCTAGCCCAAATTGGAGAAAGGTTGTCGTTTCCCAGTTCTGCCAAGGCTTCGTAGCCTTCCTTATTATTAGGCGATACGTAGATCATCTGAAGGAAGTCCACCTGAGCGAGTTCTTGTTGTCCCATTGATAAGTAGAGATTAGCTCGCTGCTCATAGAGGTCTAGATTGTTGGGATCCTTTTGGATAGCCTTGTCTAATGCCGTCAGCTCTTTCGTCTTCTGCTCTACTGGAAGGTAGGCTGCCCTCCAGATTGCGTAGGCTTCGTTGCCACGCTTGGGATGCTTGTGGATAAACGTGATGCTCTTCATGATAGCTTCGTAGAGCTCGTTTATATCTTCTAGCTCAGATTTTGGATTGTTATAGAAGAGGGTGAGCTTAACCCAGGCTACGGGATCCTCGGGGTTAGCCTTGAGCTCCTCGTTGATATAGGCAAGGGAGTCGTTTGGCTGACTCGTCTCAATAGCTTTTGCGTCCGTTTGTTGATTTGCTTGGGGTGTGGGGAGTTCTTTGTCCTGGCTTCGTGTGCTGATCTTCACTAGGTATAGAGTGATCAACACTAGACCTAGTAAGATCACTAGACCGATTCCTAATCGCTTCATAGATTTGCTCGATTGTTGTTGTATGCCGCAAATATAGTTCATTTTACGGACTACACATACGGAGTCAGGGCTGACGCATTATACGGGGTAGGTATACCTACGCCTTAATGAAGGATCTCGGGAAATGGAGGAAATAGAACAATCCTCCGTGGAAGATCTAGGAGGCATAGCTCCTTGGATACAGGGTATAATGCGTCGGCCCTGCATACGGAGTCAAGAGCAAGGCAACTCAAATCGTATTTTCCATTCCAAAACGCAATTTTGAGGATGTGTTATCCTGTTGTATCTTTGTGGTGTAATAACTCTAAGTCTACCTGTACTATGAAACAAGACTCTACTGCTACAAAGCAAAGCTCGACGAAAAGCTATACTTGGCTGATCTATCTAATCGCATGGCTCGTCATCGTGCTGATCCAGTCCATCTTGATCGGGCAGAGCGTCACGACAGCGGCAAACTTTTGGGAGGCTCCCTCTTACTACCTCTCTACCTGGCTACTTGACATTTTCCTGATCCTAATCTTCTACCTCAACTACTACTATGTAGCTGGGCACATGATGCGTCGTCGGCACTTCGGTGGCTATATTGCCTTTGTGGTGATCGTTGCCGTTGTTGCGCTCTTTATGCCGATCCGCCTACAACGGCTGAACTGCCCACAACGGCTGAGCATGCTGCACAGGCGGCAAAGCCTATCGCTCCAGCTCAGCCCGACTAAGCGGACAAGATGCGAATGATCGTGAGTCCATCACGAAGCGGCAGGAGGAGTTGCTCCACACCACTATCCTGAGCGACTAGTTCGTTGAAGTGCTGGATCCCCTCGAGCTGCAGGTCGTGGTGGGTCGAGGGGACGGTTACTTTGCCGTCCCAGAGCGTGTTGTCCGCTAGGATGATCGCTCCAGGGCGTAGGTGCTTGCGCAGTAGTTGGTAGTAGTCGGGGTACTGACGTTTGTTCGCATCGATGTAAACGAAGTCGTACTGGTGCTGCGCGAGTAGTGCAGGCATCAGCTCTAGAGCTTTACCGTGGTGTATGTGAGTGCGCTCGGCACAGCCGCTACGCGCTACAAAGGGGGAGAGGAAGTGGATCATCTCGGCATCGCACTCGATGGAGTCGATCTCGCCAGCCACAGGCTCGAGTGCCATCGCCATTGCTATCGTTGAGTAACCACTATAAGCTCCTAGCTCCAGGACGCGCTTGGCACCACTGAGCTTAATGAGCATCGAGAGTAGCCCCGCCTGTGTAGCACCACACACCATCCTTGGCTGTAGGAGGCGCACATAGGCGGTGCGGAGCAATTCGTCTAGTAGAGGATCCCCGAAGGAGCTGTGCTGCTGGGCATAAAGCTCTAGCTCTGCGTCCATACTCTATATAATATAAGGTGTCAACGGCTCAGCTGAATGGCTGCCTTTACAGCTAAGTCATAGCTAGCTACACCAAAGCCGGCGATACTACCACGGCAGTAGGGCGCTATGAGCGAGGTGTGGCGGTAAGACTCACGGGCTAGTGGCTGGGAGATGTGCACCTCGATGACTGGTAGTGAGATGGCGCGTATCGTGTCTGCGATAGCTACGGAGGTGTGCGTATAGCCTCCCGCATTGAGTATGACCGCCTGGTAGCCTAGCTCCTGAGCCATATAGAGGTACTCGATGAGTGCGCCCTCGTAGTGTGAGTAGCGGATGGCGATAGTCGCCTCTGTGGTATCACGAGCGAGCTGCTCCAAGTAAGGGACTAGAGGGGTCGAACCATAAATATCGGCTTCACGCTGACCCACCTGGATCAGGTTAGGCCCATTGAGGATGAGTATGGCTGGCTGCTCCGTTGTCGGGGTAGGAAGGGGGGCGATCAAACAATTTGTAGTCATAGTGAACTTGTCGGTTTAGATGCAAATGGCTAACTTCGTACGGCAAAGATAGTAAGAAACTCCCTTGCAATGAGTCTAGAACCAAGACAGCAACTGATACAGCGCTACAAAACTTATCTAAGGTTGGAGCAGCACCTCTCAGATAACAGTATCGACTCCTACCTCTATGACGTGGACAAGCTCTACACCTACATAGACGATATGGGGCTGAGTCTGCGGGAGGTGGAGCTGAAGCATCTCAATAACTTTGCGGCGCATCTGCTGGACTTAGGCATCTCGATGCGTTCGCTGGCTCGTGTGCTGAGCGGTGTCAAGAGTTTTTTTCGCTTCCTAACGCTAGAGGAGGAGATAGAGCGTGATCCGACAGACATGCTGCAGACGCCACCGATACATAAGAAGCTCCCCGAGGTGCTCACGCTGGCAGAGATAGACAGCCTCCTCGAAGCTATCGACGAGGATCGTATCGAAGCCTCACGAGATACTGCTATTGTTGAGGTGCTATACAGCTGTGGGCTGCGTGTGTCGGAGCTTTGCGGGCTGACCTATTCCGACGTTTTCCTCGATGAGGGCTATCTGCACGTCTGGGGCAAGGGTCGCAAAGAGCGACTGGTGCCGATGAGTCCCAAGGCGGTCTCTGATGTGCAGCGCTACCTCTGCGATCCATACCGCTATAATGCGAAACCTGGATATGATCAATACCTTTTTATCTCACGTCGTGGTCAGGCGATCTCTCGCATCACGGTCTTCTGCCTGATCCGTACGCTTGCTGAGCTAGCGGGCATACAGAAGGAGATCAGTCCGCATACGCTGCGACACAGCTTTGCCACGCACCTACTCGAGGGCGGTGCCGATCTGCACGCTATCCAGCTCATGATGGGGCATGAGAGTATTGCGACGACCGAGGTCTACACCCATGTGGATCGCTCCGCACTCCGTGCCGACATACTGCGTTACCATCCTCGCAATCAGCAGCACCCTACGCCTCACGATACCGAGTGACCCAACCAAGAACTAAAAGCAAAAGCAGGAGACAGCCCGTGAGCCGTCTCCTGCTTTGTTAGTTAGTACGAATTGAATAAGCTTACTTAGATCCTCCAACGGGTGTTAGTTCATAGGTGTGTATGGGATCGTATCCCATCACCCAGAAGAACGGAATCCATGCAAAGAGACCACCTATGACTGCTCCAACATCGACCTGCTCATTGCGAGAAAGTACCGTGTTGAAGTCTTCATATCCCTCCTTTTTGGCGTAAAGGTCAAAATGGTTGGTGAAGTACCCCTATAGCTTATCTGGCACTTAAGTAAAGGTCAAAATGGTTGGTGAAATCTCCACAGCTATT
>QWCB01006918.1_pt1 | contig 11523 bp, 7 predicted proteins | sample 1972511 | NCBI WGS metagenome assembly QWCB01 (sample SAMN09866719, study PRJNA288562) | Human gut metagenome isolate term5_stool, whole genome shotgun sequencing... | isolation source: gut | host: Homo sapiens | place: USA: California
ATCTTGATGATCTTGATTCTGATAAGTACGTTTTTCAGTTAACGCCCATCCTGCTCCTTCACGGTAACCTTCCAGCCACCAACCGTCAAGCACAGAGAAGTTAACAACACCATTCATCAAAGCCTTCTCGCCTGATGTTCCAGAAGCTTCCAAAGGACGGGTAGGAGTATTCATCCAAATATCAACACCTGAGACCAGACGCCGTGCCAACTGCATATCATAATTTTCCAGGAAGATGATTTTGCCCAAGAATTCCGGACGACGGGAAATTTCCACAATCTTCTTGATCAACCCCTGACCTGCACCATCGTGTGGATGAGCCTTACCTGCAAATAAGAACTGTACCGGATAATCAGGATTGTTCACAATCTTAGACAAACGTTCCAAATCAGTAAACAGCAGATGCGCACGTTTGTAAGTAGCAAAACGACGGGCAAAACCAATCAACAAGGCATTCGGATTAATCTTTTCCATCAGAGAAACGATACGTGAAGGATCACCTTGGTTCTTCAACCAGCTTTCACTGAACTGCTTACGAATATGGTCAACCAATTTGTACTTCAAAGCCATACGGGTTTCCCAAATTTCTTCATCGGCTACATTATAAATAGCTTCCCAAATTTTCTCATTAGACTGATCTTCCAGGAAATTAGGAGCAAAATGCTTAGCATATAGCTTCTTCCATTCAGTAGCACTCCACGTTGGGAAATGAACACCATTAGTTACATAACCTACATGACTTTCTTCAGGGAAATAGCCTTTCCAAATTCCAGAGAACATCTCCTGAGAAACCTTGCCATGCAACCAGCTCACACCGTTTACTTCCTGACAAGTGTTACAAGCAAATGTAGACATACAAAAACGTTCACCTGCATCACCCGGATTAATACGACCCAAGTCCATCAAATCCTGCCAAGAAATCCCCATACGCTGTGGATAACCACCCATATATTTTCCAAACAAGCCTTCATCAAAATAGTCATGCCCCGCAGGAACCGGAGTATGAACCGTATATAAAGAAGAAGAACGAACTACTTCCAAAGCCTGGTCAAATGTCAGCCCGCTTTCTACATAATCACACAAACGCTGCACATTACACAAAGCAGCATGTCCTTCATTACAATGATAGACATCTTTCTTAATGCCCAATTTCTTCAGCAGCAACACACCACCGATACCTAACAAGATTTCTTGTTTCAAACGGTTCTCCCAATCTCCACCATACAACTGATAAGTGATAGGACGATCAAATTCGCTGTTCATTTCATTATCCGTATCTAGCAGATACAAAGGAACACGTCCTACATTTACCTTCCATACGTATGCATGAACGAAATAGTTCAAATAAGGAACATCAACTACCATCGGCTGTCCGTTTTCATCCATTACACGTTCAATAGGCAGGCTACCGAAATTCTGTGATTCATAGTTAGCAATCTGCTGACCATCCATTGAAAGGCTTTGGCTAAAATACCCATAACGATACAAGAAGCCAACACCACACATATCTACATTACTGTCTGATGCTTCTTTCAAGTAGTCACCGGCCAAAATACCCAGCCCACCGGAATAGATTTTCAAAACATGTGTCAAACCATACTCCATACAGAAATAAGCAACAGAAGGACGTTTGCTATCCGGCTTAGCATCTACATAAGCTTTGAATTTAGCATATACATCATTCATGCGCTTTACAATCACCTTATCCTGAGTTAATGCCTCCAGCTTTTCATAGCTCAAACGTTCCAATAAAGCAACGGGATTCTGCCCCACTTCTTTCCAAGTTGCAGGATCTAAATCTCTAAACAGGTCTGTTGCTTCGTAATTCCATGCCCACCAGATGTTACGAGCCATTTCCTCCAACTTCTTCAGTTCTTCGGGAATGTGTGATTTTACTGTAACTTCCTTCCAATTAGGAGTATTCGCATTACTTACTTTGATTTTCATGTCTCTCAAATTATTTATTAATAATTAATTAGCTATTCATAACAAGCCTTTTCTGTGCATTATGCAATGCCACATCATAAGCTTCATAATAATATTTGATAAAATGCTTCCACAATGCCTTTTCAGCAATGTCCGCCGCATTTTTACGCACTGTCTTGATTGTATTTTCCGGCAATCCCGAAAATTCCGATATAGTGTCCTTTATAACATCCGCCACTTCAGAATAGTTGTAATCCGAGCGATGGATAACTTTCACACCATCTTTCAACTCACTGTATCTACCCTTCAACGAGTTTACCCACAAACCAAATCCGGCCAGATCAGTTGTTATAGTAGGTACATGGAATGCTACACTTTCCAAAGGTGTATACCCCCAAGGTTCATAATAGGAAGGATAAACACTCAAGTCATTCCCCAACACCAAATCATAATATTCCAAATTCAAGATACCATCCTTTCCATCCAGATAACAAGGTACAAATATTACTTTTACCTTAGATTCCGCCGAATTGGACATTCCCAAATACTTCATCATATCAAGTACCTGATCATGACTCATATTATGCAACCAATGTGTGATAAACGGACACTCCAACGGAGTTGTGAAATTCTCTTTGCTTTTCAAACGTTCCACCAAATCCTCACGAGGATCCCCTACCCAACCTGGTACATTAATAAATGCCAGCACCTCTTTTTTCAAATTTTTATCACGGGTCAATCGGTTCAAGGACTCCAAATAGACATTGATACCTTTATTTTTAAACTCATAACGACCGCTTGTACCCACAATAAGAGTATCATCGCTCATCGTCAAGCCAAGCAATTTATTAGCCAAATTCAACATCGCAGCACGAGCTTTCTTACGCTTGGCGGCAAATGTACGACCTTGCGGAACAAAGTCATCCTCAAACCCATTCATCAACACCACATCTGCCGGCTTGTCCAACAACTCCTTGCATTCGTTGTTGGTAATCTCACTGACCGTAGTAAAGCAATCCACATGATGCGCAGTCTGCTTCTCAATAGAATGCTTTGCCTCCATATTGAGTTCACGCGCCATTTGGTCGCCATTATAAGCAAATAAGTAATCGTAAAGGGGTTTATTGTTTCCGGCGATAGACCGGCCTATAGAAGTAGCGTGAGTAGTAAAAATGGTAGCTATTTCGGGTACCGCTTTCTGCAAATAAAGGGCCCCCATACCTGTCATCCATTCATGTGCCTGATAAATGACCTTATCATTTTCGGTCAGATTGAAACGATAAAAGCTTTCAACCACTTTTCCGGCTGCATAAGAAAACATAGACGCTTCGTCGTAATCTCCATAAGCATGAAGTGAATCAACTTTGAAATCCTCCCACATCCGGCCATATATTTCATTTCTTTTAGAGAAAAAAGGATAAAAATCCACCAATATGACAATAGGCTCTCCCGGAATATTCCAGCGTCCCACACGAACTTTCAATCCGTCTTTCTTCAAAGCATGTTCACGCCATGCCGCACAAAGATTTTCATTTTCACTGAACAAAGGATTTTCCTTTCCTGCCCAAAAATCGGGTCCTATGAAAAAGACTTTGTCTTTGAATGCTTCCTGCAGTGTTTTGGCCCTGGTGGACAACACCGTATAAATTCCCCCTACTTTATTACATACCTCCCAACTTGCTTCGAATATATAATCAGGGGCTAACAATTCTTTTGCCATCTATTAACTAATCTTAATTCGAGCGCAAAGTTACATATTTTCAATGAGATAATAAAGTTTTTTTGCAACTTTATGTTATTCAGATAGTTTCTGAATTAGCATTCAATTATTTTACTCTAACAATCTTCACAAAAAAATACTGATATCGGCTACAATAATAAATATTTTTAAGGTTCTGCCTTACATTAGAATAAGAAAAGCGGCTATTTCCATAAAAACAGGAAATAACCGCCCATATAAAAAAACTAATCTGATTACGCAGCCAATGCAGATCCCATCAAGAAGGTTGCAGCCAAAGCAACAATAGCATACAATTCAGGAAAAACGGCCAAAATCAATGTATTACCAAATACATTATGTCCTTGGCCAATGGCAGCAATACCATTAGCACAAACCTGCCCCTGACGGATAGCGGAGAAAAGAGCTACAAGTCCCAAAGCAATACCGGAACCCAACACGGCAGCAGCTTGAATACCTGTAATAGCCGGAGTCAGAACACCGAAAATACTCTGGAACATGAAATAACCGGCAAAACCATACAGTCCCTGTGTACCGGGAAGTGCAGTCAACACCAAGAAGTTACCGAATGCACTATCATTCTTCTTCAATGCACCGATAGATGCATTACCTGCGATAGTTACACCATACGCACTACCGATACCTGATAAACCAACCATAATTGCAATACCTACATAAGCAATCAATAAATTCATTTCCATAATTCTTCTATTTTTAATTTTTAAATTCTTTATTTTATCAAACTTCTCCTAAAAGGAATACTTTTCATGTCATCCAGAACTTAGCGAAATATCTGCATACTATGCTTCAGATTCTCCCTTTCTAGCTTTTCTGTCTGCACAAGGATACAACATTTATTCAAAATGACAATGCCGAAAAGGCTTAAACAGCTTTTAATTCTTTATTCTCATTCTTCAATTCTTGAAAGGCTTGTACTCCTTACCCCCTCCTTCGTAACCCGAATTCTTAAAAAACTCCACGAAAGTCAGACGCATCGGATGAACCATCGCTCCCAATATATTCATAAACATGTTGATAGAATGACCTATCAAGAAAATCAATACCATCACTATCGGACCTGCAATTGCATTATCAGGACTCATTCCACTGTTGAGCAAGAAAATCAGCACACCGGCAAGCCCCAGAATTACCAAATGGACAGTTCCTCCCATCGGCATGGTATCTCCCAATAGGAATGCCAAAGCTGTACTTACCAATACAATAATCCATCCGATAGTTGACAATGCATATTTCAATCCGAACTGAATGGTCTGATTAGCCGCTTTCAGTATCATACCGAAAATAATCTGTACCGCTCCCAAAATCAATGAAAGATTAAACATCCATTGATTGTCCAGGAAGAACAAATCACGCATCTTATTAAAGAACGGAATATCATTACCATACAGATTAAATCCGAAAAAAGTACCTGTCAGCATACCGCAGAAGAAAGTAGAAGCACCCAAAATCTGCACCAAAGTTAAGATGGGCTTCATGGAAGCACCGACATTCTTCGCCAACATACGATAAACAGTTACTCCTAATACCATGAACAGACCATAGCCCGAATCGCCCAAACACAGCCCGAAAAAGAGCATAAAGAAAGGAGCAAAGAACGGCGTCAAATCCAGTTCATTATACTTAGGAAGCATATACAGTTTCATAATCGGTTCAAACAGACGGAAGAATCCTTTATTATTCAACTGAATAGGTACATTGTCCTCCGGCGTAGGGTCAGCAATTTCAAAGTACGCCTCCTGTTGATTCAGAAAATTAGTAATCTCCGGAATCTGCGTAGCCGGTGCCCACCCCTGTAACAACATCAATTTGTCATCCGCAGCTTGTTCAGTACTTAGCACCACTTTTGAGAATTCTATCTGTGAGCGGATATTAGCTTGTGCAACTTGCAAAGAAAGAAGTTTTTCTCCTGCTATGGCAGCTAACTTATCATCCACACTCTTCATTTGCTGTTCCAAATCTTCACATCTGGCAGCAAGCCTACTCAAGGACATTACCGGCAATTTGACCGATTCCACTTCCAATTCGGGCAACGTTCCTTCTTTGGTTATGGTAATGAAATAAATGCGTGAACCAATACGGTTAACCTCCGTAGCATAGTACGTATCCAACCATTCCTCGTTAAAGTTCTTCTCTGAGCAAATATAGAAATTCACCTGATATCCAACTTCTTGCAACCGCATAACCGACGCAGGATCGAAATCTCCCCATACCTCTAACGCGGCACGCTCTTTGTCGCAAATCTGCAACTGATGCTGCAACTGGGTTTTCTCCAGTTGTAACGCCTCCACTTCCTCCAACGCTTTCTCTCCACGGGCTGTATCCCCCTTCTGTTCTTGCAGTTCAACATTAAAACCTTGCAAAAACTTAATAGTTGAAGCATAGTGGTCGGACAGACGGATGCTCTCTTGAAGTTCGGTATTCTCCGCTGTCCCCTGCGCTTTTTCCGCCACGTGGACTACGCCCAAATCACGGATATTTTGCAGGAAACATTCATAGTCCTTATGATAAATAAGGAAAGTCAACTTCTTCATTTTTGTAATCATGCCTCCGCCTCCTTTCTTTTCTCTTGAATAGATTTCAGAATCTTCTGCGATGATTTGGACAAATTCTCTTCATCCTCCATAAATCGTTTTATCTTTCGCAGAGCATCCTGATATCCGGGTATCTGCACTTTCTCAAAAAGATTCACTTTTTGAGTGGTCTTTTTACGCGCATGTTCCAGCAGGTTCAGTTTGGCAAGCATAAATTCCCTTTCAATAGCAGTCTGTGCCAATCCTTTCAACAAATATATTCCATCGGAATACCACTTCGGGCTGTTGAACAGACTGTAGGGACGGATGTCAAAGTCTACGTTTTCCAACAAGGGAACTCGTACACCGGCAATCTTCTTTATACCCAAATGAACATCACTCACTTTTATTAATGAAGCATCAAATTCATTCCAAAGTGCGAACATGGCCTCGTATGCCTGAATCTGTTTTTCAAGCCTTTCCTCCAACCCGGCAGCTTCTGTCTTGCATCTCTTTACTTCCATGCGGAGGGCGCTTTCCTTATTTTTAATAATAGGAAGCGTACGCACACGGACCTTGAGCTGCTTCTCAAGCTGTTGTAGCGAGGTCTTGTTATATTGAAACTTTATTGCCATGTTTCTTCGTTAATTTATTGTTTTTTCCAATGCTGGTCAACCAATTCTTTCTTTATATTGACTTCTTCCGGCTTAAAGTATTTGCTGAACAATCCCCATGTAACATCCAGCATTTCAGTAGTATCCAGATTCACATCAATGGCGAGTAACTGATTAGCGTAATCTTTAGCGAATGCCAAAGTACGTTCATCATAATTAGTCAAGTCAAAACCATTTTCCATCTTAGTCTTGGCATTGGCGGCATCAGCATACAAACGTACAGCAGCATTCATCACCTGAGGATGATCCTTACGGGTTTTCTTACCACTCACCAACTGTTTCAAACGAGACAACGAACGGAACGGGTCCACGATAACCTTACCGATATCACTATCGCGACGCAGGAACAGCTGACCTTCAGTGATATAACCCGTATTATCAGGAACAGCGTGCGTAATATCACCGCCACTCAAGGTAGTTACCGCAATAATAGTGATTGAACCACCTGCGGGGAATTGTACCGCTTTTTCATAAATCTTCGCCAAATCCGAATAAAGAGATCCCGGCATAGAGTCCTTGGAAGGAATCTGATCCATACGGTTAGACACAATAGCTAACGCATCAGCATAACTGGTCATATCAGTCAGCAACACCAATACTTTCTGATTATGTTCCACTGCAAAATATTCAGCAGCCGTCAGCGCCATATCCGGAATCAACAGACGTTCTACCGGAGGATTTTCCGTAGTATTCACGAAACTGATAATACGGTCGAGCGCACCGGCATTAGAAAATACATTCTTAAAATACAGGTAGTCGTCATTAGTCATACCCATACCACCCAAGATAATCTTATCGGTTTCGGCACGCAATGCCACATTGGCCATCACTTGATTGAACGGCTGGTCAGGGTCAGCAAAAAAAGGAATCTTCTGTCCTGATACCAACGTATTGTTCAAATCGATACCGGCAATACCGGTCGCAATCAGTTCCGACGGCTGTTTACGGCGAACCGGATTCACAGACGGACCGCCGATAGGCACTTCCTGTCCCTCAATTTCCGGTCCCCCATCAATCGGATCACCAAAAGCGTTGAAGAAACGTCCAGCCAACTGGTCGCTCACTTTCAGTGTAGGCGACTTGCCCAAGAATACGACCTCAGCATTGGTCGGAATACCTTCCGTACCCTCGAACACCTGCAAAGTCACTTCATCACCCATGATTTTTACCACCTGGGCTAATTTCCCATTAACCATTGCCAACTCATCATAGCCCACTCCTGACGCTTTCAGCGAACAGGTTGCCTTGGTAATCTGGCTAATCTTAGTATATATCTTTTGAAATGCTTTTGTTGCCATCTCTACTCATTATAAATTAAAATTAAAAATTAAAATCAGACACTTCTCTCGGCAACCAATTCCTGTAACTGCTTCTTAAAATCCTCATACTGCTCAGATTTATATTTAGCATAGTTCATCTGTTTGCAAAGGTTGATCATCTTTTTGAAATAATCCATCACCTCAATGAAAGTATCAAACTTGAATTCCGTATGACAGATGTCGATTACCATATTCAAGATCTCCTCCTGACGTTCCATCGGAGTCACTGAATCCACTTCATCAAAAGCATCCTGTTGCAGAATCACAAAATCAATCAACTCTGATTTCCAAAAGATTACATGATATTCTACAGGTACGCCATCATCACCCAAAATATTAATCTGTTCAGCAATTTCCTTACCACGCAACAATCTTGTTTTGATTTCGTTCACCTTACCAATCCATTCACCATTAATACGTTTGGCGATATATTCCTCAAATTCCGGATATTCCAGATATTTTGAATAAGAGTCAATCGGGTTCACAGCCGGATAACGCTTCCTGTCGGCACGTTCCTGCTCCAAGGCATAAAAGCAACGGGCCACCTTTTTAGTATTCTCCGTTACAGGTTCCTTCAAGTTACCACCTGCCGGAGATACAGTACCGATAAAGGTAATAGAACCGGTCTCACCATTATTCAGATGTACATATCCCGCACGTCCGTAAAAGTTGGAGATAATAGCCGAGATATCCATCGGGAATGCATCCGGACCAGGCAATTCTTCCATACGGTTGGACATCTCACGCAAGGCCTGCGCCCAACGGGAAGTAGAATCTGCCATCAGTAAGACTTTCAATCCCATAGCACGATAATACTCAGAAATGGTCATAGCCGTGTACACAGACGCTTCACGGGCAGCCACCGGCATGTTCGAGGTATTGGCAATAATGATAGTACGTTCCATCAGCTTACGTCCTGTATGCGGATCTACCAGTTCGGGGAACTCCGTAAAGATTTCCACCACCTCATTCGCACGTTCACCACAAGCAGCGATAATTACGATATCCGCTTCCGCCTGCTTGGAGATGGCATGCTGAAGCACTGTTTTCCCTGTACCAAACGGACCGGGAATAAATCCCGTTCCCCCTTCTACAATGGGGTTGACCGTATCAATAACACGGACACCGGTTTCCAATAATTTATAAGGACGCGGCTTTTCCTTATAATTAGTCATAGCCTTCTTTACCGGCCACTTCTGAATCATGTTTACCGGAATATCTTTACCTTCTCTGTCCGTCAGAACCACTACAGTATCCTCAATAGTATAATCACCTTCAGGAACAATGGATTTCACTTTATAAGTACCTGTCAACTGAAATGGTACCATAATTTTCAGTGGCTGGAAGTTCTCATCCACCTGTCCCAACCAAGCCGATGGACCAACTTCATCACCCACTTTCACCAACGGTACAAAATGCCACACTCTTTCTTTATCCAATGGATAGGTGTATTGTCCGCGTTTCAGGAACACTCCATCCATTTTATCAAGGTCGTTTTGCAGACCATCATAATTTTTAGACAACATACCCGGACCTAGAGTCACTTCAAGCATGTGTCCCGTAAATTCGGCTTCAGCACCAACTTTCAATCCACGTGTACTTTCAAACACCTGCACATAAACATTGCTGCCTACTACCTTAATAACCTCTGCCATCAAGCGGTCTCCGCCAGTCAGAATGTAACAAATCTCATTCTGTGCCACCGGTCCGTCAACGGTAAGAGTAACCATGTTGGCTATTACGCCACTAACAGTTCCTTTTGTTGCCATATATCTTTAATCTGTTTATTATCTGAATTCTGCGGGAATCTGTATCTCGTCCTTTAATTTATCAATAATCTGACGGAACAGTTCGCTTCCCTTTTCCTTATCCATAGAAATCCAACGGCCAATCATTTCCAGTTTCAACAAAAACACGAAAATCCGCTCCACAGTAAAATAGTTGAAAAAGACAGCGTCTTCCATCCAGTTCCATTTCAACAAATCTATCTTCTTTTCCCTTTCCACTAATTCTTCAATCTCGCTGATACGGAGTACCTGCTCAAAATATTCCAGCATCTCGGACAAACCGAAATCTCGGGCATTCGATGTACGAATCATCTCACTCACATCCGTCTTGCCCACTACTACCTGAGATACGTCCATTTTATATTTACGTGCAGCTAAGGCAGCCAGTATATTATTGATATTCAAATTAAATTCAAACCAGGAGGAAACAAATTGATTACCGCAGTTCATGGCATACGCATAATAGCAGGCAGATAACATATCTTCCGCACGATAGAGTTCCTCTGCGGAAAGAGCCAAATAAGCAGTAATAAATTCATAAAGATAAGATGGGTATCTCTTATCCGGAGCATCGCCTTCACGCACCGAACTGATAAGCGCCAGCAACTCATTCTGAGAATAATTCCCCTCAAAATCTGTCGTAGCTTCCTTATCTTTCAACAGTTTCAACAGGTTAGCATTATCGAATTTCAAATAGAACAAGTCGATTAACTTCCTATCCTTTTCCGATAATTCCGAATAGATTTCCGATTTAAAATTAGCCACTGTATAGTTCAGTTTGCCATCCTCCAACGAAAGATCCGGCAAACCGGCTACCAGGCAATAATAATTTGTCATAGTCCCGTTTTAAAACAACATTTCTACTAATTGAGGACGAAGGAAATCCTTGAAATAATTTTCAAATTCCTCTTCACCGAAGTTCACTTTGTAAGAGCCGTCAGCTGGTGAGATAGTAAAAAGTGATTTCGTTCCGTTCACTTCTTCTATTCTCACTCCTTTATCCAACAAAGCTTTTGCGTTCGCTGCAAAATATTTCTTAAGTCCTTCGGCATCTGCGGTAGAGATCACGATAGATTCGTTAGCAGACCATTGGGCAGCTAATGAAACTATAAACTTATTCAGATACTCCTTATCTGCCACAAATCCTTTCACACTTTCACTGACTACCTCATTGGTCAACAAGGTAGCTATTTCGGTCTTCAATGCATTTACTGCTTGTCCGGCAAACAATTTAATTTCTGATTGTGTATTTTCGGCAGTTTCCTTGGCTGACTTCCGAGCTACAGCGAGAATAGACTCAGCTTCCTTACGGGCATCCTCTACAATCTTTGCTGCTTCATCGCGAGCACTACTGATAAGTCGCTGTGCTTCTTCATTTCCTTTTTCCACACCTTCACGATAAATCTTATCGGTAAGCTCCTGAATTTTATTTTCCATATTCTTAGAAGATATTTTTTTGAGTTTAACACTTTCTTTCTTCAATAAATTCAAAAAGAATAGCCCAAAAGTACAAAAATCAATGATAGAAAAAGAATTTAATGATAGAAT